>Ga0102943_1000018_pt1 | contig 104360 bp, 80 predicted proteins | sample SalPonC_black_MG_FD_78174 | JGI IMG/M metagenome (GOLD analysis project Ga0102943, IMG submission 78174) | Salt pond soil microbial communities from South San Francisco under conditions of wetland restoration - Salt Pond MetaG... | ecosystem: Environmental > Aquatic > Marine > Intertidal zone >...
CACCCACCGTCGTCCTTCGCGAAGAGTCGTGGTGGAGAGTCGTAGTTCAGCACCAGCAGTTGCGGGAGCGGGGAGTCGTCGAGCCGCAGGAAGAGCCCGCCTCGACCGCGCCCCATCGGATCGGCGAGCAGGTCGTCGGGACCGATGGTGTCGACGAAACGTCTCGGACCCTCGGAGATCCACAGGTGCTTCCACGACCGACCCCTGCCACGATGCGCACCGGTGGAGAGATACAGATCCCAGTCGCCGTCGCCGTCGACGTCACAGGCGGCGGTGCCGTGGTGATCGATCAGGCCGCCAGGTGACTCGATTGCCAGCGGTCCCTCGAACCGGAGCTCCGGCAAGCCACGATAGATCTCCACGTGACGGGCGTGTCGCGAAAGGACGACATCCCACCGCCCGTCACCGTCGACGTCGGCCCAGGTGCCCCCGAAGGTCCGACCCCCGCTCGGCAGACCGGTGCTCGGTATCCGGGCGAGGGCCCACGCATCGGTCACGATCGCTTCGTCCGTCGGTGCCTCGGCGATGACGTCGTCGGCCGGGGACGCAACGGTGACCGCCAGCACGGCCAGCGACCGGATCAGGTGGGCTCTGCGTACGACCGACGTCATCGGGCGGCTCCGTTGCGGGGTGACGACCCTACCACAGATCTCCGCCCGGATCGCCGACCACGCCGATCACGGGAGTCGCACGCGACACGGAGATCTCTGCGCGATCTCGTCGTGCGACCACGAAAGTCCGTGCCGGTGGGTGCGATTGCGTGAGCGCCGGATGTCGGATCGCATCCGCGGCCTGCCGCGCCCCACCTGCCGTCCCGCGGCCTATTCCACCAACGTCACCCTCTCGACGTCGACCTCGCGGCCGCCGACGCGCAGCCGCACCAGGAACACGCCCGACGCAACACGCCGGCCGGCGTGGTCGACCGCGGTCCAGTGCACGACGCCGTCGCCGCGTCCGCGATCGACGTCGAGCAGGGTCGTCACGTGACGCCCGCTGACGTCGAACACGTCGATGGTCACGTGTCCCGCGCGATCGACGAAGTAGGGGATCGTGACGCCGGCGTTGAACGGATTCGGCCGCCCGCGCTCGAGGCGCGAAGGGCCGGTCACGGCCGGCGGCGTGACCGTGGTCGCGGTCGCGAAGCCGTACACGCCGGTGCGTTGCGGGTCGTGGCGGTCCATCGGCCATTCCAGCGCCGCCGCCTGGTAGCTGCCGGCGAGCAGATCGAAGCACGTCACGACGCCGTCACCGGCGATCACCAGTTCGAGATGCCCGTCGCCGTCGAGGTCACCCACGGCAGGCGTACCGGCCACAGGGGCGTCGACGTTCAACACGCTGCACGGCAGCTCGTTCGCGTTCGGGTCGAGGACGTGGCACGTACCGAGGCTGCTGCCGAAAACCGCGCGTCCGGACTTGCCGTGGCCCCAATCGATCGGACCACCGGCGCAGCCCTCGCCGTGGAAGGTCGATCCCCAGCTGTGCGGCCACGAGGCCACGACGAGGCCGTCGCCGTCGACCAGCCAGGCGTGGTGACACCGGTAGCTCGGAAAGCCGCCCACGAGTTCCTCGGAGTCGAACAGGATCTCGGGATCGCCGTCGCCGTCGGCATCCCACACGCCGGGATTCGTGGCGATGGCGCCCACGAGCGATACCGGGAAGGGTCCGGTGCCACCGCTGAGCGTGTAGCCGTGCAGTCGTCCGGACAGGTCGCCGAAGAAGAACTCGAGCGTGTCGTCCCCGCCGACGTCCGCGGCCACGGGTGACGACACGACCTCCGTCGGCAACGACAGCGGCCACGGCGCACCGATGCTCGTGCCGTCGGCGTGCAGGACGTGCACCCGAGACTGCGGGGCATGCTTCACCACCGGCGTGGCGACGGCGACGATCATCGGCGTCGAACCGTCGAGGCGGCCCACCAGGGGCGATGCGCGCAGACCGACGCCGCTGCCGAGCGAGACCGGCCATCCGCTCACGGCGTTGCCGTCGCCGTCGAGCACGATCAGCGCACCGCTGTGCGTGCCCACGATCACCTCGCAGCCGGAATCGCCCGTCAGGTCGAACAAGGCGGGCGTGGCCGTGATCGTGTCCTTCATCGGATGGGTCCACAGCAGGGTGCCGGTCGACGACAGGCAGAGCACGTCGCCGCTCTCGCTCGCGGCCACCACCTCGAGCCCTCCGCCGGTCACCACGTCGCCCACGGCGACGGCCGCCGTGAACACCTCGTCGGAGGTGTACGGCCAGCCCGGCAGCGCTTCGCCGCGGGCGTCGAGGGCATGCACCTCACCCGTCGCGGTCGCGAACACCACGTGGCGCGGTCCGGCGACGTCGCGGGCGAGCGTGGCGATCGCCGGCGAAGTGGTCATGCCGCTCACGTTCACCGGCCAGCCCTGCTCGAGCGGATACGACCACTCGATGTCCAGCGGTCCGGCCACGTTGTCGTCCTCCTTCCACTCGCCGACCTCTTCCTGCGTGTCGACCCGTACCCAGGCCCGCCGGACGACGACGTCGGGCCAGGTGAAGGGATCGGTCTCCCAGGTGACCGTCTCGCCCACGTCCATGCCGCCGATCCGGCGGGACTGGTCGCCGGCCACGCCGGGCACGGGGGTCGACGGACGGTGCTCGTAGAAGTCCACGTCGAAGACGCTCGCCGCGGCGTGGCCGTCGTTGGTGATCTCGATGGTCGCGGTGACGGTCTCGCCGACCGCCGGGGTCGCCGCACTCAGGGTGAACGAGGTCACCGTGAGGTTCGGGCGCAGGACCCACTGCAGCGGGACGGGCCCGAGGATGTTGTCGTCCTCGTGGCCGATCTCGTCGACGTCCTCGCGGAAGTCGACGAAGGCATAGGTCCGGAAGGTTGTCTCGTACAGACTCAGGATGTCGCCGGTGAACGCGGCCGAGTCGCCCGGGGCGAGTCCTGGATGTTCGAAGATCGGGCCGTTGGGCAACTGGCCGGGCGAGGGAGGCGACGACAGGTCGTGGTAGAAGGCCAGGTCGAAGGCGCCGCTGGCCACGTTGCCCACGTTCGCCGCGACGATCCGGCTGGTCGTGGTCTCGCCGACCTCGGCCGGGTCGTCGGCGAAGCTCACGCTGCGCACGATCAGGTTCGGCGCACTCGGTGCTCCGCTCTGCTGCATGCCGGCCGCGTAGACGTCGGTCTCGGTGCCCTTGCGCTCGTCCTCCCAGGCGACGATCGGGTCGAAGCCACCGCCGGGTTCGGCGACCACGTGCGGGCGCTCGGACGAATACCCGCCGGGTACCAGCGCTTCGGTGCCGGGCCACCCGTACTGCCGTTCGACGTAGCAGAACCGCACGCGCGACACGCCGTCGACGTCGTCGTCGAGCCAGGTGACGTAGCTCCCCCACACGCCGTGGTCGATGGCCAGGTCCGGGGCGTGGTTGCCCGCCTCCTCGTCGGAGATCAGCTTCGGGTTCCCGCCGCTCCAGAGTTCCTCGCCGTCGAGGGGATCGAGGCGCTGCATGTACACGCCCGCCCCGTCGCCCGTGGCGTCGAAGCGATCCCAGGCGACGATGCAGCCGCCCATGCCGTCGGGAATCATGCGGGGATCGGGTCCCGGGCGGCGGTCGTCGATGGTGTCGGTGTCGACGACGGTGGTCCAGAAGCCGTAGGTGGACGAGTCGATGGCGGCGACGGCCAGGCGGTCGGCGCCCCACGGGATCGAACTCGACGCGGTGAAGCGGTAGGCGACGTACACGCCGCCGCTGCTGCGGTCGCGGTCGGCCAGACGGACGCGCGAGCCGGGATTGACGATGCCGAAGTGCGTGCCACTGCTTCCGCCCCAGCGCGGAGCACCGGTCACGTCGACCCACTGCACGCGTCCGGTGCGGAGGCCGCTGATCCACGACACGAAGGCGCCGTAGCTCTTGCTCGAGTTCGAGATGATTTCGAGTTCGGCGGAGGCGTCGGGGTCGGTGCCGATCACGACGCCGCCGTTGGCCCAGCGGACCGTGCCGCTCGCGTCGACGCGCTGCGCGCGGACCTCGTGTCCCCCGACCTTCTCGCGCACCCAGGCGACGATCACGCCGCCGAAGCGATCGGTCACGCACACCGGCCGCAGGTTGTTCGCCGAGGCGCCGCCCGAGGCGACGACGATTCCGCCGTCGCCGAACAGGTCGGGATCACCGTCGGCGTCGAAGTGCTGCACGTGGACGTCGATCGGGGTGATGATCCCACGCTGCCACACGACCCAGGCCCCGCCCGCGCCGTCGGGACAGACGTCCGGATGGATCTGCCCCGGCCCGGTCGGATCGACGTCGATGCCGTCCGTTCCCCACAGGCCGTTGCCGGCTGGATCGAGGCGTTGCACGTAGGCGTCGAAGGCCATCGCGCGGAAGTCGGCCCAGGTGAGCAGCATGCCCCCCGAACCGTCGGGACGGGTCCTCAGGTCGTACTGGTCGTTCGCGGCGGTGCAGACGGGCGTGCCGTCGGACTGCCAGGCGGCGGCGACGGCCGGCAACAGCAACAGGAAGACGACGATCGACACGGCCACGATGCCACGGAGCATGACACGATCTCCCGGCTGGGCCGCGCGGGAGGCGGGCACGGCGGGGTCGGTGGCCGGCCGGGACGGGGGTCGCGACGGAATCGCGGACCGGAGGGGCAGGACGACCGGACGACGTCTCGGTCAAGGGCCGCACGGCCTCGAAGAAGGGACCGTCTCTTCGCCACGCGGCGTACGACGGAGAGGTTAGCAGAGGCGCGCGCCGTTGCGAATGATGCGTCAGCACCGAAGCGTGCGTCAGTGTCCCTCGAGCGCGCGGACGACCTCGGCGTCGCCCGCGGCCATCTCCGCGCCGAAGCTCGACGACCAGGTGCCGCGCACGCCGGTGCCCGGATCGCTCAGCGCGAAGAGGATCGACATGTCCGAGGGATTGCTCTCGCCCTCGAAGCGCACCGTCTCGTCCACGTGCAGGTCGGTGGGATCGAAGGTTTGCTCGCCGCTGGCGGTCACCAGCCGCTGGTCCTCGACGCGGAACGCTTCGGTGTAGCCGCTCTTCTGCAGCCGCTGCATGGCCTCGGCCAGGGTCTCCATGGACATGGGTTCGTTCCTTCTGCGGGGAGACGGGACGGCTACGAGCAATCGCGGAGGCGGCGCCGAGGTTGTATCGGGAGATCCCCCAGACCCGTCCCGGGCGCATGGTCGCCGGGCCCGCCTGTCGCTAGGTTCATTCCATGGCCCGCACGCGATCCAGACCCTGGTTCGACCCGCGTCGGTGGTTCCGCTCCTCGGCGAGCTTCGTCGAGCGGATCACCGGACGTGTGCGCCGGCGCGCCGTGCTCGCCCGCATGAAGAAGGGCGACATCGTCCTGGCCAGCCCCCGGCTCGTACGCCTGTCGCCGATCGCGCTGGCGTACCGCCTGCTGCTCGGTTCGCGCTACGTGCACAGTATGCTGTACGTCGGCTCCGACCGGATGATCCACACGACCACGCGCCACGGCGTGGTCATGGGCCGCATCCCCCGGAAACTCTTCGACCGCGAACGCTACGCGATCTACCGCGCGCCGGGGCTCACCGACGCCGAACGCGAGAAGGTCGTCGACCACGCCGTCGCGTCGCTGGAACGCGAGCTCGATCCGGTGGCGTTGGCCGCCAACATCCCCGCGCGCTGGTTCCGGCTGCGCGAACCCGTCGCGCGGATCGAGAAGAACCGCGTGTGGTGCAGCAAGCTGATCGCCGAGGCCTACCGCGAAGGCGCGGGCGTGGAGATCGTGCCTCGCGATGCCGAGGGCACGGTCATGACCGAGGACTTCGCGAACAGTCCGGCGCTGCAGCGAGTCTGAACGCCGACACGGGATGTCCGGATCTGTTAGGATCACGGGACCACTTCGATCTTCCCCCCGTCGAACGCCCGAATCCGAGCCCGGAGGTCGCCGTGCGCGCATCGTTCCTGTCGTTCCTCGTCGTCTTCTGTTGTTTCGCCTTCTCCACGACACCGGCCTTCGCGGTCGACAGCGACGGCGACGGTCTCGACGACGACGTCGAGGTCGCGATCGGCTCCGATCCGGCGAATCCGGACAGCGACGGCGATCTGGTGCGCGACGGCGACGAGGCGCCGGGCGGGAATCCGGTCGACAGCGATGCCGACGGCTTGGCGGACATCCTCGACACCGACGACGACGGCGATGGCATCGCGACGGCCGAAGAGGACGTCGACCTCGACCGCAATCCGTTGTCCGACGATACCGACACCGACGGCACCCCGAACTATCTGGACACCGACGACGACGGCGACGGCGTGCCGACCGCGACCGAGTCCGCCGAGGACCGTGACGCCGACGGCACCCCGAACTATCTGGACACCGACGACGACGGCGATGGAATCGAGACCGTGGCCGAGGACGTGAACGGCAACGGCACCGCGGCCGACGACGACACCGACTCCGACGGCACGCCCGACTACCTGGATTCCGACGACGACGGCGACGGGATTCCCACTGCGAGCGAGTCGACCGGCGACACCGACGGCGACGGCACGCCCGACTACCTCGATCCCCTGACCGACAGCGACGGTGACGGCCTGGACGACGGCGACGAGCGCGACGTGTACGGCACCGACCCCTTCGATCCCGACAGCGACGGCGACGGTCTCGACGACGGCACCGAGATCGCCGGTCCGACCGACGCCCTCGACGCCGACAGCGACGACGACGGTCTGGGTGACGGTTCGGAAGCCGATGCCGGTCTCGACCCCTTCGATCCGGACAGCGACGGCGACGGCTTGGACGACGGTCTCGAACTGGGTCTGACCGCCGGCATCGAGGGCGGGACGAGCGGGGGCAGCGGGGTGCCCTTCGACGGGACCGACCCCGCGGTCTTCGTCCCCGACGGGGACCCGACCACGACCACGCTGGCCCTCGATCCCGACAGCGACGGTGACGGCCTCGACGACGGCACCGAGGACGCCGACCGCGACGGCGTGCGCGACCCCGACGAGACCGACCCGATCGACGACGACAGCGACGGCGACGGCTTCGGCGACGGCACCGAGACGACCGCCGGCTCCGATCCGCTCGACCCGAACGACACGCCGGAGACCGTGAACGATCCGGTGATCCTGGCGATCGTCGACGTGCCGAACGACCAGGGCCGCCGCGTGCGCATCCGCTGGAGTCCGAGTCGGCTGGACACGGCGGGATCGACCGAACCGATCGTGTCGTACGGGATCTACCGCCGCGTCGACGACGGCGCGCTCGCCCGCGACGCCGAGCCCGCGCGCCACGCCACCGCGCCCGGCGTGTGGGACTTCGTGCGCAGTGTTCCGGCCACGGCCGAGGCGGACTACAGCGCCCTGGCGACCACGCTCTGCGACTCGACCGAGTCGGGCGTCTGCCTCTCGACCTTCTTCGTCCGCGCGCAGACCGGTGCCCCGGCGGTCTTCCACGACTCCGCGCCCGACAGCGGCTACTCGGTCGACGACCTCGCGCCGAACGTGCCGGCCAACCTGTCCGTGAGCTACGACGTGAGCGGCAACACGCTCACCTGGGACGAATCGCTCGACGAGGACTTCCGCTACTTCCGCGTGTACCGTTCGAGCACCCCGGACTTCGAACCGACCACCGACGTGCTCGTGCGCTCGACCACCGGCGCGGGTTGGACCGACACCGAGGCCGCGGGGCCCGGCGTGTACTACGCGGTCACGGCCGTCGACTTCGCGGGCAACGAGAGCGAGGCGGCGACCGTGACGGCGACCGGCGTCGACGCGCCGACCCCACGACGCGCCGCATTGCTCGCCAACACGCCGAATCCCTTCAACCCCAGCACGAGCCTACGGTTCTTCCTGCCCGAGGCCCGCGAGATCGAACTGACGATCTACGACGCCGCCGGCCGTCGCGTGCGCACGCTCGCGCGCGGGCCGTGGAAGGCCGGCGAGCACACGGTGCAGTGGAACGGCCGCGACGACCGCGGCGGGAGCGTGGCCAGCGGTGTGTACCTCTACCGCCTGCGGGCCGGGGACTTCGAGCGGACCCGGCGCATGACGTTGCTGAAGTAGGCGCCGCCCGCTCGGCGACGAAGGGCCCGGCCGCGTCGTTCCGGCCGGGCCCTTCGTCGTCCCTAGCGCATCACCAGCCCGCCATCGACGACCAGGTCCTGCCCCGTGACCGCCCGCGCCCACGGCGAGGCGAAGAACACGGCGGTGTCGGCCAGGTCCTCCGGGGTGGTCACGCGACGCAGGGGCGTGGACCCCTCGATGATGTCGAAGACCGCGTCGGACGTGGCCGCGCTGGCGTCGGTGGTACGCAGCAGTCCGCCCGACACCATGTTCACGGTGATGCCCTCCGGTCCGAGTTCGGCGGCCATGTTGCGGACGAAGCCGAGCAGCGCGGCCTTCGCCGTGGTGTAGTCGTGGTACGGGACCACCGGGTTGTGCACGAGGTTCGACCCGATCGCGACGACACGACCGGATCCGAGGTCCCGCATGCCGGGAAGGCAGGCCTGCACGAGGTTCAGTGCCCCGTGGACCGCGCCGTCGACCTGGTCGCGGTAGGCATCCCAGGTGATGTCGGCGGCGGTGGGTCGGTTCGCGGCGTCGAAGCGGAAGTCGATCAGGGCGTTGTGGACCAACGTCGAGACGGGAGCGCCGAAGTGTGCGCGCGCCGTCTCGATCATCCGGTCGACCTCGGTGCGATCGCGGACGTCGGCGCGGACGGGCAGGGCGCTGTCGCCGATGTGGGCGGCGACCGCGTGCGCCGCCTCCTCGCTGCGGAACCAGTTCACGACCACGCGGGCGCCCTCGCGCCCGAAGGCACGGGCGATCGCGGCGCCCAGACCCCGGCTGGCACCGGAGACGACGACGACCTGTTCGGAGAGCGGCAGGGACTGCATGCGGAGACCACCTCGGCTCGGGGAGACATGGAGATCCACGAAGCCGGTGGCCCGCGTCCGTTCCGGACGGAAGACGGTGCGTCGCTTCCCTGCGCCGGTACGAACCGGATCAGGTTCCAGGGGACTCTCTCAGCACCGACGTCGATCCGTCGGGGCACCCCCAGCTTCGCCGAGGCACGAGGCTAGTGCCGAGGGGAGCCGGGCACAAGGGTCGTCAGGGCTGCGACCGCTTCGACTCGAGCCACTGCGCGATCGGCTCCCACTGCTGCCATTCCTGCCAGGCCATGTACGGAGCCAGCTCCCACACGCCCAGACCGTTGCCGTAGGCCCGCACGTAGTTCTGCGCGTCGCGCAGGTGGCCGATCACGGGGACCTTCAGCGTCTTCAGGAATTCCTCGAGCTCGCGGTAGATCGAGTAGTGCTCGCGCACGCGGTTGGCGACCACGCCGATCTTCACCTCTCTGCGCGAGACCTTGCCGACGTTGCGGATCTCCTCGATGAAACGGCTCGCGGCGCGCATGTCGACCGTCGACGGCAACACCGGAATGATCACGGTCTCGGCGTGCTTGAGGATCGCGGTCAGCTCGGGCCCGTGGGTGGACGCGGGCGCGTCCATCACCAGGAAGTCCGTGTGCGGGTTCAACTTCTTGAGCCCTTCGGAATGCGCGTCGATCCCGGCGATCGGGGGACGGTCCTCGGGCCGCACGGCCAGCCAGTCCATGCTCGACTGCTGGGGATCGAAGTCGGCCAGGCTGACGTTCACGTTCTCCCACTGCGACGCGAAGTACGCCGCGATGTTCGTGGCCAGCGTGGACTTCCCGCACCCGCCCTTCGCGTTCACCACCATGTATCGACGCATGAGCCGGCTCCTCGGTCGGGGACTTGCCGTGTTCCGGAGAAGTCTAACGGGCCTCGGGAGTTGGTCCACCCCTGGATTTTGCCCGGAATGAAGTCCCGAGAAGGACCAGTGTGCTGGCAGAATCCATCCGGCCCGTGTGGACGAACCCCCTTCGCACGGTGTGTCGGGTCCCGGAAGGAGCCTTCCGCCGTAGAATCCGGAGAGAAGCCCCGGCACTGCCGCGTGGCTCCCCCGGCCCCCCTTCCCGGAGATTCCATCGTGCGGCTTCGCCAACTCATCCCGCTCGTGACGCTCGTCCTCGTGGCGCTCGTGGTCGCCACCGCCGGTGCCGAGGTGCCCGCCGAGTCCCGCAACGAGAGCTACGTCGACCCCGATCTCGACATGCAGCGCATGCTCAGCCGGCTCGAGCGCGAGACCCGCGAGGTCTATTCCCTGCGCGACGAGATCGTCGAGGTGTCCGGTTTCGAGCCGGGCGACGTGGTGGCCGACGTGGGCGCGGGCACCGGGGCGTTCATGGACCAGTTGGTCGAAGCCGTCGGCGCGGAAGGCCACCTCTACGCCGTGGAGATCTCGATCCGCTTCGTCGAGCACCTGCGCGAGCGCGCGAACGAGGCCGGCCACGACAACGTCACGACCGTCTTCAGCTCCTATACCTCGGCGACCTTGCCGACCGCCTCGGTCGACCGCATCATCACGATCGACACCTACCATCACTTCGACGACTACGAGGCCATGCTGGCGTCGATGTACGACGCCCTGGTGCCGGGCGGCGAGATGATCGTCGTCGACTTCGACCGGGTCGAGGGCAAGTCGCGTGAGTGGATCCTGAGCCACGTGCGCGACTCGAAGGACACCTTTCGGTCGGAGATCGAGGCCGCGGGCTTCGAGTTCGTGGAGGAGGTCGAGATCGAAGGCATGGTCGACAACTTCTTCCATCGTTATCGCCGTCCGTGAGCGAGGACGAAAGGCGCCACTTCGGACCCACCACGCTGGCGGCGTTGGTGGTCGCGAACATGATCGGCGCCGGGGTCTTCACCACCTCGGGCTACGCGCTGGCCGACCTGGGCTCGCCGGCGCGCGTTCTGGTCGCGTGGCTGGTCGGCGGGCTGATCGCGCTCTGCGGGGCGATCGGATACGGGGCCTTGGCGCGGCAACTGACCCAATCGGGTGGTGAGTACCTGTTCCTGTCGCGCGTGGTGCACCCGGCCGCGGGCTTCGTGGCCGGCTGGATCTCGTTGCTGGCGGGTTTCACCGGAGCGATCGCCTTCGCAGCCCACGCCTTCGAGGGTTACGTACGGCCGCAGGACACGGCGATTCCCGAGCACGGACTCGCGATCGGTGCCGTGTTGCTGGCGGCGCTGTTGCACGGTGTCCGGGTGCGGCCGGGAGCGTGGACCCAGAATCTGATCGTGGGTCTGAAGCTCGTGGTCCTCGTGGCCTTCGTCGGGATCTGCGTGGTCCTGTGGATCCGGGGCGGTGCGGATTGGGCGCCCGGGACTCCCGCGCCGGGACCCTTCTCGATCACCGTGTTCGCGAGTTCCCTGGTGTGGATCTCCCTCAGCTACTCGGGCTTCAATGCGGCGGTGTACGTGGCCGGTGAGGCGCGCGATCCCGCGCGGACGGTTCCGCGGGCCATGCTGCGCGCGACGGTCGCCGTCACGCTCGTCTACCTCGCCCTGAACACCGTCTTCGTCGGATTCGCTCCGCACGACGCCGTCTCCGGCCGGCCCGACGTCGCGTTCGCCGCCGCGCGTGCGCTGATGGGCGAGACGGGCGCGCAGTTGGTGCGGGCGGTCGTCGGACTGTCGCTGCTGAGTTCGGTGTCGTCGATGGTCATGGCCGGGCCGCGGGTCTTCGCGCGCATGGCGGACGACGGCCTCTTCCCCGCCTCGCTGCGATTCCGGGGAGAGCTCCCCGCCAAGGCGATCTGGGCACAGGCGGCTGCGGCCGTGCTCGTGATCGTCGTCTCCGACCTCGAATCGCTGCTGTCGTACCTCGGACTGACGCTCTCGCTGTCGGCCGCGCTGACGGTGTCGGGTCTGTTCGTCCTGCGCCGACGGCAGGGAGCAGAGGCGGTGCCGGTGACGGGGTCGATCGGACTCCCTGCGTTCTACGTCGTCGCCACCATCGGTCTCGGGGTCCTCGCCGCGTGGGAGAAGCCGTGGGAGTGGGTGGCCGCGGCCGTGACGATCATCAGCGGAGTGCTCGTGTACTCGCTGATCCGACGCCGGCGCTAGCCCGAGGTCTCGGGCACCTGCACGCCCGCGCGGTCCAGGAGACTCCGGAGGAGCCGGGCGAGCCGTTCCGTTTCGGAGTCGTCGAGCGATCGCAGGGGGGCGTCGAGACGCTCCCGCTCGGCCCCGATCCGCTCGAGCAGTGTGGCGCCCGCCGGCGTGATCGTCACGTCGACCAGCCGGCGGTCGCCGCAGCAGGGCGCCTTCTCCACCAGTCCCTTGTTCACCAGGCGATCCACGAGGCGCGAGGCATCCGACGCGGGATCGACCGCGCGCTCGCGGATCTGCAGGGTGCTCAGGGGTTCAGGCGCACTGCTCTGCAGGATGCGCAGGATCTCGTACTGCGGTGGGGTGAGCCCGAAGGGCTCGAGGAAGTCGCGAAGCTCGCTCCGCAGCCATGCCGCCGCACGCAGGAGGTTCCGGCGCAGGTCCTGCCTCGTGTCGCCCTCCACGGCTGTCACCGCGTCGCCGTCTCGAGAGCCGGCGCTTCGGGGAAGTCCACCGGGAAGTCCACGGCGTTGTGCATGTAGTTGCTGATCGTCTTCGCACCGACCAGGGCCACCGCGTCGACGAACTGGCGCTTGTCGAATCCGGCGTCGAAGAAGGCGTCGGCGACGTCGTCGCTCACCTTGCCCCGGTTGCGCACGAGATCGCGTGCGAGATCCGACGCGGCACGCAGACGCGGGTCCTCGACCTCGCCGCGGCGGATCGCCACGGTGGTGGCCTGGTCGAGACCGGCCATCGTGCCGAGCATGGTGTGGGCGGCCAGGCAGTAGTCGCAGCCGTTCTCCTGCGAGGTGGCCAGGTGCAGCGCCTGCACCTCGCGCGGCTCCAGGCTCGATTCCTCCAGCGCCGGCTGGAACTGGAGCAGGCCCTGGAGGGCCACGGGGGACAGCCCGAGCACGGCGTAGAGATTCGGAAGGGTGCCGAACTTCTGCTCGATCTGGTCGAAGATCTGCTGGCTCTCGGCGGGAACCTGCTCGCGGGTCGGGACGTCGAATCGGCTCATGGGGTTTCGCTCTCTCTCGGATTCGGGGTTCGATCATCGCGTCACCGTGGCGTACGGCGGGCCACCATCGATGGGACACCATTGCTCGTGAACGAATCGTGACGTCGGGACACGTTCACCGATGCCGAGGAAGGAAACCGAGATGCTCCGACTGATCCTGCCGCTGCTCCTCGCCCCGATCGCCGCCGGGGCGGGTGCCGTCGAGTTGCCCTGCGAGGAACGTCTGCCCGAATTCGAACTCGAGGACCAGTTCGAGGACGAGCGCACGCAGGACGACGTGCTGGGCACGGTCAGCGTGCTGATCTGGGCCGACCGCGACGCCCGCGAGTGGTCCGACGACTGGCGGGACATGCTCACGGCCGCCCTGCGCGGTCAGGTGGAGGGCGATCTGGTGCAGATCCGCGGCTGGGCCCACACCAAGGGCGCGCCCTTCTTCGTGAAGGGCCGCATCCGGGGTTCGTTCCCCGAGGAGCCCGAGCGCTGGGCCGTGCTCGACTGGGACGGCGTGTTCGAGGAGCACTTCGAGCCCCGCGAGGAACACGTGACCGTGTTCGTGTTCGACCGCGAGGGATGCCTGGTGGCGCGGGAGAGCGGTCAGGAAGTGGAGGCCCGGAGCGTGGCCATGCTGGTCGACGCCGCGCAGAAGGTCCTGGTGCGCGATCTCGGGCGCTCCGAGCGCTGAATTCCCGTAGCTTTTCCCGGCGCCGATCGCGGCCTATACTCCCCGGTCCGCGCCCGTTCCCCGAGCCCTCCGATCGTGGTGATGCCGATGAAGAACCTCTGCCTGTCGATCGTCCTGCTCGCCGCCGCCGTGCTGCCCGTCCGGGCGCAGGAGTCCGGTGTCGAGCCCTTCTCCGCCGAGCATCTGGTGATGATGGACCGGATCTCGTCGACGACCGTGTCCCCGGACGGCGAGCACGTGGCCTTCGTGGTGCGCCACACCGATCGCGAGGCCAACCGTGGCCGTACCGATCTGTACCTCATGGAGAACGACGGCGAGGACCTGCGCCGGCTCACCGCCGACCCCGCCGGTGACTGGAATCCCGTGTGGGCGCCCGACTCGCAGTGGATCTACTTCCTGTCGAGCCGCTCCGGCAGCAGCCAGATCTGGCGGATCCGCATCGACGGGGGCGAGGCCCAGCCGGTGAGCGACCTGCCGCTCGGCGTGGGCGACCTGAAGCTCTCGCCCGACGGACGCCAGGTGGCCTTCTCCATGGAGGTCTTCGTCGACTGCCCCGACCTCGAGTGCACGACCGAGCGCCTCGAGGAGCGGGAGGACGACGACCGCAGCGGCATGGTCTACGACCAGCTCTTCGTTCGCCACTGGGACACCTGGAAGGACGGCCGCCGCCGACATCTGTTCGTGGCCCGCGTGCTCGACGACGGCACGATCGACGAGCCGATCGACGTCATGCCGGACATGGACGCCGACTCACCGAGCAAGCCCTTCGGCGGTGCGAGTGAGTACACCTTCACGCCCGACGGCACCGGGATCGTGTTCACGGCGCGCAACGCCGGCGCCCAGGAGCCCTGGAGTACGAACTTCGACCTGTACCACTCGCTGATCCTCGACCCGCGTCCGCAGAACCTGACCACCGACAACGAGGCCTGGGACACCACGCCGGTCTTCTCGCCCGACGGATCGGCGCTGGCCTTCCTGTCGATGCGCGTTCCGAACTACGAGGCCGACCGCTACCGCATCGTCACCAGGAACTGGGAGTCGACGGGCAACCAGCCGAAGGTCGGTCCGCGCCACTGGGTGAGCGAGGACTGGGACCGATCGGCCTACTCGCTGGGCTGGACCGAGGAGGGCCGTGCGTTCCTGTCGCACGCGAACCACCTCGGGCGCCGGGCGCTGTTCCGCATCGACGCCCGCACCGGCGAGTCCGAGATCCTGGTCGACGGCGGCTCGGTGAAGAGCGAGGAGCACCGCGACGGGCGCATCTACTTCGCCGAGGACAACTTCCGCAGCCCCGTGCAGATCTTCTCGATCGACGAGGACGGCGGCGACCGGAAGCAGCTCACGGACTTCAACACCGAGCGCCTCGCGAAGGTCGCCATGGGCGAGCCCGAACAGTTCACCTTCACCGGGGCCAACGGCGACGAGGTCTACGCGTGGATCGTCGAGCCGGCGAACTTCGATCCCGACCGCACCTACCCGGTGGCCTTCCTCATCCACGGAGGACCGCAGGGCAGCTTCGGGCAGGGCTTCCACTACCGCTGGAACCCGCAGACCTACGCGGGGGCGGGCTACGCTTCGGTGATGGTCGACTTCCACGGCTCGACCGGCTACGGGCAGGACTTCACCGACAGCATCCAGGACAACTGGGGCGGCTGGCCGCTCGAGGACCTGCAGAAGGGCCTGGCCGCCGCGCTGGAGCGCTACCCGTGGATGGACGACGAACGCGTCGCCGCGCTGGGCGCGAGCTACGGCGGCTACATGATCAACTGGATCGCCGGCAACTGGCCCGAGCGGTTCACCTGCCTGGTGAACCACGACGGTCTGTTCGACCTGGAGTCGATGTACTACTCGACCGAGGAACTGTGGTTCCCCGAGCGCGAGTTCGGCGGCCAGCCCTGGAACAGTCGCGCCTACGAGCGCTGGAGCCCGTCGAACCACGTCGAGAAGTGGCAGACGCCCATGCTGGTGGTCCACGGGGAGCTCGACTACCGCGTACCGATCGGCGAGGGGCTGCAGACCTTCACCGCACTGCAGCGGCGGGGCATCCCGAGCCGCCTGCTGTACTTCCCCGACGAGAACCACTGGGTTCTGCAGCCGGAGAACTCCCTCATGTGGCACGAGGAAGTCATCGGGTGGATCGATCGCTGGACCAAGCCGGGAGAGGCCCGCTAGGCGTGCGCTTCGACCCCGACCTGCTGGTCCGCGGCGACGACGTGGAGCGGGCGGCGCTGGCGCTGTTCGGCGCCCCGCTCCGCGAACGTCCCGCTCTGAGCCACGTGGCGGCGGTGTGGTCTCCCGACGACCGCCACCGCCACGTGCTGCGCATCGATCCGCGCGGTCCACGCAGCGACACCGATCGCTTCGTGCTCGGCCTGGGCCGCGCCCGTGCCGACGCGATCGTCACCACCGGCGCGATCCTGCGCGCCGAGCCCACGCTGCGCTTCGACCTGCGGGGCCCGGGCGCCGGCGCGCTCATGCGCTGGCGGGTGGACGTCCACGAACTCGGCCCGCCCATCGTGTTGATCCTCACGCACGGTGCGCTGGACTTCGACCATCCCGCGCTGAAGGGCCCGGCACGCGTGGTCCTCTACGTTCCCGACGACCGGGTGGACTTCGTGCGGAAGCGGTTGACGTCCTTCCGCTGGATCACGGTGTGCGGCGACGAAACTCCCTCGTTGGAGCGCGCTCTGGACTGGCTCCGCCGCGAACGGGAGTGCGCGAGCATTTCGATCGAGGCCGGCCCGAGCACGGCGTCGCCTCTGTACGAGCCCGAGGGGGCTGTCGACGAGTTGCTGCTGTCGCGGTGGACGGGTGATCGACTCGACGAGGATCTGATCGCGGGCGACCTGCCCGACGACACGACGCTGCGCCACACCATGGAGCGTGTCCACGCGAGCCCGGTCGACGATCAGGGCTGGGTCTTCGAGCGCTGGGTGCGGCGCCGGGAGGGATCGGGGTCATGAAGCAGTACACTCACGAGTTCACCGTCCGGACCAGCGGTCCCGGTGCCCACGAGTTCACCCACGACGTGGTCGACTGGGTGCATTCGTGCGGAATCGACGAAGGCCTGTTGACCCTCCACGGCCGGCACACCTCGGCGTCGCTCCTGATCATGGAGAATGCCGACCCCGAGGTCCTGCGCGACCTGGAGCGGTGGATGCGCCGGGCCGTTCCACCGGGCGACCCACTGTTCCGCCACACGGCCGAAGGTCCCGACGACATGCCCGCCCACGTGCGGACGGCGTTGACACCGATCTCGCTGTCGATCCCCGTGCTCGACGGCCGACCCGCGCTCGGGACCTGGCAGGGTGTCTTCGTCTACGAACATCGTGATCACGGGCATCGGCGCCGAGTGGCGGCGCACCTGTCGGGGGTGTAATCGTTTCCGGACCGGTCCGAGGTTCGGCCCGGGAACACCCCTGTTCCAGTCCGGAGTCGGTATGAAGCCCGTCCTGAAGCGGACCCTGATCGGTCTGGCCGTCGTGTTCGTCGGAGCCCAGTTCTACCGCCCCGATCGTCCGAATCCACCCGTCGACCCCTCGCAGACGCTCCGGGCGAATCTGCAGGTCCCCGACGACGTCCTCTCGTTGATCGAGCGTTCCTGCGGCGACTGCCACACGCACGGCACCGAGTGGCCGTGGTACAGCAACGTGGCCCCGGCCTCGTGGCTCGTCGCCCACCACGCCACCCACGGCCGCGAGTACGTGGACTTCGACCGCTGGGGCGAGATGACGGCCTACGAGGCGCAGGACTGCCTCGACGAGATCGCCGAGGTGGTCGAGTCGGGAGAGATGCCACTGCCGGTGTACCTGCCGTTGCATCCCGAGGCGCAGATGACCGAAGCGGAGCGGGAGCGGCTGGTGACGTGGGCCACGTCGACGCGGGACCGTCTTCGCGAAGAGATCGGCGGCGACGGGGCCGATGGATCCGACGACGGGCACGGCGGCCACGAGCACTGATCCGGATGGACGAAGGCCGCCCCACTTCGGCGGGGCGGCCTTCTCGAGCACCCGGATCGGTCTCCGGGCTATTCTTCCGGCAGCTCCGGTCGGCCCTCGAGGATCTGGAACTCGACCCGGCGGTTCTGCGTGCGGCCTTCTTCGGTGGCGTTGTCGGCGATCGGCTTCTCCTCGCCGTAGCCCACGGCCACCATCTGCTCGCTCGAGATCCAGTCGAAGTTGTCGACCATGTAGTCGACCACCGTCTGCGCGCGTTCCTGCGACAGCTGCTGGTTCACCTCGAGCGAACCACGGTCGTCGGTGTGGCCGCCGACCTCGATCTTCAGGTTCGGCCACTTGCGCATCCACTGGGCGACCGGGCGGAGCAGGGCGGTTCCTCCGGCCTGCATCTCGGCACTGCCGCTCTCGAACTCGATCTCGCTCAGCACGTACAGGCCGGTCTCGTAGAACTCCCGCTCGTCGTCCGAGGTGACGCGCGGGCAGCCGGTGTCGCGATCGACGGGCACGCCCGAGGGGGTGCCGGGGCACTGGTCGATGCCGTCGAAGACGGTGTCGCCGTCGGAGTCGATGCCGCAGCCGCGCTCGTCGACGACCGCGCCCGGCGGGGTCACGCACTGGTCGATGCCGTCGTAGACGCCGTCCTCGTCGCTGTCGATCGGCGTGCCGAGCGAGTCGACCTCGGCGCCGAGGGGCGTGTCGGGAGCGATGTCGATCCCGTCGAACACGCCGTCCTGATCGCTGTCGATCGGACAGCCCTGCGCGTCGACGACCACGCGCTCGCCGGTGTCGGGACAGTTGTCGAAGCGGTCGATGATTCCGTCACCGTCGGTGTCGCGGTGCCAGTTGTCACCGATCTCGACCTGGACCGAGCCGGTCACCAGGAAGCTGTGGCCGGTCTGCGACGAGTCGACGAAGGGTTCGTCGAAATCGTTGTACAGGTAGCGCCCCTCCAGCCGGGCCTGCACCCGATGGTAGTCGCCGTCGCTGAGCTCGAGCATGGCGCCCAGGCCGGCCTGGAAGCCCTCGTATTCCTCCTGCAGGCCGCGGACGTCGTCGGGTTCGAAGCGCAGCTCCTGCCAGCCGGCCATGGCGTAGGGTGTCACGTTGCGGTCGTGCCAGACCTGGTATCGCAGGTCGACGCTCAGGTAGCGGACGTCGACATCCTTGCCCTCGGGCAGATCGGGTTCGGGTGAGAACTCGCGCAGCGAAGTCCCGGGCACGTAGCCGAGGGTGCCCTCGATCCCCCAGTTCCGGTTGAACATGAAGCCCACGCTCCCGCCCAGGAAGACACCCGGATCCACGTTCGAGCGCTCCGACAGCAGCATGTAGCCGATGCTCGGTGTGAAGGTGACCCGCTCGCCGTCGGGGTAGGCCGCCGCGGGGGGCGCCAGCGCGACGAGCGCGGCGAGGACGAGGACGGGGGCGATCAGGCGGGACACGGCGCACCTCCGGCGGGTCCGGACGCCCGCGACGCGTTCGTGGGGAACGGGCGGGCGCAGTTCGCGGATTCGGTGTCGAGACAACCTGCCAAATCAACCCCGGAACGAGCCCCGATGCAACCCCGAATCGGCCCGCCGGGCGGTCCCCGGACACGCCGGGAGCCGGACCCCGCCCCGGGATCCGGCTCTCGAGAGGACTCGATCGGAGCTCCCGGACTACTCGCTGCCGGCCGTCGACTCGATGGGGGGCCGCAGGTAGTGGCAGTTGTACCCGCCCGGATTCTTCACCAGGTAGTCCTGATGGTAGTCCTCCGCGTCGTACCAGGCGCCCGCGTCCTCGATCGTGGTCACGACGGGGTTCTTCCAGGCACCCGACGCGTCGACCTCGTCGCGCACGCGCTCGGCGATGCGGCGCTGTTCGTCGTCGCGGACGAAGATCGCCGACCGGTACTGGGTGCCCCGGTCGTTGCCCTGCTGGTTCAGGGTGGTGGGGTCGTGCAGGCGGAAGAAGTACTCCAGGATCTCCTCGTATCCGATCTTCGAGGGATCGAAGACGATCCGGACCGCCTCGGCGTGCCCGGTCGCACCGGTGACCACGTCGCGGTAGGAGGGGTTCTTCTTCGTACCGCCGGTGTACCCGACCCGCGTCTCGATCACACCGTCGAGCTCACGGAGCAGGTGCTCGACGCCCCAGAAACAGCCGCCGGCCAGCAGTGCGACGTCCTGGGTCAGGGCCTCGGTGTCGGCCACGTTCGGGGCACCGGCGGGAAACACACCGGCGTCGACGAAGGGCTTCAGGTAGTCGCCGTAGCCCTGCTTCTCCATCGACCCGACGGGGACGAAGCGCAGGGCCGCCGAATTGATGCAGTAGCGCTGGCCGGTGGGCTCGGGGCCGTCCCCGAACACGTGGCCCAGGTGTGAATCCGCGTGACGGCTGCGGACCTCGGTCCGCATCATGCCGAAGGCGTGGTCGTCGTGTTCGACCACGTGATCCGCGTCGAGCGGCCGCACGAAGCTCGGCCAGCCGCTGCCCGATTCGTACTTGTCGAGCGAGCTGAACAGGGGTTCGCCACTCACCACGTCGACGTAGATTCCGTGGTCCTTGGTGTTCCAGTACTCACCGGTGAAGGCGACCTCGGTCCCGCTCTCCTGCGTGACCCGGTACTGCAGGTCGTCCAGCGTCTCACGGAGTTCCTCGTCGCTCGGCTTCTGGTAGTCGCTCATGGCGGCGGCCTCCCATCGGGGCGTGTCGGTCGGGGTCTCGTCGGACTCGGTGGCCTCTGCCCGGGTGCAGCCGATCGCGGTGACGACCGAAAGCACCAGGAACAGGGTCGGGATTCGCTTCGACATCGCAACTCGCGTCCGGGGGGTGAACTCTTCGGGGCGGTGCTACGGGGCGGGTCAGGACCTCGACCGGCGGTTGCGCCGGCGTTTGATCCGGGTCACCACCCAGGTTCCACTCCGTGGGTCCTCCTCGAGTTCCAGGAATCCGGCGTCGCGCACGTCTTCGAGCAGGTCGGAGAAGGCGTCGTACCCCAGCGCCGTCTCGCTGAACGAGGGGCGCTTGCGGCGCATGGTGTCCTTCACCAGCGAGGCCTGGGGGCGATCGTGACCCTCCCTCTGGAGCGCGCGGACGGTCTCGAACAAGAGCGCCCAGGCGTCCTTCTTGTCGTCGGGGATTCCGGCCCGCGCCGTCGTCTTCGGTGTCTCGACGAGGTCCTCGTAGAACAGGAACTCGTCACAGTTCTCGGCGAGCAGCTCGCTGGTCGACTCGCGCATGCCCACTCCGATCACCGTCTTCCCGTTCGCCTTGAGCTGGCTCACCAGCGGCGAGAAGTCGCTGTCGCCGGACACGATCACGAAGGTGTCGACGTGATCCTTGGTGTGGCACATCTCCATGGCGTCGACCACCAGGCGGATGTCGGCGGAGTTCTTCCCCGTCATCGCGCGGTGCGGGATCTCGACCAGCGCCACTCCCGACTCGTGGAGAGTGCTGGTCTGTTTGCGGAATCGGCTCCAGTCGCAGTAGGCGACCTTCGAGACCACCTTTCCCTTCTCGACCAGACGGTCGAGGATGCGTCGGATCTCGAACTTGCTCCGGCCCTGGGGTTGGGCCAGGGCCAGATTCTCGTAGTCGATGAACACGGCCAGGTTCTGCACAGGGGGACCTCGGGAGGGTTTCGGCCGCCTTCAGCTCGACAGGCGGCGCTGGGCCTCGGCACGCATCAGCCAGGCGTCGACGTGGTCGCTCTCCATCTCGAGGACCTCTTCGAACACCGCGCGCGCTTCGTCCTCGCGACCCATTTCGTCGAGGACGATCCCGATCTCCAGCCGGTGGGCCATGCGCGGTTCGATCGCGTAGGCTCGACGGAAGTGTTCCAAAGCCTGTTCGTAGCTGGCATCGGGGAAACCACCGTACACCACCCGGACCAGCGCCTTGGTGAAGAAACCGAGCGACGCGACCTCGCGGTGCCAGCGGCCGAGCAGATGATAGGCACCGTCGTGGTCCGGGTCGATCTCGATCGTCTTCAGGGCCAGTTCCTTGACTTCGCGCGAGCCGCGGACCTTGTCCCCGTTGCCGCCCATGAGCGAGTGCCGCCCGATGGCGATGGCCAGATTGAAGTTCACGTCGGGGTGCTCGGGGTCGAGCGCGCGCGCGGCGCGCAGCTGATCGACGCCGCGGCGGTAGTAATCGCGGGTCTCGTCCTCGCTGCCGACCTCGGCCTCGACTTCGCCGATGTCGACGTAGGCCTTGCCCAGACGCCAGGCCGCCTCGATGTCGTCCGGATTCTCGGCGACCAGCTCTTCGAGGCGCTCGACGGCCGCTTCGTACTTGCCCACGGTGAGCAATTCGTCGACGTCCTCCAGCGCCGCCCAGCGTTCGTCGGCGTAGCGTGCCGTCTGCGCGGTCGTTGCGCCGCTGCCGGCGATCTCCGCGGCCGCGCCGGCCGTGGCGGTGGTCAGGGCGAGCACGGTGATCCAGAGGCGCATGGGGGTCCTCCCGGGGATGGTGTCGTCGAACCATGGCCTACGGTTCGGCGGGCGGGGGCGTGACCGATCCCGCTCACCGGTGATGTTCGCCGGGACCCCCCTCGGAGGATGCGTTGCCGACGGCCCGGGCACCCGCGCTCCGGGCCGGCTCGGGAGCGGGTATCGGTGCGGGCGTCGCGTCGCGGCCGCGGAGCCGGGAGACCCCCCTCGCGAAGATGGCCAGGACATCCTCCAGGACGAGATAGCTGCACGGCACGATGAACAGCGTGACCACGGTGGCGAAGACCACCCCGAAGCCAAGGCTGATCGCCAGCGGGATCAGGAACTGCGCCTGCAGGCTCTGCTCGAGCAGCATCGGCAGCAGGCCCATGAAGGTGGTCATCGAGGTCAGCAGGATCGCGCGGAAGCGGGCCGGCCCCGCCATGAGCACGGCCTCGTGCATGTCGGCGCCCTCGCGCCGACGGCGGTTGATGTAGTCGACCATGACCAGGCTGTCGTTCACCACCACGCCGAGCAACGCGATCATGCCGATGAACGACAGGCGGCTGAGAGGTTCGCCCATGAGCATGTGGCCCCAGATCGCCCCGACCACGCCGAAGGGTACGGCGCTCATCACGACCGCCGGATGCACGTAGCTGCGGAAGGGAATGGCCATCATCGCGTAGATCACGAGCAGGGCCAGCAGGAAGCCGCGTATCAGGCCCTGGTTGCTGTCGCGTTGTTCCTTCTGTTCTCCCTCGAACGACCAGCTCACGCGCGGGTGGTCGCGCAGGATCGGAGGGAGTGCGTTCGCTTCGACCGCGGCGAGGATCTCGTTGGCGTTGGCCACCTCGTCGTCGACGTCGGCGGTCACGTTGATCACGCGCTGACGGTCGACCCGTCGGATCGTCGAGAAGCCGCGGCCCCTCTCCACATCGGCCACGCGGAGCAAGGGGACCTCGGTGCCGTCGGGGGTGCGCACGCGCATGCTCTCGAAGTCTCCGAGGCTGCGGCGGTCGTCCTCGGGGTAGCGGACCATGACCTTCACCTCGTCGCGGCCGCGCTGGATCCGTTGGGCTTCTTCGCCGAAGAAGGCCTGGCGCACCTGACGGGCCACGTCGAGCTGGGTCAGGCCGAGGATCTCTCCCTCGGGCCGGATCCGCACCCGTAGCTCGCGCTTGCCCGTGTCGTAGGAGTCGGTGATCTCGCTCACGCCGGCGAAGTTCGTGAGCTCGGCCTTGATCGCGTCGGCCGTGGACTCGAGTTCGTCGATGTCGGTCGAGGCCAACTGGATGTCGATCGGCGCCCCGGCGTCGAAGAGATCGGCCACGAACGAGAGCCCGACCGCGCCGGGGATCTCCCCGACCTCCTGCTTCCAGCGCCGGGAGATCTCCGTGGAGCTGATCGTGCGGTCCTCGCTGCCCGTCAGTTCGATCGCGACCTCCCCGAGGTGGCCGCCGCTGAAGTTGCCGTCGGCCGGACCCATGGGTCCACCGCCCTCGGCCAGGCTCGGCTGGTAGCCGATCGAGGTCAGGCGGTGGCGGAAGATGCCCGCACCCTCGTCGCCCAGCTCGGCCTCGAGGTCGGCCCGGACCGCGGAGGCGGCGCGCTCGATGCGCGCCACGGCCTCACGCGTCGTCTCGACCGGGGTGCCCAGCGGCATGTCGACCCGGGCGACGATCGAGTCCGATTCGACGTTCGGGAACAGGCGCACCTTGATGTGGCCGCCGGCCACCAGGGCCACCGTGATCGCGAGGGTGGCCACGCCGCCGGCAATGGTGAAGTAGCGATAGCGCGCGGCCAGGTCGAGCACCGGCCGGTAGCGCGTCTGCACGAAGCGCTCGAGCGCCCGGCCGATGTCCTTCTGGTATCGCGAGATGATCACCGCGGCGATCGCGGCCGGGATGCCGACGTAGATCACCGTGGGCAGCGGAATGCCCGCGACGCGATCGACCACGCGGTAGAAGAGCAGCAGGATCAGCGCGGCCACGACCATGGCCGCGATCCTCATGCCCCAGCCCCACTCACCGCCTTCGCCCTTCAGGTGCTTGAGGTGGGCGGGCAGCACCGTCTTGCTCTCGACCAGCGAGAACAGCAAGACCGGGATCACCACGGCCGGGATCACCGCGAAGATCTTCCCCGTCAGCCCCGGGATGAAGAACATCGGGATGAAGGCCACCACCGTGGTCAGCACGCCGAAGGTCACCGGCATGGCGACTTCCTGCGTGCCCTCGACCGCGGCGCGGAAGCCGTTCCCGTGGCGGCGGTAGTGCGTGAAGATGTTCTCGCCCACCACGATCGCGTCGTCGACCACGATGCCCAGCACCACGATGAACGCGAACAGCGAGATCATGTTGATGGTCACGCCGAAGACCGGCATGAGCGCGATCGCACCGAGGAAACTGATCGGGATGCCCAGGCTGACCCAGAGTGCCAGTCGCAGCCGCAGGAACAGCGTGAGCACGACGATCACCAGGGCCAACCCCGAGAAGCCGTTGCGCAGCAGCAGGTCGCGGCGCTGCTTCAGGATCTCGGAGCTGTCGTCCCAGATCACCAGCCGCACGCCCTCGGGCAGCCACCGATCGGCCTGGGCCACGTAGGCCTTCACCTGGTCGGCGATGCGGATCGCGTCCTCCTCGCCCACGCGGAAGACCTTGACCATGGAGCTGGGTCGGCCGTCGAAGTAGGCCGCCTGGTCGGTGTCGGCGAAGCCGTCGACCACCGTGGCCACGTCGCCGAGCAGCACGCGGGTGCCGTCGGGCCGGGTGATCAGGACGATCGTCTCGAAGTCGTCGCCGCGGTAGGCCTGGCCGATGCCGCGCAGCAGGACCTCGCCGCCTTCGGTCTTGATCGAACCGCCCGGCAGGTCGAGCGAGCTGCGGCGCACCGCGTTCGCGACCTGGTCGAAGGTCAGGCCGTGGCGGCGCAGGTCGCGTTCGCTGACCTCGATGCTGATCTCGTAGGGCCGCACGTTCACCAGGTCGGCCTGCGACACGTTCGGCAGCTGGGTGATCTCGTCCCGCACGCGATCTCCGAGTTCGCGCAGGCTGCGCTCGTCGGCGTCGGCAGCGATGGCCACGTTCAGCACCTGCCGGCGGATCAGCACCTCCTGGATCACCGGCTTCTCTGCGTCCTCCGGGAAGGTGTCGATTGCGTCAACGCGCGACTTCACGTCGTCGAGCACGGTGCGCACGTCGGCGCCGTCCTCGACCTCGATCACCACGGTCCCCGCGCCCTCGTTGCTCGACGAGGTCAGACGGTCGATCCCGTCGACGCCCTGCACCGCTTCCTCGATCTTGGTCGCGATGGATTCCTCGACCTCCGAGGGGGTCGCGCCCGGATACGGGACCGACACGCTGATCGTGTCGGTACTGAACTCCGGGAAGACCTCCTGCCGCATCGACGTGAGCGTCACCAGGCCGGCGGCGACGATCAGAACCATGAGCACGTTCGACGCGACGCTGTTGTCGGTGAACCAGTGGACGATGCCCTGGCCGCGGTAGCCGTCGTCGCGCTGCGTCATCGGGCGGCCTCCCGCGTGGCGGCCACGCGCACGCTCATTCCGTCGACCAGCACGTCGAGCCGCGTGAGCAGGACCTGGTCACCGTCGTCGACGCCGTCGGAGAGCACCACCGACGTGCGCGTGGACCGGACGACCTCGGCGTCGCGCAGTTCGAGGCGTCCGTCCCGGACGACGCCGACGCGGTCGCCGGACAGGAGTGCGCTCCGCGGGATCACGGCCACGTCGTCGACACGGGTTCCCTGGATCTCGACGTCGACGTACATGCCCACCGCGAGGGGAACGCCGGCCTGACCGGCCGCGGCCCCGTAGGGATCCGCCACGCGTACGACGACGTGGACCATGCGGCTCCGTGGGTCGATCTCGCCCTCGGTGCGGTGCACCCGACCGAGCCATTCGTGTTCCCGGCCGGCGAAGGTGCCGCGGACGACGGCGCGCGGTCCTCGCATGTCGTCGTTGTCCTCGCCGCGCACGCCCAGGGGGAGATCGAGGAATGCGAGGTCCTGGTCGAAGAGCGGGACGCGCACCTCGGCGTAGTCCACGGCGTAGATCGCCGCCGCCCGAGCGCCGGGCTGCAGGTAGTCGCCCACGTCGACGAGTTTCTCGCGCAGACGGCCGGCGTAGGGGGCGCGCAGTCGGGTGCGCTCGAGGTCCCGGCGGGCCCGTTCGACCTGGGCTTCGGCCGCGTTCAGCGCCGCCCGCGCCTGGGCCAACTGCGGCGCGCGCAACACCAGCGGTCCCGGCTCTCCCTCACGGTCGAAGCGTTCCCATTCCTCGCGCGCGACGCGGGCTTCTTCCTTCTCGCGCTCGAGGGCGACACGTGCCTGGGCCGTCTGGGCCTCGGCCTGGGCCACGGCTGCCCGGGTGTCGCGGTCGTCGAGGCGGACGAGTACGTCGCCCCGGTCGAAGAAGCCGCCTTCGACGAAGTCCTCGCTCACGCTCACCACGCGACCGGGAACCTCGGCGACCAACGCACTCGCGGTTCGGGGCTCGACGGTGCCCTGACCCGCGACCGCGTGCACGTGCGGACCGCGCTCGACCCGCATCACCTCGACCACGGGAACGATCTCTGGCGGGCGCACGCGCTTCGCCTCGGGCCGGGCCTTCACGATGACCGCGGCGCCGAAGGCGCCGATCAGCAGGGCGGCGACGGGCAGGACGATCTTGCGGACGGTCGGGTTCATCTTCGGTCTCACTCGCTGTCGGAATCGGTGTCGGCCGTGGCCACGTCGAGGAAGTCGGCCATGGGGCCACGGCGGGGATCGAATCCACCGCCGAGGGCCAGATGGAGGTCCACGCGCGCGAGGAGGCGGGCACTACGGACGGCGATCAGTTCGCTCTCCGCCGTCAGCGCGCGGCGCTGGGCTTCGAGCACGCTGAGCAGGTCACCGATGCCCTGGCGGTAGCGGTCCTCGGCCAGGGTCCACGCGCGGGTCGCGGCGGCGACGGCCGCGGCGAGGTGGCGCTCGCGCTCGGTCAGGAGATCGTCGGCGGCCAGCGCGGTCTCGACCTCGGCCAGGGCGTTCAGCACTGACTGCGCCCAGACGGCCAGCGCGGCGTCCTCGGTGGCCACGTTCGCGGCGACCTGCGCGCGCAGTCGCCCGCCCTGGAACACCGGCTGGAGCAGCGACCCGGCGATGGACCACACGCCGAAATCGCCGTCGAGCAGGTCTTCGAGCTGGTTGCTGGTGGTGCCGGTACTCCCGGTGAGGCTGATCCTCGGAAGGAGGTTGCGGCGGGCTTCTCCGGTGCGGGCCCGGCTGGCGACGAGCCGGCGTTCGGCGGCCACCAGATCGGGTCGACGCAGCACCAGGTCGGCCGGGAGGCCGGCCGGCACGTCTCCGACGGTCGTGGGGAAGGTGTCCGCGCCGCGGAGCGCGCCCTCGGGATAGCGGCCGAGCAGGACCTCGAGTTGGCGGCTGGTCTGCTGCAGCTGGTTCTCGCGCAGTGCGAGCAGGGCCGCGGCGTTCTCGGCATTCGTGCGGGTGAGGTGGACGTCGACGGGGCTGATCAATCCGCGGTCGTATCGGTCCTGCGCGATCTCGAGGGTCTGGCGGAACGCCTCGAGCGTGCGCGCGGCCAGGCTGCGCTGGCGGCCGAGCTCGGTGAGCGAGACCCACGTGCGCACCACCCGTCCGGCCAGGCTCAAACGCGCGCCCGCCAGGTCCGCCTGGCTCGCCTGCAGGTCGGCCAGGGCGGCGCGTTCCCGCTCGCCCAGGCGGTTCCAGAGATCGATCTCCCAGGTCGCGTCGAGCGACAGGGCGAAGCTGTTCGTCAGCGAACTCAACACGCCCGATCCGATCGGCAGTCCCACGAAGATCTGCTTGGTCCGGCTGCCGCGTCCGTTCGCGCTCACCTGCGGCCAGCGGTCGGCACCCGCGATGGTGGCGGCCGCGCGCGCGGCCTCGACGTTGGCCGCGGCCGCGTCCAGATCGTGATTGGCGCGCAGCGCTTCCCGGACGACCGAGTCGAGCGAGGCGTCGGCGAGATCGTTCCACCAGGGGTCGGTCCCGGCCGAGTCGGCGACCGCGTCGCCGGCCCAGGTGTCGGGCAGGGTCAGGTCGAGGGGTTCGGACGACGGCGGGGGCGGTGCGGTGCATCCGAGGAGGCTCGACAGCCCGATGGCCACGGCGAGGCGTCTCACGGAGCGTTCTCCTGGGGTAGCGGGGACGCCGCGCCGTGGGTCGCCGGCGCACGGAAGCCGGCGGCCACGAACGCGACGATGGCATCGGCCACGCTCGAGGGGTCCCAGTCGGCGATCTCGGGGTGCACTTCGAGCACGCGGTGGTGGAAGGCCTGCAGCACGGCGCCGACCATGAAGTGGAAGCGCCACTGCAGCTCGTCGGGACCGAGGTGCGGAGCGGCGTCCTGCATGATCGAGAAGCGCTGGACGACTTCGCCGAAGGTGTCCTCGAAGAAGGCCTTGTCGACGTCGCGCCCGTGGACGAGGCGGAGCATTCCGAGCAGGCAGGTGCGGTCCACCTCCGAGAACGCCTCGATCGCCGGTCGCACGAAGGCGTCGACGATGGCCTCCACCGGAGGCGTTCCCCCGCCCGCGGCGTCCACGGCGGCTTCGAGCCGCCGGATCCGCTCGGCGTTCACCGGATCGATCCGCCGCCGCGCCGTCGCGTGCAGCAGCCCCGCCTTCGATCCGAAGTGATAGTGGACCGCAGCCAGGTTGACGTCGGCGGCCGCGGTGATCATGCGGAGCGAAGTGCTCTCGAATCCGTTGTCAGAGAACAACTTCTCGGCAACGTCGAGGATTCGTTCGCGCGTCCTGGTCTCGCTCATGGTCGTCCCGGACTCTGGCTCGGACAAAAGTTCAAACGTTCGTTTCAAACGTACGTTCGAATCTGCTGACTCGCCAGTCGAGTTCGTCCGGTCGGTGTCTACGGATGAGCTCAGACGCCGGTCGCGCGGCGGCGACCGAACACACGTCGGGCGAACGACGGCCATTCGGCGTGTCCGTGGAGGCGACGCCAGAAGGGGTCGGCCTCGGCGAAGACCACCAGGGGCGCCCGGGCTTCGGCCGCCCGCTCGAGGTCGAGCAGGGCGCCGGTCGGATCGTCCATCGAGAGGCGGATGACGGCCCCGGCCAGAGCGGGCAGGGGCGGGGCGTCCGGGGTTCCGGCCTCGAGTCGAGAGATCTCGGAGGCGGCGCGGCTCCGGTCGCCGGCGCGCGACAGAGCGGCGATGCGGACCGCGCCGAGCGTGGCGCTGGGTCCGAGGTTGGGTCCCGCGTCCCGAAGGGCCTCGAGGGCATCGACCGGTCGGTCGAGACCGAGCAGGCACCAGGGGCGGAGTTCCCGGGCGAAGGCGGGGTTGGCGTGGCGCGCGAGCGCGTCGTCGAGGACGGCGAGAGCGGCGTCGAGATCGCCCGCGAAGTAGTGGATCAGGGCCACGTGACACTGGATCCGCGGGGAGTCGGGGTCGAGCTCCTGCGCGCGTTGTGCGGCGTGCAGGGCGGCCTCGGGTTGGAGTCGCGCGGCCAGGAACAGGGCGTAGTGGTCGTGCGTGATCGCCTGGTGGGGCCCGAAGTCCACGGCGGCGAGGAGCTGCTCGCGTGCGGCGCTCCAGTCGTGGTCCAGGGTCATGCGGACCAGCCCGGCCACGGCCCGAGCGCGGGCATCCAGGGGATCGCTCTCGATCGCCCGCTCGATCAGCTCGCGCACACGATCCGGCACCGAGACATCGGTGACCTGGTGGGCACCCCACTGCAGCAGCAGCGACTCCCCGAGACCGACGTGGGCCGCGATCGATCGTTCGTCGAGCAGCAGCGCGCGACGGTAGCAGGCGCTGGCCCGGTCGAGATCGGGGACACCGCCCTCGAGCAGCAGGTCCCCCTGGAGTGCCGCCTGCACGGCGCGATCGTCGGTTTCGTTGCCGCGCTCGGCCCACCCTCCCGGAGCGGTCGGCGTCCGGAGTGCGTTCAACACGAGTCGCTGCAGCCGGATCGGCAGGCAGTCCCGATCGCGCCACGCATGGACGATCCGGCCCGACCAGGCGCGCCGTCCGTCGGCCACGGTGAAGATGGCGATCTCCACGCTCAGTTCGCTGCCGACGACCTGGATCGAGCCGAGGATCATGGCCTCGATGTCTCCCGCGGTCGCAGGGGACGGTGTGGTCGCGAAGGCGTGCTTCAGGTCGGTCGGCGCCAGGACCCGTCGGACCGATCGGCCGGGGAGTGCCGCGATCGTCCCTGCGATCGACTCGGTGGCGCGTCGTGCGAGTTCGTGGAGTTCGTCCTCGGCTCCGTCGGTCACCACGCGCAGTTCGGCGATCCCGAAGGTCCGGCAGTGATCGAGGGGGACCCGGCTCTCGGCGGCGGTCGTCCGCACCTCACCGACGAAGCGATAGCCGACCGTGGGAACCGTGAGCAGGTAGCGATGCTCGCGCGGATTCTCGCCGAGCGCCCGGCGCACGGCCGCGACGTTCACGGTGAGGTTCGCCTCGGTCCCGGATCCGTCGGGCCACACGGATTCGAGGATCTCGTCCTTCGGCACGACGCGTTCGCGGTTGTTCAGCAACAACCACAGGAGCGAGAAGCTCTTGGGGCGGAGATCGATCGCCTGTCCCTCGCGTGTCAGGACACGGCGGACGGGATCGACTTCGAAGTCTCCGAAGCGAAGCGTGGGGAACATGCCGGGACCGGGCCGGCAGGAAACAGGAGGGCACGGCGAAGGGCCGGATCCGACGTGCCCACGACCGCAACGAGGGGGTTCGGTCGGTGTCGCCCTTGATCGTACCGCGCGGTGCTGGCGGGCGCCACCCCGTCGCTCAGGGGACGAGGGGAGCCACCGCGGCCCAGCGGAGTCTCGCCTCGGCGATCTGGACCGCCGCCCGAGCCCGGACCCCCTGGGTGCGTGCGTCGGTCAGGGCGCGTTCGGCCTCGAACAGGCGCGCGAGGGTGTCACGGCCTTCGGCGAAGCGCAGTGAGACGATCCGGTAGGCTTCTTCGGCTGCGTCGCGTTGGATTCCGGCCGCCTCCAGGCGGCGGTGCGCGGCGTCCCGCTGGGTCCAGGCTTCGATCGCCTCGCGTTCGACCTCCAGTTCGGCCGCGCGGCGCTCGGCCTCGGCACGGCGACGGTCGGCACGCGCCCGATCGACCTCGGCGCCGATCCGACCTCCCTGGAACGGACTCCAACGGAGTCCGATCGCCGCCTGCATCGATGCGTCCTCGCGATCGGTGTCGAACTCCGGCACGACCGTCACGGCGCGCGCGCTCGCGACGAGTCGCGGCAGCCGTTCGCGGTGGGCGGCGCCGATGCGATCGTCGCCGGCGGACGCGGCCAGACGCGCCGCGCGAACCTCTGGTCGCCGTTCGCGCGCACGGGTGCGCACCTCGTCGAGCGACGACCACGGGGCGGTGGGGACGGTCGTGTCGGCGTCGGGTTCGCCCATCGAGACGGGGTCGACGTCCATGAGTTCGCCCAGTCGGGCGCGGGCTGCGTGTCGTGCCGCCTCGATCGATGCGCGTTCGGCGCGGACCTGGGACCGTCGCGCGCGCAGACCCAGGACATCGGCCTCGACCGTGCGCCCTGCCTCCAGACGCAACTCGGCGTCGGTGAGTTCACGATCCACGAGTTCCAGGGTGGCGTCGATCACGTCCAGTCGTTGCCGCCACTGGACGATCTCGAAGTACCGCACGACGGCGGCCAGGCGCAGCCGCCGTGCGACCGCCCGATGGCTCTGCTCCCGTGCGCGTTCGCTCTTGGCCGCGGCGTCGATCAGTTCCTCGCGCGAGAAATCCCACAGCAACCAGTCGACCCGCGCACTCGAGGTCCACACGTCGACCGCGGCATCGGGGTCGAAGGCGAGCAGGTCCGCCGGTCCGGACACGTCGAGCAGTTGGAGGCCGAAGGTCTCGGTGGGTTCGTTCGTGCGCGCGGCATCCGAACGCAGTTCGAGTCGGGGCCAACGGCCCGACCGTGCGCTCCGGTGATCGGCCGCGGCGTGTTCGAGGTCGGCCAGCGCCGCGTCCAGCGTGGGATTCGCCGCTTCCACCCGATCGAGGACCGTGCCGAGATCCAGTGCGGCTGCCGGAGCGGGCAGGGTGATCAGCAGTACGGCCACGACCGTGGCCGTGGCCACCGCACCTTCGGGAAGGCGCGCACGGCGTTCCCCGCCGCGCTCCAGGATCAGATACAGAGCGGGCACCAGCACGAGGGTGACCAACGTGGCCGCGCTCAGCCCTCCGATGATCACCCATCCCATGGGTCCCCACATGCTGCCTCCGAAGAGTGTGAGTGGGAGCAGACCCGCCTGCGTGGTCAGCGTGGTCAGGATGATCGGCTGCAGACGGGACTGGGCCGCGTGACGGACCGCGCGGTCCAGGGTCTCGCCGTCGCGGCGGTACTGGTTCACCCGGTCGACGAGAACGATCGCGTCGTTCACCACGATCCCCACCAGGGCCAGCAACCCGATGAAGGCGGTGAAGCCGAACGGCCAGCCGCTCACGAGCAGCCCCGCCACCGAACCGGCCAACGCCACGGGGATCGACGTGAAGATCACCAGTGGCAGTTTGAACGAACCGAACTGCAGGACGAGGATCCCGTAGATCAGACCCATGGCCACGACCACGTTCTGCAGCATCGACAGGAACGCCACGTCGCGTTCCTCGTCCTCGCCGATCACTTCCCAGCTCTCGCCCGGAGCGAGGTCGAGGCCGCGGACCGCGGGCAACAGGTCGGCGACGATCTCCGTCGCCAGACGGTCGTCGGTGTCGGCGCCCACGATCACCGAACGCTCGAGGTCGGTGTGCATGATCCGGGCGTAGGTGCTCGACAACGAGGGTCGGGTGAGTTGTGCCAGGGGAACCGGCGTTCCGCCGGGCAGCGGGATCCGCACCCGCTCGAGGTCGTCGATGCCTTCGGCGCCCTCCGCCGCCACGCGGACGACCACGTCGTGGTCCTCGCCGTTCACGCGCAGCGTGGTCGCCCTGCCGCCGGCCATGGCCAATCGGATCTCCCGAGCCACCAGTGCCGAGTTCAGGCCCAGTTTGTGGATCTTCACCGGATCGGTGTGCAGCTCCAGGCGTGGTGCACCCGGTCTGAGGTCGTGCGAGACGTTGATCGCGCCCGGGATCTCGCGCAGCGCGTCCGCCAATGCGTCGGCGTGTTCGCGGAGACGCTCGAGGTCGTCGCCGTCGATACGGATCGACACGGGCAGTCCCACGGGTGGCCCCTGCACGAGCAGCTTCGTCTCGACCCGGAAGCGCGGATCGCCGGCGAAGCGGTCGCGGATCCGTCGCGCGAGATCGGGAATGTCCATGCTCGCGTCCCGCGGGACGGTGACCAGGAGTTCGGCGAAGTTCGTCCGCGGAATGTCACGCAGTGTGTTGTAGTAGACCATCGGATTGCCCTCGCCGACGTTCGTCGTCACCGACTTCGTCAGCGGATGGTCCAGGATCCAACGTTCGACCTCGATCGCACGCTCGTGCGTGGTCCACAGATTGGTTCCCTGCGGCGCCTTCACCCTCACCAGGAACAGGGGTTTGTCGTCGGCGCGCGGGAAGAAGTTCATGCCGAGTGTCGTGCCGATCCCGATCAGACCCGCGGCGGCGAGGAGCAGCGCGAGCACGGTCACGCGAGGTCGCGCCTGCACGAAGTCGAGAGTCCGCGCGTAGGCGCCGCGCCGGGCGACGTGGTCGAGGATCGGCTGCAGGCCGGCCGGGCGAGCCGCGCGCGGCGATCCGAACAGCCGGATCGCCACCAGCGGCGTGACGAACAGCGCCACCCCCAGACTGACGATCAGGACGAGCGAGACCACCGTCGGGATGTCGCGGGTGAAGTCCCCGACCGAGCCGGCCATGAACAGCATGGGCACGAAGGCGGCCACCGTGGTCGCGGTGGCGCTGGTCACCGCGCTGGCCACGCGATCGGTTCCACGGATCGCCGCTTCGTTCGCCGGCGTGCCCTTCTGACGTTCGTGGAGGATCGACTCGAACACGACCACGGCGTTGTCGACCAGTAGGCCGAGCACGACCACGAGCCCCGCGATCGACATCTGTTGCAACGACACGCCGAAGGCGTCGAGCAGCCAGAAGGAGATGCCCACGGCCAGGGTCATCGCGGTGATCGCCACCACGGCCGCCCGCCAACCCACGATGATCGCCACGAACAGGACGATGATCGCCCCACCCTGCAGCAGGCTGAAGCCGAAGGTTCGCAGACGCGCAGACACGTCGTCGCTCTGGTCGACCACGACCGACGCCGTCAGGTGGTCGGGAAGATCGGCGCGGAGACGGTCGAGTTCGAGACGCGCGTCGGCCGTCATGTCGAGGACGTTGCGGCCCTCCTTGAGCTTGGCGGTGACGACCACGGCCGGCTCCCCCTGGTGCCGGACGACATATTGCGGATCCTCGCTCCCCCATCGGACCGTCGCGAAGGAACCGAGCAGCACGGGGCGCCCGTCGACCGCCGTGAGCACCGTGGTGCGGATGTCGTCGAGGGTCTCGAAGCGCGGGTTCGGCCGGATGCTCAGGCGGCGCACGCCGCTCATCACGCTGCCGCCGGGAAGGTCACCGTTCGCGGCGGCGATGGCGTCGCTCACCTGACCCAGGGCGATCCCACTCGCCGCCATCCGATCGGGATCGATCATCACGTGCACCTGCTGTTCCCGCGCTCCCTCGATCCGGATCTCACCCGCATCGCCGAGTGTGTTCCAGCGGTCCTCGAGTTCCTCGGCCCAGTGGCGCAGCTCGGCGTCGGTGGCGTCCGGGCCGTGGATCGCCGCCTGGATCGCGACGACGGCGCTGGGTTTCTGTTCGATCACGCGGAGTTCGGTCACGCCGTCGGGAAGGTCGTCCTGCACGCCCGACACGGCCTGGGCGAAGAGGTCGAAGGCCTCGTCCTTGTCGACGTCGTCGCGGAACTCGCCGGTGATCACGGCCACGCCGTCGGCCGCGGTGGCCTCGACCGTGTCGATCTCCTCGAGCGCGTGCAGCGCCTCCTCGATCGGTTCGACGATCCGGTCCTCGACCTCTTCTGCGGTTCCCACCGGATACACGACACGAACGGTCCCACCGAAAGCCGGAAGGGTGGGGTCTTCCTGTCGTGGCATCTTCACGAAACCGAGTACTCCGAGGGTGAGCGCGGCCAGGGTGAAGATGACGACGAAGCGGTAGTTGCGGACGGCGAGGGTGGTGCTGCTCATCGGGGCTCACCTCCGCGCTCCACGGAGACGACGGCATCGCCGGCGCGCAGGCGATCGGGGGCCTCGTCGACGATGCGATCCCCGGCCCGCAGGCCACCGGTGATCACCACGCGGTCGCCGCGCACCGGACCGACCTCGACATCCACGCGTTCGACCCGCCCTCGGGCGTCGACGCGCCACACGGCCTGGCCCTGGTCGTCGATGCGCAACGCGCTCAGCGGGACGCGAAGCTCCTCGCCGCCGGCGGTGGGCGGGCGTGGACTGAAGGTGGCCTGGACGACCATGCCCGGAAGCAGACGGCGATGTTCGTTGTCGACCACCAACCGCAACGGCACCGACCCCGAGCGTGTGTCACTCTGCAGCGGAGCGTGTTCCACCGAGCCGGTGGCGCGCAGACGGGGGTCGTCGCGGGCGACGAGAGTGACCGGTCCGTCGAGGTCGACCAGGGAGAGATCGCTCGCCGGCAGCGCGGCTTCCACCTCCAGGGAGCGCAGTTCGATCAGCTCGAAGGCGGGAACACCGCTTCCGACGACCTCGCCTTCTTCGGCGTGCCGGGCGAGGACGTGTCCGGCGAAGGGTGCGCGCAGGACGGAGCGGTCGAGATTCCACCGCGCGAGTCGCAGTTCGGCGCGGGCGCCCGTGAGCTCGGCATCCTGGGCGTCGAACTCCTCGTCGCTCAGCGCTCGTTGGTCGAGCAGCCGGCGGCTGCGGGCGAGGCTCTTCTCGAGGTGGTCGACCCGGGCCTCGGCGCGTTCGACGGCACTCTCGAAGGGGATGGGGTCGAGGCGGGCCAGGGCGGTTCCCGGCGTGACCTCGTCTCCTTCGTCGCGCAGGACCGCGTCGACCACGCCCGACACGGCGAAGGCCAGGACAGCGTGACGGCGGGCCTCGAGCGTTCCACTCGCCCGCAGGGGGTGGACGGAGGCCGGGCCGGTGTGCGCACGCACCTCGTGGATCCGGACACGGACGGCGTCCTCGGGTGAGGGAGTCGGCCGGGCCGCGGCGCTGCCATCGGACGGATCCGGGGGACCGGTGACGAAGCGCGGCACCGCCACCAGGGTCACGACGAGGGCGACGAGGATCGCGGCGGGCGACAGGACGCGACGGGTGCGTGGGGCGGTCGAGGGTCTCATGGCTCCTTCGCTCCGGTCGGGGGCGTGGGGTCGGGTCTCGATGGCGGGCCCGAGTGGCCCCGGGGCGCCTCCGCCGTACCGGCGCGCGGCGCGCCCCGGGATTGGATTGAGTAATCAGTCAATACTTCGGGATTCCTGCCTCGGGTATCGGGGTCCGTCGGCCCCGCGCGTCAGCGCGGGCGGTGCTCCGGTGCGACGACGCCGTTCAGGAAGACGTCGACCATGTGGTCGAGATAACGGGCGTCGAGGTCGGCCTGCTCCTCGCCGGGTGCCGTGTGGAGCATGTGTCGGCCCTTGCTCATGTGCCACATCACGCACATGTCGATGAAGGTCTTGATCACCAGGGCGGGATCCAGGTCCCGCCGGACGAAGCCGGCGTCCTGGCCCTCGCGGATCCGGGCCGCGCCGAGCAGTTCCACGGCTTCGGCCACGCCCTGCTTCCGGGTGAGGGGCTTGCCCTCCCAGGCCTGATCGGCGAACCACCAGGCCAGCAGGCGGGCCACGTGGGGGTTGTCGTGCAGGAACTGGAAATAGCGACGGACCGAGTCCTCGAGCAGGTCCAGGTCGGGGACCTCGGCCGACTGCAGCATGTCGAGCATCCCGTTGAAGTACGGCGCCAGGGTGTCCTCCATGACCGCGTCGAAGAGGCCTTCCTTGTTGTCGAAGTAGTGGTACAGGAGACCCTGTGGGACTCCGGCGGCCTCGGCGATCCGGCCCGTGCGGCCCCCGGTGAAGCCGTGTGCCACGAACTCGTCGCGGGCGGCGTCGAGGATCGCCCGTCGGCTGCGTTCGGGATCACGGGTTCGGCGGCTCTGGCGGGACTCGGTCACGGGACGCTCCTCGATGAGACGTCCCGTAGTATATCATAACTGATCATTCAGTCAATAGTTGGTAGGGCGAGAGCCGATCCCAGCCGGACCCCCGATCCGGACCGCCGGACACGGGACCGACCGGTCAGTGGCCCTCGCGCATCTTCACCGGCGAGGCCCCCAGCGCGTCGACGGCGATCACGCGCCCGGTCTTCCGATCGATCTGACCGAACTCGAGCACTCCGGTGGGGCAGCTCTGGACGCAGGCACTGCAGCGGACGCACTGGACGTCGGCCATGGGCTCGCCCTTGTTCGCGAAGCTCATGACGTCGATCCCCTGGTGGCACACGCTCGTGCACACGTTGCAGCTGATGCACTTCTTCTTGTCGGCCAGGATCCGGAAGCGGCTGAAGCGGGCGTACACGTGCATCAGTGCGGCGAGCGGGCACCCGAAGCGGCACCACACGCGTCCGGAGAAGTGCATGTAGAAACCCACGCCGATGATCCCGGCCATGGTCAGATCGACGATCCAGGCGTAGTTCAGGAAATTCATCGGGAAGCCCAGGTCGGACCAGTCGCCGCCGCGACCCGTGAGACCCGCCATGTACGCGCCCCGGAAGGCTTCGCCGACGGCAGTGTCGGGCCATACCCAGCCGACGATCCGGAAGAACAGGAGCACGAAGGCGGCCAGCAGGACGACCTGGCCGACCATGTTCACCCGGTTCCACACCGGGCCGTGGGGCATCTTCTCGCGCAGCGTGTCGCCCACGGTCTCGGCGAGCGCGCCGCAGGAGCACACCCAACCGCAGTACGCGCCCTTGCCCCAGAAATAGATCATGGCCGGAATGATCACGAAGGTCTGGGCGAAGGCGATCACCAGCCACCACACGAGCGGTTGGTCGGTGAACACGTTCCAGATCATCAGCGGCCAGGCCAGGATCAGACCGAAGGCGCGCCAGTACTCGCGTCCGTGGGCGTCCCATTCGGTCACCGGGAAGAGGTTGTCGGCCACGGTCTTCGCGAGTCCCGAATCGAAGAAGCCGTTGTGGCCCATCCACGGCAGGACCAGGTACGGCAACAGGAACAGCGGGATCACCTGGATCGCCGTCAGCGTGAGGGTCTGCACTGTGATGTACGGCGTCTTCCTCCGGCGGATGCGCGCGATACCGAAGAGGAGCACCGCGGACGAGTACGCGAAGGTGTAGTAGAAACCGGGGCTCTTGGCGCTGAGCGTGAGTGTGCCGAGGAACGTGGAAGGATCGGACGGCGACCCGATGTTGAAGGGGAACCAGCCGTTCTCCTGGAACCACGAGTAGATCGGGATTCCCGCGCTGGTCTTCCAGTGGTAGACGAAGATCGCCGCCAGAAGGATGGCCACGAACGACAGCTTGGTCGACGTGCGCCACTCGCCACGGATCGGCACGCCACTGCGACGGAAGAAGTCCAGGGGGGCATCCCGGCCGATCATGGTGAACACGTTGTCGTTGTCGATGGTCTCGGTGCCGTCGGCGGTCTCGAGCTCGACGCTCGATTCGTCGATACGCTTCACCTGGCTGCCGAGCATCTGACGTAGGCCGTGCTCCTCGCTGGCTCGATCCAGGGCCTCGACGTTGTCGGGCTTGGGACGGGTCAACTGATCCCGGCGATAGCTGAGCGTGACCCGGGCGCCGCATTCGGCCAGGGCCACGGCCGATTCCACCGCGCTGTCGCCCCCGCCCACGACGAGGACGTCGCGATCGCAGTAGTCCTTGGGGTCGTGCAAACGGTTGCTGACCTTGTCGAGTTCTTCGCCCGGCACGTTCAGCTTCCGGAAGTCGCCACTGCGGCCGATCGCCACGATCACGCGGCGGGCCCGGATGGGCTCGCCGTTCGCCAGTTCGACGAGCAGACGTCCGCCGGAGCGCTGCACGCGCGTCGCGCGACCGGGCTGCGGAACGATCCCCTGCTCGATCGTCTGCTCGCGCAGCTCGGTGAGCAGGTCCTCCTTCACGTCGGCGCGGAATCGCATGTCGCCGGCGTGCTGCATGTCGGTGGGGTAGGTGTAGATCGGCTTGCGCCGCGGGAAGTTCACGATGGTCGAGAAGGGCTCGCTGGCCTCGAGGACCACGAAGTCCAGACCGGCCTCGCGCGCTTCGAGTGCGGCCGACATGCCGGCCACGCCGGCACCGATGATCACGAGGTCGCGGACATCGTCGTCGGGGTCGCGCGTGGGCAGGAAGTCGGGGTCGTCGGCGATCGTGCGCACCGCGCGGGCGCCGGTGTCGGCCGAGAACTTCAACAGCGGGATCCCGGTGAGGTCGCCCACCAGGTAGAGGCCCGGGACGCGTGTGGAACCGTCCTCGTTCGCCTCGGGGAGCTTCTCGACGGTACCGGCGGGCCAGCCGGTGTGGAGCCAACGGGTGTATCTGCGGACGGGTTCGGTGAGACGGCGTGCGAGCGAGCCGGCGGGGCCGGGCATCAATGGTCCTCCATCGAAGTCATCGGGTGACAGGGGTGGAAGTCGAAGAGCAGAGGGCCCAGGAACCGTAACGCGTCCGAGGACGACTGTCGGCGTCGACACGTTGCGACTGCGTGATACATTGGAGAATCCATGGAGTCCCTTCACGTACCCCCGTCGGTACGAGCCCCCTGGAAGCCCGTGACCTCGTCACCCGACCCGACACACTCGTCTCACGAATCCGTAGAACGTGACGAGACACGTGAGGCCGGACCGGCTGCGCCGGGACGCGACATCGAGCCCCCGCCGCGCGAAGAGCTGCTGCGAGTGCGCGACCGCGACCCCGACGCACTGGGCCGTTTCTTCGACCGCTACTTCCCGTACGTGTACGGTCTGACCGTGCGCCTGCTCGGGAACCGAGCGGCGGCCGAGGACGCGACCCAGGACGTGCTGTTGAAGGTCCACCGCGCGATCGATCGTCTGGACCCGGATCGGGATCCGGGGCCCTGGCTGACGACGATCACGTACAATGTGGCACGGGACCGGTGGAGATCGGCCTCGGACCGCATGGAGCGACAGTCCGCGTCGATCGACGACCAGCCGGAACTGGCCCATGTGTTGCGAGACGGTGGTCCGGATCCGGAGCAGGGAGCGCTCGCCAGCGAGCGAGAAGCCCTGGTCCAGGAGGCCCTGATGCGGCTGCCGGAATCGGCCCGCGAGGTGATCGTGCTGCACGATTACCAGGGCCACACCCACGATCGGGTGGCCGAGATCCTCGGATCCAGCCACGCCGCGATCCGCAAGCGGTACTCGCGAGCACTGCAGGCGCTCGGTGAGATCCTGCGGGAGATGTTGGACGCATGAACGACACGCACCACGATTCCCACGACGAGTGGACCGACGCCCAGCGCGCCGGCCGCAACGCCGTGCGTTCACTTCCCGTCGCCGAGGCCGATCCCGACTTCCGGGCGGCCATGCGCGAGCAGTTCGTACGCGGTGAGTTCCAGAAGTCCGCGCGCCCGGCGCGCCGAGCCGGCGGACGACGCCGTGCCGGGCGTCGCATCTTCACGTGGGCTGCGCCGGTCGCCGTCGCCGCGGCCCTCGCGATCATGATCGGAGTGCTGAACTACTCGGCCGACTGGACCGTGGTCCACGCCGCCGGGACCGACTACGTGATGGTCGACGGCGCGCGCGTGCCGTGCGACGACCTCTCTCCGCTGCAGGCGGCGATCCAGCCGGGCTGCCGCGTACAGATGCCCGAAGGCGGACAGATGGAGGTCGTGACCGACGCCATGGCCCTGCAGATCAACGGAGGGACCGACGTCACCATTCCCACGCCGCCCGGCCGTTGGTTCGCGCGGACCATCGATTCGGACGTGCTGGGAGACGGTACGTTCCGGGTCGCGACCGGTCCCGAGTTCGAGGGGGCCCGGTACGCACTTCACACCGAGGCGGCCACGCTCGAGATCACCGGCACGGCCTTCAGCGTGATGAACTCGCCGGGCACCGTGTGCATCTGTGTGCTCGACGGGGACGTGCAGGCGAAGCTGCCGGACGGCTCCACGCGGACGATCGGACCCGGTGGGCGTCTCACCCTCGCGCTCGACGGATCGACGATCGACGCCGGCTCCATGCGCCCCGGCGAGCGGGACGCGCTGACGGACCTGCGGGAGCGCCTGGTCACCGCGTCGCGCTGACGCGGCGGCGCTGACGCACGGCGGCGCCCCAAAACGGTGCATTCGCTTCATCGACCGGACGCGCCGCCGGTTCTAGCTTGAATCTGTTCCTCCACCCATGCCGCCGGGTGGCATCGTCCGGACGAGATGCCCCGGTCGGCTCGCGGCGACCTCGGGCAGGGAGTGTCCGCCGCTCGAAGGAACGGCGACCGGTGACCACGTCCACACCATGTGGCCCGGTCGGCCAGCGAGAAGAGGGAGGGCGGAGCCGCAAGGGTTCCGCCCTCTCTCGTTCGTCACCGGTGTGTCTGATACCTGCCGCGGGGAGTCGTCGGCTCACCGTGGGTCCGAGCCCGCCGCGGAGCGAACGGGAATCCACTTCTGCAGCATCTCACGCAGCTGGTCGGCCTTGGCCGGTTTGCTCAGGTAGTCGTCCATGCCGGCCGCCAGGCACTTCTCGCGGTCGCCGTCCATGGCGTTCGCGGTCAGGGCGATGATCGGGATCCTCGAGATCGAATCGTCGAGAGCGCGGATCGCACGCGTCGCCTCGTAGCCGTCCATGACGGGCATCTGGCAGTCCATGAGGACGGCGTCGAAGGCCCCCTGGCCGAGCATCTCGACACCGGCCTCGCCGTGGTCGGCGAGTTCCACCGTGAAGCCCATCTTGCGCAGCATGTGGCAGACGACCTTCTGGTTGACCGGATTGTCCTCGACGACGAGGACGGCGGGGTCGTCGTTCGCCGGCGTCTCGGGTGCTGCCTCCGGATCCGGAGTCGCCGAGCCGTCGTGCTCGCCTCGACCCGGATCGACCAGTCCCGTGGCGTCGCCCGGGGTCCGCACGACGTGCTCGAAACCCGAGCGCTCGGCTCGCTCGGGAGCCACCGGGCGCTGCTCGGACGCGACCATGGCCAGCGGCGTGTCGGAGTCACGCAGACGATTGCGGACCGAGCGGCCGAAGGTCTCGCCGTCGAGGTCGGGAAGCTGTTGTTCGACCAGGACCAGCCGGTAGGGCCGGTCGCTCGCGCGTCGCGCGCGGATCCGATCGAGGGCGGCCGACGAGAGCTCGCAGATCTCGACGCTCAGGCCGGCGGTGTCGAGGGCCTCGACGAATGCCTGGCGGCGATCGCCGGGACGCCCCACGTACAGGACGTCGCCCTCGCCCGCGTCAACCATTTCCCGGGCCGTTCCGGACGTCTCCATCCCGAGCTCGAACCAGAACACCGAACCCCGACCGACCTCGCTGCGGACCTCGATCCGCGAGCCCATCATCTCCACGAGTTTCTGGCTGATGGCCAGGCCCAGCCCGGTCCCACCGTAGGCCGATCCGGAACTTCCCCGCGCCTGGGCGAAGGGCTCGAACACTCGCGGCAGGACGTCGGGCTCGATCCCGATGCCGGTGTCCTCGATCTCGAAGCGGAGTCGTACGTGGTCGGCGTCGTCGGGCTGCCCGTGGACCCGCAGGACGACGTGGCCGGAGTGGGTGAACTTCAGGGCGTTGCCGAGCAGGTTGACCAGCACCTGTCCCAGGCGCACCGGATCGCCGGTGCACGCGCCGGGCAGGACGCCTTCGGTCTCGAAGCGCAGATCGATCCCCGCCGATCCGGCGTTCGAGCGCAGGAGCCGGATCGCGCTGGTGCAGACGTCGCGCGGGGAGAAGGTCGTGTGGTCGATCTGGAAGTGACCGCGGTCGATCTTGGCGAGGTCGAGGATCTCGTTCAGCAGCCCGACCAGGCTCTCGGCCGTGCTCTGGATGGTCTCGACGTACTCGCGCTGGTCGCGGGGGAGTTCCCCTTCGAGCAACAACGAACTCATCCCCAGAATTCCGCTCATGGGCGTACGCAATTCGTGGCTGATCGCGGCGATGTACTCGCTGCGGCGCCGATGCGCTTGCTCGGCCTCGGCGCGGGCCGCGAGCGACTGTTCGTGGGCCTGCTTCCGCTCGGTGACGTCGCGCAGCGTGGTGACCCAGTGCGAGCCGTGTGCGAAGGAATTCCGACGACTCCGGAGCAGAACCCAGCGATCGCCGTCGGGACAGGTCAGGCGCAACTCGCCGCTCGGACCGCCGGAGCCATTGGTGAAACCCTCGCGCAGGAGCCGGGCGCCGTCGGGGCCGAAGAGTTCGAAGAAGTCGCGCCCCTTCAGTTCCTCGGCCGGGGTCCGCAGCCATTCGACGAGGACCGGGTTCGCCGCGAGAACGCGGTGGTCGTCCGCGTCGTGGACGACGACACTGTCGAGCATCGCTCGGAAGGCGGCGCACTGGTCCACGTCGATCCCGGCTCCGGTGGCGCCGGTGCAGGCAGTGGGTTCGTCGGTCACGGTCATCGGGGCATCAGCTCCGTTCGAGCCGGGGCACACGGCAGAGGTGTCCCGCCACCCCTGAGTATCGGGCGGACCGATCGCGACCTTTAGACGGGATGGTGCACCGGATCAGGAGCGACGTGCCACCAGCAGCAGTCTCGAGGAACCCAGCTCGAAGGGTTCGAGATCGGGAGAGCCGTAGGCCTCGAACTCGCCCAGCCCGTGCCTCGACAGGCGTTCCAGGAGTTCCCGGTAGGTGTAGAGACGCAGGGAGCTGGTGCGGTGCTCGCGTCGGTCGGGTGCGCTGAGCACCCATTCGGTGTCGAGTCGGCCCCGGGCGTGGTCGTAGGCGCGGTTCTCCGCAACGGCGACATCGCCCGCCCAACGGAAGCCGTGGGGCTCGAACCAGGGGAGCAGGGTCTCGACCACGTGGGTCTCGAGCAGGAAGCCTCCGCCGGGCTCCAGCGCATCCGTGACGGACGCGAGGAAGCGGTCGTCGTCGGTCTCGCTGCCGTAGCCCAGACTCGACCACAGGCACACTGCGGCGTCGAAGGTCGCGTCGAGGGAGAGCTGCCACATGTCCGACTCGATCCACCGGACGTCGGCGCCCCGTTCCCGCGCGGCGGCACGCGCGCGCTCGATCAGTGGCGCCGAGCGATCGACACCGGTCACCGGATGGCCGCGGGCCGCCAGCTCGACCGCCACCCGGCCGTTGCCGCAGGGCACGTCGAGCAGCCGCGCGTCGGGCGTGAGTTGCAGCGCCTCGCGGGCGGCGTCGACCAGCTCGCGGGTCTCGGTCGGTCCGAAGGAATGTTCCTGGACCTCGAGCCACAGGCCCTCGAAGAAGTGCTCGTGCCAGTCGTCGCGCGTCTCGGCCATGGCTCGTCCTCGGTCGGGGTCGGGCCGGGGAGCGTAGCACCGGGGCCGGCGACCGGCCACGGGTCGATCAGGACGCCACCGAGGGCCGCAGGTGACGGCGGAGGACCTCGCGGAGAGTGGCCAGGCGAACCGGCTTGGCCATGTAGTCGTCCATGCCGGCCGCCAGGCAGCGCTCCCGGTCACCGTTCATGGCGTTGGCGGTGAGGGCGACGACCGGAATTCGTGGGTCGCGGACCCCGGAGCCGGACTCGCGGATGCGGTGGGTCGCCGTCAGACCGTCCACCACCGGCATCTGCATGTCCATGAGGACCAGCGCGAAGTCGCGGGTGCAGAGAGCATCCAGCGCGAGCTGCCCGTTCTCGACGACCGTCACGTCGTCGATTCCGACCTTCTGCAGCAGCCGGTGGATCAGTTGCTGGTTCACCGGATTGTCCTCGGCCACGAGCACGGCTCCCTCGGGGAGGGGCATCGTGTCCTCGGAAGTCGCGGGTGTCGATGCGACGGGAGCCGCGTTCTCGTCGAACACGTCGCTGAGCCGGTGGTACAGCTCGTGCCGCTTCACGGGTTTCGCGATCATGCCCGCGACCCCTGCCTCTCGGGCCTCGCCGGCGTCCCAGGGTTGGCCGAGGGGGACCAGGGCGAGCACGGTGGCTCCGGTGGCCTCGGTGAGCTTCCGGAATTCCCTGCACAGCGCGTCATCGCGGGAGACCAGCGGCCAGTCCGCGAGGATGACGTCGTAGGCCTCGTCCTCGTCGATGGCGCGCTGCACGAAGGGGCGGGCGGCCTCGCAGTCGGGCACGATGTCGACGTGCACACCGCACGGCAGCAGTTCGAAGCTGAGCTGCTGTCGAACGGTCGCATTGTCGTCGCAGATCAGCATCCGCCGGCTCGCCCCGTCGGGACACAGTACCGGGGCCGGATCGGTGTGGTCCCCCGGCAGCCCCAGCCGCACCGTGAACGTGAAGGTCGATCCCCGCCCGGGCTCGCTCTGGACCCCGATCCCGCCGTTCATGCGTTCGACCAGCTGCTTGCTGATCGCCAGACCCAGGCCGGTGCCCCCGTAGCGGCGCGTGGTCGAAGCGTCGACCTGCGTGAAGGGTCGGAACAGGCTCTGCTGCTGTTCGGCCGAGATCCCCACGCCCGTGTCGCTCACGTCGAACCGGAGTTCGAGGGCCTCATCGGTGGGGCGTGATTCGGAAACGCGGATCACCACTTCGCCGGCCTGGGTGAACTTGATCGCGTTGCTCACCAGGTTGCCGAGGACCTGACGCAGCCGGGTCGGATCGCCGAGCGCCACGCTGGCCAGGCCCGGATCGAGTACGGCGACCAGGTCGAGATCCTTCTCGTGTGCCCGCAGCGCCATGAGGTCGGCGGTCTCCTCGATCGAAGCCCGCAGGGGGAAGCGGACCGTCTCGATGGACATCTTTCCGGCCTCGATCTTCGACAGGTCGAGGATGTCGTTGATCACGCGCATGAGCGTCTCACCGGAACCGTGAACGGTCTCGGCGTACTGTCGTTGCTCGTGATCGAGTTCGGTGCCCAGCAGGAGCTCCGTCATGCCGAGGACACCGTTCATCGGCGTACGGATCTCGTGGCTCATGTTCGCCAGGAACTGCGACTTGATCTCCATGGCGCGCTTCATGTCGTTGTTCGCGCGTTGCAGAGCGCTCATCTGGACCTGCAGACGGCGACGCATGCGATCGAGGTCGTCGCCGAGCTCCGCGACCTCGTTCACGCCCCGAACATGGATCGGTGTGTCGAGGTCGCCGCGCGCGATCGTGCGCGCCAGACGGGACAGAGCGGTCACCGGCCGGCTGATGTCGCGGGAGATCCACGCGACGAAGCCGGCCGTGAGCAGTGCGCCGACGAGCGCCATCGCGGCCACCCAGAGTTCCATCCGGCGCGTCTGCCCGGCGAAAGTCCTGGCCTCGGCCGCGAGCTCGACCGGGAACTGCAGGATCCGGTCCTCGATGGACTCCAGACGACGGCGAGCCTCGGCTGCGCGTGCGCTCGTGGCGTGGTACTCCACGATCAATCCGTGACGGTGCGCGACCTCGCGGCTGGCCGACGCGGGGGCGACGCTCGCGGCCGGGTGGCCGGAGTGCAGCGTGTCGCCCGCGGCGGTGAGGACGACCAGGTGGGCACCGGGCTCGTGCAGATCGGCGGCGCGTTCGACGAGGTCGCCGAAGGGCACGACCACCTTCACGACGGGGGTGCGGTCCCGGGAACCGATGGACGCATCGGGGTCGCCCGGCGCCACGGAATGGGCCACGACCAGCGAGGTCATCGTGTCGGGCAGATCCGGGTTCGGCCCGGAGTGCACGGAGACGGTGGCCGATGGCTCGGCTCGACGGGCACGCCACCAGGGACGTGTCGATTCGTCGGGGCTCCTGTTGACGAGAGGCGCCGTGCCGACGGGGGGACCCGTGCCCGGGAGACGAACCCGGCCGCCGACCGCGTGGATCTCGAATCCGTCGCTGTCGAGGAGCGCGATCTCGGCGAGACCCGCCTGGCGCACGAGGGTCCGCATCCGCCGGAGCCACAGCCCGGCGTCGTGCGTTCCGGGCGCGGCGGCTCGTCTCGTCAGCTCGGAACCGGCGATCACCCGGGCCAGGAGCACCCGGGCTTCGATCTCGGCGTCGAGGACGTCGGCGATCCGGTGGGCGACCTCGAGCTGGCCGCTCTGGATCTCGCGTTCGAGCAGTCCGTGCATGGTCCGCAGCTGCCCGGCGACGACCGACTCGGCCTCTTCGGTACGATCGATCCCACGCTGCTCGAAGCGCTCGATCTCGCCCAGCGTCCACCACTGCACCACGCCGAAGACCAGGGCCGGGGCCACGGTGAGCGGGAGGAAGACGGAGAGCAGGCGGGCGCGCAGATTCATCGGACTCGTTCGGGTCGAGACACGGACACGGGCGATCGTTCCCGGTATTCGGCCGGTCGCGCCCGCGTCTTGAGTCCCGTGGGCCGCTCGCCCCGGTCTTGACCCCCGGCCCGGGCTCGTCCACGCTCCTTCGTCCGCGTACCGCCACGACCCGTCCCGGAGATCCTGCCCATGTCCGAACGCCGCGGTCTCGACGACACCGCCTACACCGCACTTCCCGAAGGGGAGACCTACCAGCCCTACGTTCCCGCGGCGCGGACCCCCACGGAGTTCTCGTTGCCGTCGATCGGTTTCGGGGTGCTCTTCGGGATCATCTTCGGCTGGGCGAACGCCTATCTGGGCCTGAAGGCAGGGCTGACCATCAGCACGTCGATCCCGGTGGCGGTGATGACGGTGGCCGGCTTCAAGGCACTGTCCGCGGCGGGGAAGAGCGGCTCGATCCTCGAGGCGAATCTGTCGCAGACGATCGGCTCGGCCTCGAGTTCGGTGGCCAGCGGGGTGATCTTCACGCTACCGGCCCTGTTCCTGTGGGAGATGAACCCGAGCCTCCTGCAGATGACCCTGTTGGCCATGTGCGGCGGATGCCTCGGGATCCTGTTCATGATCCCCTTGCGTCGATACCTGATCGAACGCGAACACGGGAACCTGCCCTATCCCGAGGGAACGGCCTGCGCCGAGGTGCTGGTGGCGAGCGAGGTCGGCGGTGGCCGGGCGCGCAACGTGTTCGTCGGGCTCGGAATGGGAGCGGCGCTGAAGGCGCTCACGAGTTGGGTGAGTCTGATCCCCGGCGACGTGGAGTTCAAACTGCCCCTGTTGAAGAAGGCGCAGCTGGGCAGCGAGATCTCGGCCGCGCTCTTCGGGGTGGGCTACATCCTGGGCCTGAGGATCGCCACGATCATGGTCGGCGGCGGTCTGCTGTCGTGGTTGGTGATCATTCCCGCCATTGCCTACTGGGGCGAGGGGCGTGCGGTGCCTCTGTTCCCCGAGACCCTGCTGACCATCAACGAAATGGGCGCGTCGCAGATCTGGACGCGCTACGTGCGCTACATCGGTGCCGGAGCGGTGGCCACCGCGGGGATCATCACGCTGATGCGCAGCATTCCGGTGATGGTGGAGAGCTTCCGGTTGGGGATGGAACAGTTGAAGGGCCGCGTGGGGGGCGCCGCGGGTGCCGTCGAGATTCCGCGCACCGGCCAGGACCTCTCGCTGCGCGTCGTGGTGATCGGGGTGCTGATCATCGCGTGCGTGCTGGCCTTCGTGCCCGCCGTGTTCGGCGGCGACTTCGCCGCCTTCGGCCGGATCGTGGCGGCGGTGTGCGTCGTGATCTTCGCGTTCTTCTTCGTCACGGTGGCCTCGCGCATCGTGGGGATGGTCGGCGTGACGTCGAACCCCACGAGCGGCATGACCATCGCCGCGTTGCTCGGGACCTCGTTGATCTTCCTGGCCCTGGGTTGGACCGACGCCCTGGGCAAGGCCACCGCACTCACGGTGGGCACGGTCGTGGCGATCGCAGCGTCGATCAGCGGTGACACCTCACAGGACCTCAAGACCGGCTTCCTCCTCGGCGCGACGCCGCGTCGCCAGCAGATCGGCGAGCTGGCCGGCGTGCTCACGTCGGCGACCTTCGTCTGTCTGTCGGTCATCCTGCTGGCCAGCACCTTCGGCTTCGGGGGTGACGAACTGCCCGCACCGCAGGCCACGCTCATGAAGCTGGTGATCGAAGGCGTGCTCGACCAGCAGCTGCCGTGGACCCTGGTCGGGATCGGTGCCGGTCTGGCCGTCGTGTGCGAACTGCTGCGGATCCCCTCGCTGCCCTTCGCGGTGGGGGTGTACCTGCCGGTGGCGACCATGGTGCCCGTGTTCCTGGGCGGACTGCTACGCCACCTCATGGAGAGCCGCGCGCGCGACCACGAGGAACGCTCGGGGCGTCGGGAGCGTGGTGTGCTGCTGGGCAGTGGGTTCGTGGGCGGTGAAGGACTGCTGGGCGTCCTGCTCGCCGGGATCACGTTGGCCCTCGGGCGCCGCCCCGAGGGAATCGGGACCGGATGGGCCGGCAGCGAGCTCGTGGCGGCGCTGGCCGGGGCAGCCGTGTTCGCCCTGTTCATCGCCTGGTTCGCCCGGACGGTGCGGGGCACGCGTTGAGCGCGCCCCGCCCGCTCGAGGGTCAGATCCCGAAGAGCGACAGACCGATCGACGCGTAGAAGCCGTCGTAGTCGACTTCGATGTTCGCGTCGGCGCCGTCGACGTCGAGGGGCAGGTCGGTCTCGAGTTCGTAGGTCCCGCTGAAGGTGTAGCCCGCCCGTCCCACGAGCCCGAGCCCACCGATCAGGTCGATGCCCCCGACGGCGTAGATGCGCGCGGTGTTGGCCGAGGCCTCGAGATCGCTCGCCCCGTCGAAGCCGGCCGTGACGTCGAGGTCGTCGGACAGTTCGATGCGCGCGTACGATGCGCCCACGCCCACGTAGGGGGCGATCGGCGACAGCGGCAGCAGCTCGTAGTGCTTCTCGGCGAAGATCGCGATCTCGTTGGCGGCCAGGCCGAACTCGGCCACGCCGGAGATCTCGTCGTCGAACTCGGGGCCCACGTCGCCGAAGTGACGCAGGTAGTGCAGGCCGAGGTCGATTCCCACGACCGGGATTCCGACACGCACCTCGGCGCCCAGCGCGTTGGCGCTGGTGTCGGTCTCGCCGAGGTCGACGCCGGCGGCGGTCGCGTCCAGCGTGGCGGCCTGGCGGGCGTAGAGGGCCGACGCCCGGATCGAGACCGGCAACTGGCCGACCGCCTCGATCGGGACCTGCAGGGCCATCAGGGTCAGGACGGGCAACAGGAATCGCGTCCTCATGGGTCGTCCTTTCGGAACGGGGTCGCGCGGCGTTCGCGCGGAATCCTGCCTCAGTCCAGCGTGTGCGACCACACCTGACTGCGCACGCCGTCGGAGAAGATCACGTCGACCTCGGCCGCAGTGCACGCGAAGTCCAGCGTACCCTGCCGGCCGATGGCCAGCACGGTGCCCTCGCGAGCGTCCCGGACGATCGCGAGCGGACGCTCGGTGGCGTCCCAGCGCAGGACGGCGCGGCCGGGGCCGGTCCGTTCGAGTCGCTGCACCGGTCGACGCGCGGCCGTCCCGGTGTCCTCGCGGGCGGTCCGTTCGACCTCACGTCCCGCTCCGCGCACCGCCACGCGGTGCAGCCGTCGGGCGGCCGTGTCCGCGATCGGGATCAACCAGGTGAAGGCACTCGCGTCCGGCGCGTCGGCGCAGCCGATCCGGGGCGGATCGAAGGACAGGTCCACGAGGATGTTGCCGTCGGCGTCGACCGCGCGGACCCGGTGATCTCCCGGTGTCGTGGGGATGTTCGGTCGCGCCGTGAGCACCGCGGCCGGGTCGAGCACCATTTCACCGTCGCGGATTCGTCCCCACACCAGCAGACAGGTCTGCTGGGCCGTGGTGCGACGGGTCAACGTGGCGTCCATGAATTCGAGGATGCCCTCGAAGTGGTAGTCGCTGATCCACTGCGGGTTGCAGTAGGTCATGATGTCGCGCGTTTCGACAGGATCGACGAGCTGTCCGGTCCGCGCGTCGAAGCCCCACTGCCCGATGCTTCCGCCACCGTAGGGGTAGTCGGGATCGGGGTTGGCGGGTCCACCGCACGGTGCGTGGTAGCGTCCCAGGTTGTGACCCAGTTCGTGCGCCAGCACGCCGGCCCGGCTGTTCGGGCGGTCCCAGCCGATCGCCGTGCGATAGTCCGACGTACGGCTCGACGGAATGTATCCGAGACCCGCCACGCCGGAGGAATACGTGGTGCGGACCACTCCGAAGTAATAGGCGTCGACACCGTCGGTCTGCCGCAGGAGCTGGACCTCCTGGAGGATCGTGCTCCAGGCGCCGTTCCCGTCGCCGGACTGCAGGACCGGAGCGTCGGTCGTGTAGACCGGGCGCACGGAGACGTCGACGTCGGGGAAGGGGTACAGGGCTCGCGCCGTCGTGACGAAGGTCTCGACATTGCCGCCGTCCACATCGCCGGTCTCACCGTTCACGCTCTGACGGATCGGGACCAGGGTCAGGGGCAGGGGATCGATCGACGCGACCGTGAAGCTCCGGCGGCTACCGTCGTCCGGGAAGGTGTTGTTCGTCTCGTCCGCCTCGACCACCGCGGCTTCAGGGTCGACGGTGGCCACGATCTCCAGACCCGGTTGGACGTGGATCCCCGGGATCGTCCAGTTGTAGCTGGTCGCCAGATCACCCCGGTCGGTCCGGGTGGGCACCGAAGCGAAGGTCGGCTCGATCGTCGGGGTCGCGACCACGTCCCCGTTCACGCGGATCTCGAGTTGTACGTCGGGCAGGAGAGGCGACGCCTCACTGGCCGCGACGTACACACGCGCCAGCGCGTCGCGGCTTCGGATCAACGCAACGTCCGATGCCGCGCGCTGGACGGACTGGACGATCTCGATGCCCGTGAGCTCGAAATCCAGGCTCCCGAGTTCCTGGGGCGCGTAGCCGACGGCGGCCGTCACCGTTGCGCCGGCCGGGACGTCGACGTCGGCACGGGCCGGCACGGGCACGTAGGCGAGCGAACCGTCGCTGACGGCGGTGGCGGTGACGTCGTACGAGCCGGCTGCCAGCGAGCGCAGGGTGTCGGTCGCCACGATCGAACGCTGGTATCCGCCGGGACCGGTCAGCAGGACGGCTCCCTCGGTCCCGTCGGGCAGTCCGCTGACCTCGACGGCCAGATGACCGCGCGCGACGACGGCCGTGTACACGACTTCGATCGTCGCGGTCTCGCCGGCTTCCACGGTGCGCGCGCGCGCGGCACCATCGGGCACGTACTCGAGCAGATCGTCGATCGCCGTCGATGCGCTCAGGACGTACGAACCCGGCATGAGTCCGGTCAGGGTCGTGTCGCGGTGGACCACGGCCGAGAACGACGCCGGACCCGCGATCCCGAGGTCGACCTCGATCCCAGCGGGTACGCCGTCGACGGCGATCGTCAGACCTCCGGTGGTCGGCGTGGGGACCGTGGGATCGTCGCCGCCCGAGCAGGCGGCCAGCGCGGTCAGGACGATCAGCATGACCGGGACGTGGATCTTCGTTCCGGTTCGTTCGATCCGCATGGTCCGGCTCCGGTCTCCGCCGTCGGGGGCGGCGGGATGTCCTGTCGTGGACGGAACGGGGCGAAGGACCCCCATCGGGGTCCTTCGCTCGTTCCGAGGGTGCCGTCCCACGGTTGCAAGATGTGTCCCAGGACCGGACTCAGTGGCGACGATGGCCGCCGCGGTGTCCGCGGCCGTGGCCCCGGCCGCGGTCGGAGTCGTGGCACGGCCCGTTCGAGGGGGGCCGATGGCCGAGCCACTGCGCGAAGCGTCGGGGGTGCTGGGCGACGAAGAGTTCGCGGTGCGTGATCCGGTGCATGCGGGCGATGCGCGTCCAGGTCAGGCCCCGGGCCCGTTTCACGACCAGTGGGCGTTCTGCGATGCCCGTCACCACCGACAGGCGGTGAGCGACGGCACGGTCGCGCCGCGAGAGACGGAACCAGGGGTCGGCACGTTGCACGCGGATCGGTGCGGGACCTCGGTGGCGAACCACGCGGTCGGGGGTGTGCAGACGAACCCGGACCTGCGCGGGGCCGACCCTCTTCTCGAGTTCGACGCGGGCGCGGACACCGGCAGTCGCCGGATCGGGGGCCACGGAAGCGAGGGCCAGGCCGAGGCCGAGTGCGGTGATCGTGAACAAGCGTCTCATGGCGTCTCCTCTCCCCGGGTCACGGGCGGCGGGGGGATCCCGTCCGCCGCGATCACGGGTCCACTCCCTCGCCTGGCGAGGACCAGGCCAGGCGCCCGGTGTACCGCTGATGGCGTAACGCCAATCATGGTAACGGTTTATGTTTTCGTGACACGTACCCTGCGGTACGTTCCGGGCCAGGCGTCCGCGGGCGGGGACACGCCGGGCGACCCGATCGGTGGACGCCGTGGATCAGAGGAGACGCCGGGGAATCACCAGCAGGTTGGCCACGAGGAGTCCGCTGACGAGGGCGACGGCGACGATCGCCATGGTGAACAGCGACTCGATCCCGCCGACGACGTCGTCGGCCAGGAGGGCCTGGAGACTCCGGAACCCGAGGCTTCCGGGCACGAGCAGGAGCAGCGCGGGCAGCAGGGCGATGGCCGTCGGCTGATCGAGCCACCGCGAGGCGGCGTTGGCGGCGACTCCCAGCCCCAGAGCGCCCAGGCCCGCACCGAGCTCGGGGCCGAAGGCTCCGGTGCCCAGACGCGCCGTGGCGAAGGCGATGGTGGCCATGAGCAGGATCAGCAGTGCGTCGTGGATCCGGGCGCGGAAGAGCACGGTCAACGACAGGGCGGCCACCGCCAGGGCCGGAGCCACGGTCCATTCCGGCAGGTGGGACGGCGCGGCCGGCACCGTGACGATGCCTGCGACCCGGCGCGCGATCTCGCTCCCGAGGGCCACGCCGAAGGCCAGCTCCAGGAAGGTCACCGTTGCCGCGGTCATGCGCGCCGTCCCGCTGACCACGTGGTTCAGGGCCAGCTCGTTCATGGCCACGGTCAGGGTGAGCCCCGGGAGCAGGACGATCAGGCTGGCCAGGATCACGATCGGTGCGAACACGCCGTGGGTGGCCGCCAACACGCCCGCGAGCAGAGCGGCGACCATCCCCGACAGGACCGGGAGCAGGCGGGTGAGCCGGGGCCGCTCCGACCCCACGATGTTCAGCAGTCCGATGGCGGCACCCGCTCCGGCCGACGCCAGGATCTCGGCGACTCCGCCGTCGAAGAACCGGGCGGCGGCCGCCGATGTCGCAGCGAAGGCGAGCCACGCCAGGAGGGGTCCGTAGGCCGGGGGCGCGGCCTGGATCTCGTCGACGGCGGCGCTCGCCGCCCGGATTCCGAGCGTGCCGGCGAACACGTCCCGGATGACCTGGTGCAATTGCGTCAGTTTCCGGAGGTCGGTCTCGCCCGCGTCGACGCGGGCGAGGCGGGTGATCTGGGCATCGTCCTCGCCGAAGGAACCGAGGATCGAGGTCGGCGTCACCAGGAACTGACCGCGCACCCCCAGACGTCGTGCCACGCGTGTGAGAGCGTCCTCGGTCCGGTGGCTGGGAGTCCCATAGGTGTGCAGAGCCTTGCCCAGCCGCACGAGAAAGGTCGCCACCGCCTCGGGAGCGACCGTTTCGCCGTCGTGCGGGGGCGCGCTCGACGAGGAGCGGGATTCGTTCACGATCGACCTCTGGACTGCGGGTTCGGCGAAGGCACGGTCGGTTCGGCTGAGGGGTGCGTCAAGCGCGGGATCACGAAGCGACACTTGAGCCCGTCACCGGTGCTGGCTAGGCTGCGAGGTCCGCCCCTGTATCCCCGCATTCGGGCCGGAAGCGCACGGAAGGCCGGCCGGGAAGGATCGTCATGAGGAAGCGTACGAGCCAGGTGGTGACCGCGATCCTCGGTGGTGGACAGGGGGCGCGGCTGTGGCCGCTGACCCGCGACCGCGCCAAACCCGCCGTGCCGGTGGGTGGGCGCTTCCGGCTGATCGACATCCCGATCAGCAACAGCCTGCACGCCGGCCTCGACCGGATCTATCTCCTGACCCAGTTCAACACGGCGAGCCTGCACCGGCACATCTCGCAGACCTATCGCTTCGACACCTTCAGCCGCGGCTTCGTGAACATTCTCGCGGCCGAGCAGACGGTGACCAACCGCGACTGGTACCAGGGCACGGCCGACGCGGTGCGGCAGAACATCACGCGGCTGACCGACGGCCGGCCGAGCGAGATCCTCGTCCTGTCGGGCGACCAGCTCTATCTGATGGACCTCGGCTCGTTCCTGCGTTTCCACCGCGAGCGCGAGGCGTCGGTGAGCATCGCGGTGAAGGCCGTGACCCGCGAGCAGGCGAAGAGCTTCGGGATCATGCACGTCGACGAGAACGGGCGGATCATCGCCTTCGTCGAGAAGCCGCAGGAAGAGGAGCAGCTCGACGAGTTGACTCCACCGAAGGGCACGTTCGAGCGCATGGGCCTGAAGGACTGCAGCGACGACATGCTGCTGGCCAGCATGGGCATCTACACCTTCACCACCGGCGTGCTCGAGGAGCTGCTCGACGACGGCGCGTCGACGGACTTCGGCCGCGAGGTGATCCCGCGGGCCATCGAGCAACACGCCGTGTACGCCTTCCCCTACGACGGCTACTGGGAGGACATCGGCACGATTCCCGCGTTCCACCGCGCGAACCTCGACCTGGTCGAGACGGTGCCTCCGTTGAACCTCTACGACGCCGAGCGCCCCATCTACACGCACGCCCGTTTCCTGCCCGGCACCAAGATCCAGCACTGCGACATCGAGCAGGCGATCCTGGCCGAGGGAGCCATCCTCGAGGGAAGTCGGGTCAGGCGTTCGATCATCGGGATCCGTGCGGTTCTGCGCAAGAATTGCGAGCTCGAGAACACGATCTTCATGGGCGCGGGAAGCTACGAGTCCCCCGAGGAGGCCGAGGGCAGGGTCCCGATCGGCGTGGGCGAGAACTGCGTGATCCGCAATGCGATCTGCGACCTCGACACCCGTATCGGCGACGGCGCCCAGCTGATCAACGAGAAGGGCGTGGAGGAGTACGACGCGGAGAACTACGCCATCCGGGGTGGGATCATCGTCGTGCCGAAGGGGGCCACGATCGAACCGGGAACGGTGATCTGATTCAGTCGTCGCCGCGGACGCGACGGAGGAGGTCTTCCTTCATCCCGTCGTCGATCGGTTCCGGCCCGAAGTAGATCTCGAAGAAGGTGCGCGCGAAGTCGTCGCCGGGGATGGTGTCGATCACCTCTTCGTCGATCCGGATCTCGAGTCCCTCGCCGTGGAACCAGGTCATGAGAAGGCTCTGGTCCTCGTCGAGTTCGCCGTCGAACAGCCCGACGAAGCGCTCTCGCTCCTCGGCGATCTCCTCGAGTGGGCGCGTGGCCGTCTTCTCGATCGCCTCGTTGATGCCGTTGGTGATGCGGGTGGCGTCGAGACCGCGCAGCATCTTCAGGTGCATGCGGTGGGGGCCCTCGGCTCCGAGCAGGAGTTCGCCCCAGTCGCTGCGCTCGGCCCCGCGCTCGACGACGGCCCAGAAGTCCGAACCGCCCACGTAGGCCACGGCCGCGTAGATGCTGAAGAAGAACTTCTTGCGCTTGTGCGAGCCCGTCGCGTGCAGTTCGTGCACGGTGTCGTCGTGCTCGATCGCGATGGTCGGGGCGAAGTGGCGCCCGTCGACCTCGATGTCCTGGCCTTCTTCGGCCGGCGTGGTCATGGGGGCGACGATCAGCGCGCAGAGTGCGGCGGCGACGAGCCAGGGCTTCATGACGAGATCCTCCGTCGTTGGGCGGAACGTGGCGACGGTACACGCCGGCGCGCGCGGAGTCCACGCCGGAGCGTAGGGGCGATCGGGCGCTCACCTTTCTATACTCGATCGGCACCCCTGTCCGAAGGATCCGACATGCCGACCGAACCCTCCTACTGGCTCGTCAAGACCGAACCCGGCGCGTACTCGTGGCAGGACCTGCTCGACGAGGGGACCGCCTGCTGGGACGGCGTGCGCAACTACCAGGCGCGGAACAACCTGAAGGCCATGAAGAAGAAGGACCGGGTCCTGGTCTACCACTCGGTCGGTCCGCGCGAGGTCGTGGGCCTGACCAAGGTGACCCGTGAGCAGTATCCCGATCCGACGACCGACGACGATCGGTGGGTGGCGGTCGATCTCGAGGCCGTGAAGACGGTGCAGCAGCCGGTGTCGCTGAAGCAGATCAAGGCCGACGAGCTGCTGCAGGACATCGCGCTGATCAAGCACTCTCGGCTGTCGGTCATGCCGCTCACACGCGACGAGTTCGAACGGATCCTCGAGCTCGGTGAGACGCGTCTGCCGAAGCGGATTTGAACCACGCCGTGGACGAGCGTCTGCGTCTGCTGGTCGCGGCGGTGGCGCCGGTCGGGTTGGTGGCCTTCGGTTTCCACGGGCTGCACGATCTGCGGTGGGCCTTCCTTCTCTACGTCATCGGTGGCTGCGCGCTGGTGCCCGCTCTGCTCTTCGGGATCGTTCCCCTGAGCAACCGGGGTGGGTACCCGAGGCGGGCAGTCGGTGAGGACCTGTCGCGGTGGACCGGTGCGCCGCTCGCGGTGCTGCTGTTCGGTCCGGTCTTCCTCGGTGCCTACGCGCTGCTGCGGGCTGCGATCACCGCGCCCGAGCCCTATCTCGAGAACCTGGGCGCCTACGGCTGGAACCCGGACCACACCGGCCTCTACCTGGCGCTGTTCCTGGCCCTGGTGCCGTTGTTCGAGGAGTGGTGGTGGCGAGGGCAGTTCCTGCCGCGCGCCGAGCGCGCCTTCGGACGTGCACACGGATGGTGGCTCTCGGGCGTCGGCTTCGCCCTCTACCACATCGTCGTCCTGCTGGTGCTGTACGAGCCCGCCCTGGCCATCGTGCGCTTCACGGGGATCGTCGGGGCCGGCCTGGTGTGGGCGTGGATCGCCCGCGCACGGCGCAGCTGGGCCTGGGTGTTCCTGGCGCACTTCGCGGCCGATGCCGTGATCGTCGCGGCCTTCGTCCTGTGGGTCACCCCGCAGGCCTGACCACCGGCGTCACGGTGGCCGGACCCCGCCGGTGGATCCAGGCCAGCAGCATGAGGGCCACGGTGGCCAGGCCCGTGGCGAGGCCCCACCACACCCCGTGCAGTCCCCAGCCGAGTCCGAACGTGAGCCACGCCGCGAGCGGCAGGGCGAGCACGTAGTAGCCCACGAGGTTGAACAGGGCCACCGGGCGTGTGCGTCCCATACCGCGGAGGACACCACCGCCGACGACCTGGGTGCCGTCGAAGAGCTGGAAGGCGGCCGCGATGGGGAACACGCTCGCGGCCAGGGCGCGGACCGCAGGATCCTGGGTGTAGGGAATCGGGATCACGTCGCGAAGCGTGACGAACAGCACCGCCGACACCGTCATCACTCCGGCCCCGGCCGCCAGGGCGACCCAGGCCGCGCGTTGCGCCGCCCGCGGCCGCCCGGAGCCGATCAGGTTCCCGACCCGCGTGACCGCCGCCATGCTCACGCCCATCGGCACCATGAACGACACCGAGGCCGCGTTGAGCACCACGGTGTGGGCGGCGAGTTCCGCCTCACCCAGCCACCCGGCCAACAGCGTGGCCGCCTGGAAGGCCCAGACCTCGAACGAGAGCTGCAGGCCCACCGGCCACCCGTGCGTGAAGACCTCGCGCAGTCCGCTCCAACGGAAGGTGTCGGCGCTCCAGCCCGTCCATCCGTCACGGTGCATGCGCTCGCGCAGGACCAACCACAGCAGCGCGACCAGCAGGAAGCCGCGGGTGGAGGCGGTGGCCAGTCCGGCCCCGACGATACCGAGGGCCGGCAGGCCGAACTCCCCGTAGATCAGTACCCAGTTCGCCAGCGCGTTCACCACGTTCGCGACGATCGCCACCACCATGGCCGGCCGCACGATCCCCCGCGCCTGCAGGTACTGACGCAAGGCCACGAAGACCATGAACACGGGCAGACTCGGAATCTGGACGACCACGTAGGTGCGGGCGAGCGCGGCCAGTTCGGGCGTCTGACCGAGCAGGACCATGGCGTGGTCGGTCGTCCACCACAGGACCGCCACCGGAAGGCTCACCACCAACCCGAGCACGATCCCCCGCTGCAGGGCCAGTCCCTGCCGACGGGCGTCGCCGGCGCCGAAGGCCTGGCTGACCAGGGGATCGATCCCGAAGACCAGTCCCATGGCGAACATCATGGTCCCGTAGGTCCACACGTGGCCCAGCGAGGCGGCGGCCAGCGTCTGCACGCCCACGTTGCCCACCATGAGCGTGTCGACCACGGTGAGCATCATCGTCGCGAGCTGGCCGACCACCACCGGGGCGGCCAGTTCGGTCAGACGTCGCAGTTCGTGGCGCAGGCGGGGCATGGGCTCGGCTCTCCGGGCGGAGGTGGCGGAAGAAGGTAATTCTGCCGCAGGAGACCCGGCAGGGCAGTGTGGTGCATTTCATCATAATTCCGTGACCAGCGCCGGCGGGTCTGTTGACACCCTCGGGGGCCGATCCTAGATTCGCCCCACCTGAAACTGAGAACAGTTTTCAATTTCAGGTACGACGGTTGCCGCACCGGCGTGGACCCGGCGGCGCGCGCCTCCTGAGACCTCTGATCCGGGACGAAGACGACGATGACGACGATGACGATCCTGAGTCCGGGCGTGCGCCGCCGGACCCCGATGCTCGCCCTGCTGGCAGCCTTCGTGCTGACCTGTTTCTCGCCCGTGTCCCCCGCGACAGCCGCCGACGGCGACGTGCAGGACCAGATCGACGTATTGGCCGAGGAGATCGCTCGCCTCCGCGAGGAGATGGCCATCCCCGGGACCGACGAGGAACTGCGTGGGGCCTACGGCATGGGCCCTGCGGCGAGCAAGGTCTACGGGGTCTCGCAGGGCATCTCGATCGGCGGCTACGGCGAGTTCTACTTCGCCAGCCCGATCGAGGAGACCGACGAGACCGGCGCCGTGAACACGGCCGACTTCTACCGCTTCATCGCGTACTTCGGCTACAAGTTCACCGACGACATCATCATGAACACCGAGCTCGAATTCGAACACGGGACCACCGGCACCGTGAACGGTCGCAGCGGTTCGGTGTCGGTCGAGTTCGCCTACCTCGACTTCCTGTTGAACGAGCGGTTCAACGTGCGCGCCGGCAACCTGCTGCTGCCGGTCGGATTCGTGAACGTCATGCACGAGCCCCCTTTCTACCGCGGCAACTTCCGACCCGAGATCGAGCGCAGGATCATTCCCTCGACCTGGCGTGAGCTCGGTGCCGGCGCGCACGGCCGATTGAGCGACAACGTCGACTACACCGCCTACCTCGTGAACGGCCTGCAGGGCGCCGAGTTCGGCAGCAAGGGCGTGCGGGGAGGACGCCAGAAGGGCAACCGGGCGCTGTGGGAGGACATCGCCGGTGTGGTGCAGGTCCGCTACGACCAGGACGGCCGCTACGGCGTGGCGGCGTCCGGCTACTACGGAGGCGCGGATCACAACCAGTTGATCGGCGACGCCACGGATTCCTTCGACCTGACCAATTGGATCGCCGAGGCCCACGGTTACCTCCGCGGTGCGAACTTCGACGTCCGCGCTCTGTTCGCGATGTCGGGGATCGACGGTGCCGACGACTTCCTCACCGCCACGGGCTCCGTGATCCCCGAGCGGCAGATCGGGTGGTACGTGGACGTCGCCTACGACATCAGTGATGTCGTGCTCGGCCCCGGCGCGACCACGCGGATCTCGCCCTGGGTGCGCTACGAGGACTTCGACCTGCAGGACGAGGTGCCGGACGGCGCCACCGCCGATCCGTCCCGGGCCGAGCAGTTGCTGACCCTGGGCCTCGACGTCAAGCCGCACCCGAACGTGGTGCTCAAGGGCGAGTACGTGCACAAGAGCCACGACTCCGACGCCGCACGCAGCGACGAGGTGCGCGTCGGTGCCGGCTTCGTCTTCTAGCCCCACTCCGAAGCGAGTCGTCTGTGCCTGTTTCCTGTGACAAGTGCCGTTGTGGATCCGGGACCTCCACCCGGAACGGTCGCCGGGCGGCGACGGGTTGGTTGGTTCCCGTCGCTGCCCTGGCCCTCACCCTGACCGCGCTCGTCGTCGTCGACGCGCGCGGCGAGGTCTTCCACAGCCGAGAATCCGCCCTGCGGCTGGCCTTCGATGGCGCCGACTCGGTGAGCACCCGGACGCTCGTGCTCGACGGAGAGCAGGTCGAGGCGATCGAGGACCGGAGCGGGAGCCGCGTTCCCAGCCGCGTGGTCCGCGCGTACGTGGGATACCGGGACGACACCATCCTGGGCTACGCGTTCATCGAGACGCATCGTGTGCGCAGTCTGCCGGAGACGGTCATGGTGGTGGTCGCGCCCGACGGCTCGGTCGCCGCCACGCATCTTCTGGCCTTCCACGAGCCGCCGCAGTACCGGCCGCCGCAGCGGTGGCTCGACCAGTTCGACGCGCGTCCGCTCGACGACCGGATGGCCCTCGGCCGTGACATCGCCGGGATCGCCGGGAGCACGCTGACGGCCCAGGCGGTGACGGCGTGCGTCCGACGGGCCGTAGCGACGGCCGAAGTGTGCCTCGTGACCCCGGCGACGGCGGTGCAGGACGCTCCGGTGTCGAAGGCCGGAACCCCCTGAGCGGTCTCGAGGATCCCGGCATGCGTTTCGTGATCACCGGTGAGTGGGACCGCAACACGATGTTGCGGATCATTCTTCTGTTCTTCCTCGTGTTCGTCGCCCTGTTCTGGGTGTCGAACTGGGCCGTGCTGCTCACGAAGATGGACCTCACGCCGTCGTCGATCGCCGAGTACTACCGCGGCGATCCCGAGGCCGAGTTCGGACAGCCTCCGCGGCCGTGGGCGTCGCTGGCCGAACAGAGCCACTTCCACCTCTTCGCCATGGGCATTCTGGTGATGACGCTGACCCATCTCCTGCTGTTCCTGCCCGTCTCGACGCGGGTGAAGGGAACGCTGGTGGTGGCGACCTTCGTGTCGGCCCTCTCGAGCGAGGGCAGCACCTGGCTCGTCCGTGCCGTGCACGCCGACTTCGCGTGGTTGAAGATCGGTTCGTTCCTGCTGTTGCAGGCATCGTTGGCGGGATTGCTCGTGGCGCTGCTGGTCGGTGTCGCGCGGCCCGGACGCAACGCCTACGGAGACACCGCGCGTCCCGGAAGACCATGACGGGTGCACTGCTGCTCGCGTTGATCGTCGCGGCCGAGCCGGTTTCGTCGATCCAGTGGCTGATGGGATCGCCGCTGAGACTCGTCGTTCCGTCGGGAACCGAGCCCGGGCTGGTGGCCGCCTGCTTCGACGAGGCCCGCGCCTACGAGGACCTGCTCAGCACCTGGCGCGACGGCACCCCTTTGCAGCGACTGAACGAGTCCGGTGCCGGCCGCCACCGGATTCCCCCAGCCCTGCACGGGTACCTCGCTCGCGTCCGCGACGATCACGCGCGCACCGACGGCGCCTTCGACCCGAGCGTGGGGACCCTGCGCGTGGAGGACGGCACCGCACCGATCGGCATGGACCGACTCGCCCTCGAGCGGTCCGGAGACACGACCTTCGCACTCCTGCCTCACGACGCCTATCGCGTCGATCCGGGGGGCGACGGCAAGGGCCTGGCCGTCGACGCCATGATCGCACGGCTGCGCGAGGCCGGTGTCCCGCGTGCGTTGATCGATTTCGGGGGCAGTTCCTGGTTCGGGCTCGGCTCGCCGGCCGGCGCCGGTGCATGGCGGGTCGAACTCGCGGCGCCGGGAGGGGCGCCGTTGGCGACCGTCTCCCTGCGGGACCGATCACTGTCGGTGTCGAGCACGGTCCAGGTCGACCACACCGAGGACGGCGGGACCGTGCGCCGCTTCCATCTCGTGGACCCCAGGACCCGGCATCCGGTCACGGTCGAACGGACGGTCGCGGTCGTGGCCACCTCGGCGACCGACGCCGAGGTGGTGAGCACCGCGATCGCCGTCGACGGGTGGGAGCGGGCACGCACGTGGATCGACCGCTTCGAGGGTGTCGAGGTGGCGGTGTTCGAAGACGGGCGGGTAGTGGTCACGAGCCCGTCGTTCGCTCCAGCTCCCGGCCTTCGTGAGCAGGAGTGACGACTCCGTCGACCGCTTCCCAGGCAATCGCGTAGCCCAGCAAGACCTGCGACAGGTAGTGCTTGCGGTCGTGCAGACGGGTCCAGCCGCAAGCCGGCGAGAGCACGCCGGCCACGCCGCGCAGCCACGGCAGGTTCGTGGTGCGCAGCAGCACGATCCACGGAACGGCGCCGATGAAGGTGTGGCCCGAGGCAGCGTTCTCGTCGCGGAATGGGTGGAAGCGCGGGCCGTTCTCGTCGGTCGGCCGGGAGCTTCCGAGCACCCGCTGGGTGGTCCACAGGATCGGCAATCCGAAGGCGGTGGCCTGCATGCACTGCCGGCCGAAGCGACCGACCCTCGAAGGGCCGACGAAGCGATCGACCAGGGCCATGCCCACCCACACGAAGGCCCAGTAGGGTTCGCCGAACTGCTTGAACTGGTGGGACACGGGCTCGGTGACGCCGTTGCTGCCGTGCTCTCGCTGCAAGTCGTCGACCGCCTGATCGGCCCCCGAGTAGACCAGGACGGCGGCCCCGGCCACCGCGGCGCCGTGGCGTAGGAAGGTCCGGCGCGAGTAGACGCGGCGGGCGGCCTCGCGAGCGCTGGGGTCGTGGGAGGGTGCCACGGGCGCACGCCCCGAACGCAGGCCCAGGACGACGGTGGCGATCAGCAGCAGAACGGCGAGGACGGGTGCGACGGTCATGGTCGCCGGACTGTAGTGCGAGCCGGACCGGACGACAACGGTCGTGTCGTTGCCTTGCCGTGGGAGCGGCCTCGGCCTACGCTTCGCCCACACCCTCTTCCGGAGGTCCGCCGTGCGCACCCCGCTCGTCACCACCCTGTTGCTGATCCTCTTCTGTTCCGCCGGCACCGCACACGCCATCGAGCTCGAGGGGGTGGGGGTGAAGGCCGGGGGCGCCTTCCTCACGGGCAATTTCTCGTTCGAAGGGCGCGACGCGATCGACGACGACACGCGGATCGGGCTGGTCGCCGGTGCCTTCACCGAGTGGAAACTCCAGCGCGACTCGGCCTTCCGCGTGGTCGTGGAAGGGCTGTACGTGCGCAAGGGCTACGAGGGCACGCGCAGCATCGAGGCGATCGACGACGAGCCGATCGACGTGCAGGTGGGCGCGGACTACCTGTCGATCCCCGTGCTCGGGCGGGTGCTCTTCGTCGACGAAGAGCTGTCGGTCTACGCGCTGTTCGGCCCGAGTCTCGAACTGTTGTTGTCGAACGACGAGGACCCGCTGCTCGACGAGCTCACCGACTGGTCGATCGCGGGGAACGTGGCGATCGGCCTCGAGTACGCGATCGCCGACCCCGCCCGCCTTCTCTTCGAGCTGCGTTTCAACACCGATCTGACCGACAACTTCGACGGCGACGACGACCTGCTCGGCATCAACGAGGCGCGCTATCAGATGCTCCAGGTCACCGGCGGGATCCGTTACTGAGCCACGACGGGTTCGAAGGGCGTGACCGATCCGTCGCGCGGATCCGCCCACAGCAGACGGTGGTTGTTCGTGTCGGCCACGAGCAGGCGCTCGCCGACCGCGCACAGCCCGCCGGGCTCGTTCATGACGTCGGGATCGCCGGTGCCGAAGACCGTGCGCACTTCCATGGCCCGCAGGTCGACGGCCTTGATCTTGTGGTTGTAGGTGTCGGCCACGTACAGAGTCTCGCCGATCGCGGCCACGTCGAGGGGATGCTGCAGCAGCACGTCGGCCGCCGCCCCGTCGACGTCGCCGAAGTCGAACAATCCCTTGCCCACGACCGTCTCCACTTTGTTCTCGTGGAGGTCGATCGCCCGTACACTGCTGACTTCGCTGTCGGCCACGATCAACCACTGCCCGAGCAGGGCCAGGCCACTGGGCTGGGCCAGGGCGGCCTCGTGCAGGGGGCCGTCGACGTGGTTCTCGACCCCGCTTCCCGCCCACGCGCCGACCTGCTGGCTCTCGGTGTCGTAGAGCCAGATCTGATGGCTGCCGGCCATGGCGATCAGCAGGTGGTGGCCGACGGTCTGCACGTCCCAGGGAGAGCGCAGGCCCACCTCGAGGGGTTTCGACGGGTCGAGGGCGCCGCGGTTCATTCCCTTCTCTCCGGTGCCGGCCACCGTGCGCACCCACATGAGATCGAGGTCGACGGCGCGCAGCAGATGGTTGCCGCGGTCGGCCACGTAGAGCGTGCCGTCGACGACGTCCATGCCCTGCGGATCGTTGAAGGCGGCGGTGTCGTGGCGGCCGTCGACGTTGCCCACGCCGCGGACACCGCCGACGACCGTTCGGACGCGGCCCTCGTGATCGGTGACGATCACCCGATGGTGGGCGCTGTCGGCCACGTAGATCCGTTCGTCGTCCGCCGCCACCTTGCCCGGGAAGGCGAGGAATTGCTCGTCGAGGGTCGGGTCCGGCCGTAGGTCGACGGGGCGGTCGGACACGATCCCCTTCTCGCGCGCTTCGGTGAGCAGGGCCTGCACGCGCCCATGCAGGTCGACGAAGTCGGGCTCGCCGCGCAGCTCGTCGCGGACGCGTCCCTCGGCGTCGACCAGCAGCACGGTGGGCCAGGCCTTCACCGCGAAGGACTGCCAGACGTCGTGTTCGGAATCCACGACCACGGGATGCTGTACGTGGTAGCGCTGCACCGCCATGGCGATGTGTCGAGGGTCGCGTTCGGTGACGAACTTGGCCGAGTGCACCCCGATCACCGCGACCGGCTGCTCGTCGAACTCCTGCTCGAGTCGCGAGAGCACCGGCAGCGTGTGGAGACAGTTGATGCAGCAGTAGGTCCAGAAGTCGAGCACCACCACGTGGCCGCGCAGGTCCTCGTGCAGACGTAGGGGCCGGTCGGCGTTGATCCAGGTGGCATCGACCGGGAACTCGGGGGCGTGGACGGGTGCGGAGTCGCTCACGGCAGGACCTCGGAGGGGGGACCGATCGGCGACGCGAGTCGCCGGGTTCGGGTCCAACCTAGCCGTCGGTCGTCGGGGCGACCACCGTGGAGGCGAGGTCCCGGAACCCGCGGCGCGCGCGCACGGACCGGCGGGAAGCGGCGCGCGGCGCCGTTCGGTGTAGATTGACGTCCGTCGACCCCCCTGCGATCCTGCTCTGCCCGGCTCCGTGCGAGCCGTTCCCCGTCCATCCAATGCCAGTGGGTCCGATCATGTCCAAGACCGGGATCTTCACGTTGATCTTCCTGCTCGTCGTCGGTGCACTGATGTACTCCGCGCTGAAAGGGGTGGACTCGGCCACGTGCGAGGTCTGCGTGACCTTCAACGGTCGGACCGAGTGCCGCACGGGGCAGGGGCGCGATCGGAACGCTGCCGTCCAGAAGGCGCAGACCGCGGCGTGCGCGGTCCTGGCCACGGGCCGCGCGGCGAGCATCAAGTGCGGGAACGCCACACCGACGTCGGTCTCCTGCGACTGACAATCGATTTCACGACACGAGCGCTATCTTCCCAGAATTCGTCCGTCTTGCAGGACGTTCTGGTCTGGCGCACACGTGAATCTGGCAACAGCTCACGCTTTTGCCGTATCGGGTCGCGCCCCACGGGACGAACATGGCTCCTCGAACGACTGCACCGTCTGTCTGCTCGCCACACCTCCTCGCGACGGGTGGATCGACGGGATAAAGGAGGAGCGAGGCCATGAGGCCAATTCTTCTGATTTCGATCGTCTCCGTCTTCGCGCTCGCCTTCGTGGGTTGCGAGGGAGACGCCGGTCCCCAGGGTCCTCCGGGACCGCAGGGACCCCAGGGACCTCCGGCGGTGGATTCGGAGTTCACGTTCGTGGGCAACGAGGGTGAACCCTGCCAGCACTGCCATCTGAACGTCGTCGAGCAGTGGGCCGTGACCGGTCACTCCGAGGCGACGGCCGGGCTGGATCCCGAGGACCGGGACAACGCCTACTGCATGCAGTGCCACACCACCGGTTGGGATCGTCCCATCGAGAGCTTCGGCACCGCCTTCGAGTCGGTTCCGGCCGGCCCGGACACGATGGGCTACGACGACTACTTCCGCGTGGACACCGAGCTGGCCGCCGAGCGCCGGATGGAGCTCGCCGGTGTGCAGTGCGAAGCCTGCCACGGCGCGATGGGTCCGGACTTCAATTCCCATCGGCCCGACGTGTCGTTCAGCACGCGCTTCGAGGTCGCTGGCAGCGACACCACGTCGACGTCGCTGTGCTATCCCTGCCACGACAATCAGCTCGAGGAATGGGCCGTCTCGGGTCACTCGTTCTACGAGAGCGACACCGGTGAGTTTGGTGACATCGACGTGTTCAACGACGAACACTACGTGGGTCGCAGCTCCTGCGACGGCTGCCACACCTCCGAGGGCTTCATCCGTGAGAACGACCCGGTGTACGCCGCCTACGACTTCGGTCCGCAGGCCAGCTTCATCGGTTGCGTGACCTGCCACGATCCGCACTCCGGTGCGAACGGGAGCGGCAACGAGGCGCAGCTCCGTGCCGTGGGTCCGGTCGAGGTCGCCTACGCGCCGTTGACCGGCCCGGGCGAGACGACGATCCCCGTCCTGGAGAACCGGGGCACGGGCCAGACCTGTGCGCAATGCCACAAAGCACGGCGTGACACGGACAACGTGCAGGGTCAGATCGCCAACGGGTATGCCCACTTCGGTCCGCACTCGAGCCCGCAGATGGACATGTTCCTCGGCTACGGCTCCTACGAGATCGACGGCTTCACCTACACCGGCCGCTACGACGGTGACGATCCGACCACCCATTACGCCGGGACCGCCAACGCGTGTGTCGATTGCCACATGGCTCCGGGCGAGGGCATGAACCACACGCCGCATCAGTTCTTCATCAACGATCCGGAGAACCCCGAGTGGCTGGGTTGCGTCAGCTGCCACGGCACCGCCGAGAACACCAGCGGTCTCTACGAGGGTCTCCGCGGCGAGGTCGAGACCAAGCTCGGTCAGATCGCGACCCTGCTCGGCTACGCCGACCTGGCCGACTTCGAGGCCGCGATCGACGACGACAACCCGACCTGGACCGTCCAGCAGCGCGAGGCCGCCTACGCGGCCGTGTTCGTGCTCAGCGACGGCAGCTGGGGCACCCACAACCCGGACTACACGCGTGACCTGCTGGACAACGCGATCGAGTACCTGACGCCGGTCAAGGGCGCCGGTCGGTAGTCCCCACGACACCGGCGTCACACGACGCCGTGATCCGAGGAGGAGGGCCGGGATCGGACGATCCCGGCCTTCACTCGTTCCTCTGCACCGACCGAACGATCGAGTTCACGTTCGTCCGCAGTTGCTGGTCACCACCGGCTGGTGATCAGTGGAACGGCCGCGCGCGGCGACGCTCGAGCATCGTGGAGATGCGCTCGCGCAGATCGGAACGAGCCGCGAGGTCTTCGAGCGTCCGTGGCATGCGCCAGCGCCAGTTGTGTTCACCGTCGGTGGCGGGGGTGTTGATCCGTTCGTCCGCCGGATCGTCGGGTCGCAGGTCGGGCTCGAGCGCCAGCAGATCGTTCATCGCGAGTACGCACACCGCGGAATTCGCCGCGAGGTTGCGCTCGAACATCTCCTGCAGGAAGCCCGGATCGACGACGTCGGGCGGCTCGCCCTCTTTGCCCATGGCGTCCCAGTAGGCCTGCCGATCGGCCGGTTCGATCTCGGCCCACCACCCGCGCAGGGAACTGGCGTCGTGGACGGACGGCGAACACACCGTGTTCCGTGCGTAATCCGACGGAGGAATGAACGGCTGCCCCGGCTGATCCCAGTGCCGCGTCCAGCGTTCCACACGCAGACCCAGGATCCCCAGCTCGTCGAGCACGCCGGGCACGCAGTCGGGGACGGCCCCCAGGTCCTCGGCGCAGACCAGGGCGTCGGTGCTGCCGTCGATCATCGACAGGCGCTCGCGTCCGGTCCGGGCCCACAACTCCTCCTGCCGCTCGGTGTCCTCGCGGAAGAGCTGCTGGAGGGCGACCCGTTCGTGGTCGCTCAGGTCGTTCGCCATCGGGGTCTCGTTCCACCGCCAGAAGGGGCGGAAGTGTTCGCCCTGGCCGTCGACGTCGATGAGGATCCGGTTCCACAGACGTCGCATGAGTGCGGTGCGCTCGTCGGCGTCCTCGATGGCCTGGTACTCGCGCTCCGACGGGAAGCGGGTTCCGGTTCTGCCCTCGGGCGCCGCCATGAATTCGATGCGTCGGTCGTCGAAGCCGCGGGCACGCAGGTCCTCGCGCGTGATCGGGTGGGTGGGGTCGAAGTGTCCGAGCATGCCGGTGGTACTCGACACGGGGATGCGCCAGATCCGGAAGAAGCCCAGCACGTGGTCGATGCGCAGGGCGTGGTAGTAGCGTGAGGCCTGGGTCAGCCGGGCGCGCCACCAGTCGTAGTCGCGCTCGGCGAGCGCTTCCCACCGGTAACACGGAAAGCCCCAGTACTGACCGGTCTCGGAGTACTGGTCGGGCGGGGCGCCGGCGCGGCCCTCGAGGTCGAAGATCTCGCGGTGGTACCAGACGTCGCTGCTGTCCTCGCTGAGGAGGATCGGCAGGTCGCCCTCGAGCCGGACGCCCAGGGCGTCGCACCCCTCGGCGGCCGACCGCAATTGTCGGTCGGCTTCGCGCTGCAACCAGACGTGGAACAGGAGTTCGGTGGGGCGCGCGTCCCAGAAGCGGTCGATGTCGGCGTGGGTGACCTCGCGCATCTGGTGCCACTGTTTCCAGCTGCGCCGATGGTTGCGTTCGCGGAGCACGCAGTACACCGCATGGGGTCCGATCCAGGGATTGGCCTCGACCCAGGCGTCGACCTCGTCCCACAGGCGCTTCGGGTCGTGACGGTCGAAGATGCGGCGGCTGAACTCGCGCTTCAGGCCGAGGACGTCGCCGTACTGCAGCCACGCCGCGTCGGCGGTGGCGGTGCGTACGGCGGCGAACTCGTCGGCGTAGATCTCGGCCCCCTCGAGATCCTCGAGCCGCAGGTACAGTGGATGGAGTGCGAAGGCACCGCGGGCCGAGTAGGGCGATGCATCGTCGTCGGTGTCGTTCACCGGGAGGATCTGGAGAAGGTCGAAGCCGGTGTCGCGCGCCCATTCGGCCGCCAGCGGTAGGTCGGCGAACTCTCCCACGCCCAGACTGCGTTCGGAACGCAGCGAGCTGACCGGGACCACGAGTCCGGAATGGAAGCGGTCGATGTCTCCGTAGCGCACGCGTCGATTCCCCTAGAACGGCTTCGGGACCGAGTTCGGGAGCTCAGGGTTGCCCGGGCAGAGCCCGGGTCGCGTCGCGCAGGAGTCCTCGCAGGACCTCGATGCGCGACGGCGGATCGGGAAGGATGCGCCGGGACAGCTCGTCGCGCACGGCCGCCGACAGTTCCCCCGGCGTGGGCGGTTGCTGCAGGGGGACGACCTCGAAGGGGCGTCCGGGATCCGTCTCGACGCGTTCCCGCTGCATCGAGAACACCAACCGTCGGGTCTCGAGGTCGAAGAGGTCGAAGGTCGCCGACATCTGGCGCCGCCCGCGGGTCTGGACGTCGGCCACGATGCGGTCGAGTGCTTCGCGGCGCTGATGATCGGACTCGACGCTCTCGAGGTCCAGATCGATCCGGGCCAGCCAGACGTAGCGCGCGCGATCGTCCAGCACCGAGAGCAGATCGACCTGGCCGGGTCCGATCCGTCCCGTCGCGCGGTAGGAGTCGAGCACGGCCGCCGTCTCGTCGGGACCGAGCGCGATCCAGGTTTCGCTGCCCTCGATCCATTCGAGGTCGGGACGGACCTCGCGGCCGATCCGGCTCATGAGCTCGCGGTAGGCGATCCGTGTGTCGGTTTCGTCCGGTCCGGCGAGGGCCACGGTTCCGAGCACGGCCACGGCATCGGCACGGAGGCTCGACGCGTCGAGTGCGGGATCGACATACGCACCCGATCCGCCGCCGCCGCACCCGTTGAGGACGACGAGCAGGATCAGGACGAGGACCGTTCGCCGTGTCCGCTCCGTCACCGCGATCCGTCCCCGGCGTCGAGGGGCGGCAGGGCACCGGCAGGGGCACCGAAGGCGGTGGTGACCGCGATCCGCCAGCCCTCGTCGGTGAGGACGAAGACGCGTTCGGAGATCCCTTCCTGCACGTCGTCACCGTAGCGCACGCGGTATCGATACTGACCGTACACGACACCGTCGGCGATCCCGAACACCTCCAGTTCGTGGGCGTGGAACTCGTCGGGCCAGGTGTCGTCGCCCACGCCGGCGGCGAGGTCGTCGTAACCCAGGGCCACGCCCTCGAAGCCGTTGCGCACGAGTCGCGGGTCGTCCCGATAGCAGGCGAGGTAGGCCTCGGCGTCGCGGTTCTGGATCGCGGCGAGGTTCCGTTCGAAGAGCGCACGGGCCGCGGCCTCGTCGGCACTGCGGTCGGCGTGCGCGAGGCACGGGACCGACAGTGCGATCGCGCCGGACAACAGCACCGTCAGGAATCGCATGGAGGACCTCGCCGTCGCGGTTCGAACGAGCGCGGCCGGGCACGCGCGCCCGGCCGCAGCGCGAGTCTAGCGTCAGCGATCCGCTACGGCCACCCTGCTTCAGCGATCCCGGAACCAGCGGGCGATCCAGTGGGCGATTCCGCTGAGCACCACCGAGATCACGAGCATCGACACCCAGGGCACGTAGATCCGCGTGGACTCGCGCTCGATGCGGACGTCCCCGGGAAGGCGACCGAACCAGTCGAGGGCGCCCGTTTTGACCACGAGCCCGATCAGGGCCAGCGCGACCCCGGCGGCGATCAAGATGTTGCCGATCGTGCTGCTCATCGGTCTGCTGTCGTCAGGGGTCCGGCGACACGGCGGCCAGCAGGAGTTCGACGTTGCGGCGGCCCTCGATCCCGTCGACCTCGGGGGGACGGCCGTCGCGGACCGCCTTCACGAAGTCCTGGATCTCGCCGACGTAGGGGTTGGTCACGGTGTACTCCAGGGGACCGCGGTCGGTGTGGATACGGCCGGCGCCGTGCGCTCCCAGGGTGTCCTCGCAGATCACCCAGCCGCGTTGGCCGTAGACCTCGAGTCGCGTCGGGCCGTCGAACAGGACCGACGAAACGATCTGGGCGGTGGCGCCGCGATCGAAACGCAGGGAGAGCACTGCGGTCTCGTCGTGCGGACCCCGGAACTGCTCGCGGGTGACCACACTCCGGAGCTCGGCCACCTCGCCCGACTCGGGGACCAGGATCCAGCGCGCGAGATCGAGGAGATGGGTGCCGACACCCCCGAGTCCCCACCATCGACCCACGTCGGTGTGGGCGCGCCAGTTCGACGCGTCGCCGGCGCGCCAGCTCCACTGGGCGCGCACGTGGTGGATCCGGCCGAAGTCGCTGCGGCGGATGCGTTCGACGACGGCGCGATGGCCGGCGTGCCAGCGCAGGTGGTAGGCCACACCCAGGCGGACCCGGGCCTCCTGGCACGCCTCGACCATGCGCGTGGCGTCGTCCAGGTCGGTGGTCATGGGTTTTTCGACGAATACGTGCTTGCCCGCGCGCGCGGCGGCCACGGCCTGCTCGGCGTGCAGTTTGTCGGGCGTGGCGACGATCACCGCATCGAGTTCGTCGTCGGCGAGCATCGTGTCGAGCGTGGCCGGTGTCGGTTGCGCCGCCGCGGCCTCGTGTTCGTGCGCGAAGGCGGCGGCGCGTTCGGGGTCGCGGCTCAGCACCGACCACAGCTGCGCGCCCTCGACGTGTCGCAGGGCGGGAGCGAGGCGACGGTCGGCGATCCTGCCGGGGCCGATCAGGCCGAAGCGGACGGTCATTCGCAGGTCCTCCACCGGGAGGGGTCTCGGGGGCGTCCTGCGATCCTAACGTCCCACGTTCAGAATGGGCAGTATTCGATTCCAGCCATCACGTTCGCGGACGATGTTCAACAGTCCGATCTGCACCCCGCGCAGTTCGTCCGTGACGTTGACCAGGCCGATGGCCAGGCCGGTCGTCGATTCGTCGAAGCGGTTGTAGGCGCCCAGGGTCGCCCCGCGCATGATCTCGCCGCGGGTGCCGCCCAGGGTGACGGTGATCGCGCGCGTCTCGCGGGCATGGATTCCCACCCCGGCGACGTGCAGCCCGGTGAGACGTCCCCCGGTCGCGCCGCCGACCAGAGCGGCGCTGATCCCGGTGAAGTCGCGACTGATGCTGTAGCCGACGCCGGTCACCACGACACCCGTCGCGTCGCGGCCGACGCCGGTCCCGACGCCCGCCAACGCCACTCCGTGCAGATCGCGTCCGACGGCATTGCCGAGCACGGCGAGCGATCCACCGGTGATGCTTCCGTCCACGTTGCTGCCGAGACCGGTGGCCATCAGGCCACGGGCGTCTCCGCCCACGTTGAAGCCGAGTCCGGCTGCCGCTCCGCCGGTCAGGTCGCCGGCGACGTTCGCGCCGAGTCCGGCCAGGACCAGGCCGCGCGCCGTTCCGCCCACGTTCATGCCCAGGCCCCCGATGGCGATCCCGGTCAGGTCGTCGCCCACGTTCGCGCCGAGGCCGCCCACGGCCACGCCGGTCAGGTCGCCCGCCGAGGCCAGACCGACGCCGCCGACCACGAGACCGCGCATCGCTCCCGAGCCGCGCCGATGGGTGCCGTCGGAGCCGGTCGAGACACCGGCCAGTCCGAAGCCGATGCCGTCGAACCCGCGATTCGCGTGCACGGTCCACAGGCCGGCGTGCAGTCCGGTCAGCTCGTCGGCGCGCGGTCCGTAGGGACCGATTCCGATTCCGGTGATCCGACCGCCGACCCGGTCCGACGGTCGCCACAACGTGAGGTTCAGTCCGCGGACGTGCTCGACCTGCTCGTCGACCAGGTTCACGCGGATCCCGGTCCAACGCGGGGAGTCGCCGAACGAGATCCCGGTGTCGGCCACGCCCAGGTCGAGGGAGTTCGCGGCGACGGGCCGGGGCACGAGAAGGGCGAGACAGAACATGGAGACGACGGTTCGGAACACGGCGGACCTCCGCGAGGAACGGCCACGGCTTCGGCACACACGCAACGGACGCTCGAACCGCGATCGGGGTTACACCGGAATCATCGGTCGAGCGCGTCCAGTTCGGACTCGAGCTGGGTGACCAGGTCGTCGAGTTGCGCGACCACCGCCGCCACGGGCTCGGGGCGGCCGAGATCGACCCCGGCGCGGCGCAGCTGATCCATGGGGTGGGCACTGCCGCCCGACCGCAGCAACTCGAGATAGCGATCGACGGCGGCTCGGCCGCCGTCGCCGGCGCTGATCTCACGCTTCAGAGTGGCCGCCGACGCGAAGCAGGTCGCGTACTGGTACACGTAGTAGGGCGAGCGGTACAGGTGCGGGATCCGCGCCCAGGTGCTGCGATAGGGATCGTCGTGCACGACGGCGTCACCGTAGAAGTCGCCCATGATCGAGGCGTAGAGATCGTCGAGCGAGTCGGCGGTCAGCGGTTCGTCGTGTTCCACGCGCCGGTGTGCCTGCAACTCGAAGTCGGCGAACATGACCTGTGTGTAGAAGGTCGCCGCGATGCTGTCGATCGCGTGCTGCAGCAGGAGCACCCGCTCGCGCGGATCGTTGGTGCGTTCCATGAGCAGGTCGAGCAGCAGGGCTTCGTTCAATGTACTGGCGACCTCGGCCACGAAGATCGTGTAGCCCGAGTACACGTAGGGCTGACTGCGGTGGCTGAGCACGGTGTGCAGGCTGTGGCCCATCTCGTGAGCCAGGGTGAACAGGTCGCTGCGCGTGTCCTTGTAGTTCATCAGCACGTAGGGGTGCACGCCGTAGACCGGTGCGCTGTAGGCCCCGTTGCGTTTGCCCTCGTTCTCGAGCACGTCGATCCAGCGGCCCTCGAAGGCTTCGTGCATGAGCGCGGCGTACTCGTCACCGAGCGGCGCGACCGAGTCGAGCACGTGCTTCGTCGCCTGCTTCCACGAGTAACGGCGGTCGTCGTCCAGCAGGGGCACCATGCCGTCGTACAGATGGATATGGTCCAGGCCCAGCGCACGCTTGCGAAGACCGTAGTAGCGGCGCAGTGGAGCGACACCCTCGCGCGTGGTCGCGATCAGGTTCTCGACCACGGTCGTCGGGATGTCGTTGCCGTGCAGTGCGGCCTCGAGCGTGGAGGCGTAGCCACGCGAGCGGGCGACGAACCAGTCGCGTTGGCAGACCCCGGCGTAGAGGCTGGAGTAGGTGTTCCGGTGCCGGGTGAACGTGCCGTAGAGGGCTTCGAAGGCCCGGCGGCGGTCGTCCTGCTCCCGTGCGGTCTGCAGCAGGTGATGGTAGGTGCCGTAGGTCAGCTTCACCGACTCGCCCGAGGTGAGTTCGATCGTGGGCCACTCGACGTCGGCGGTGCTGAGCATGGTGTAGGCGTCGGACGGAGTCGATCCGAGACGACTCGCGTAACTCAACTGCGTTTCGCGGGGCTCGTCGAGCACGTGCTCCTGCTGGCGGAAGAGGTCCTCGAGCAGGAAGCGGTACAGCGACAGGGCGTCGTGTTCGCCGAGCCAGCGACGGACGGTGTCCTCGCCCAGGGCGAGGATCTCGGGGCGCAGCCACGCGCTCTCGGTGTCGGCCCGTGCCAGGACGATCTGCACGCGCTGCTTGCGTTCCTCGATGTCGTTGCGGCGCAGGTCCTCGTCGTGCATCAGCGACGGGTACCACCACACCCGGTGGGCCAGCACCTCGAGCTCGTCGTGGGCGGCGAGAGCGGCGTGCAGGGACTCGGGTCCCTCGCCGAGCGTCCCGCGCCGTCGAGCGAAGTCCTCGACCCGTCGCTCGAGCTCGCGCACGCCCTCCTCCCACTCGTCCCAGCCGGAGCAGATGTCGGCGAGGTTCCAGCGGAGTTCGTCGGGGATCTCGGTGCGGGGTGGGATCGCGGTGGTCATCGGTCGGCCTCCTGGGATCTCGGTTCCGCGGCAGCATAGTGGAAAGCCGGAGCAATGCCTCCTTCCGGTGTGTTGGCCCCGGCTTTGCACTCTTTCTCCGCGCCTTGCTCCCCGTGCCGCCACCGTCCCCCGGGAGGGTGGAATCCGGCGGATCGGAACGATTCCATGGACCTCGCGCGGTCGCGCACGATCGGAAATCGACCACCGGCGGCGGGAACGGCCCAGCCGGGGCGCGACGAGCGGTCGTCGCTTCCGCGTCCCCTGCTCCGGGCCCTGACGCTGGCCTCGAGGGCCGTGGCCGAGCGCCGCAGTCCGGACGAGGTCCTGCCCGCGTTGCTCGTCGCCGCGCGGGCGACGGTCGGCGTGGACCACGGTTTCGTCGCCCGGCTCGACGACGGTGGGGCGACCATGCGGTTGGTGGGTGGAGACGGCCTGTTCGACGGAGCATCCGGCCGTCGTTTCGAACCCGGGACGGGTCTGGTGGGCCAGGTCTGGAGTACGGCGGCGCCCGTCGTCGTCGAGGACCACGATTCGTGGACCGGGCGAGGCATCGACGTCTCGGCCGACGGTGCGCAGGCCCTGGTGGGCGTTCCCGTGCGCGCCGCCGACACGGTGGTCGGCGTTCTGTGCGTGGCCAGCGAGGCCGGACAGCGCGCCTTCACCGCCGCGGACGTCGAGCTGCTCGAGGCTCTGGCCCATCTCGTCTCCACGGTCCTCGCTCACGACGAAGAGGCCGAAACGGCCCGCCGCGACCGGGCCGAGCACGAGGCGGTCGCCGACACCGCCCGCCGTCTCCGGGAACAGGAACAACGGGTCCTCGATCTGGTCCCGGCTGCGCTCTGGGTGAAGGATCGCGACAACCGAATTCTGCGGGCCAACCTCACGGCGGCGCGGGAACTCGGGCTGCCGGCGTCCTCCATCGAGAACCGCTTCCTCTGGGAACTCGATCCCGAGAATGCTGCACGGAGCTACCGGCGCGATCTCGAGGTCATCGAGACGCGCGATGCACTGATCGGAGAACTCGAGGAACGCGTGGGGCCCGACGGGGAGCCGCGATGGGCGCGGGTCGACCGCACGCCGTTGCTCGACGACCGGGGCGACGTCGAGGCGATCGTCGTGCTCGCGCGGGACATCACGCGCGAACACCTGGCCGAGGGACGGGTTGAGGCGGCCGACCGCGCCTCGGACCGGGCTCGGCGGATGCGCAGTCATGCGCTGGCCGCGCTGGCCGACGAGGTGCGTGGTCCGCTACGGCGCGTCGGTGAGATCCTCGAGGACCTCGCCGGCGCCGTCGACGGATCGGTGGGATCACGACTGGACGAGGCCCGCCGCTCGATGGGACGAGCGGCGCAGTGCGTCGAGGACCTGCTCGACTTCGAACGGGTGGAGGCGGGGAACCTTCCCGTGGAGATCCGTCCCTTCTCCGTGGGTGATCTGGCCGAGGGCGTGGCGGACCTGGTGTCGCAGGCCGCCCACGCGCGCGACGACGAGGTGGCCGTGCACGTCGACGGAATCCTGCCGCCGACACTCGCGGGGGACGAGGCGAGGACCCGGCAGATCCTCGTGCAACTCCTGGCCCAGGCCGTGCGCTCGACCGAAGGGGGCGAGGTCCTGCTCACGGTGCGCAGCGTGATGAGCAGCGACCGTCGCTGGGAGGTCCGGTTCGAGGTCCACGCCACCGAGTGGGCACTGACCGCCCGACAGCTCGAGGCTCGCTTCGGACCCTATCTGCACGGCGACGAGGTCCTGGGCGGCGAGCCGGCTCCGGGTGCGGTCGGGCTCGCCCTGGCCCACCGTCTGGTCCAGGTGCTCGGTGGTGCGGCCGGTATGGAGATCGACCCCGACGAACGCCGATCGTTCTGGTGCACGCTGCCCTTCGGACCGGTCGACGTTCCCGACGCCCATCCGGCACCGGTCGAGCCGTGTCCGGGAGCACGGGTGCTCGTGGTGGAGGATCGACCGACCATGGCGGTGGTCCTGGAGCGGCAGTTGCGCGACATGGCCGCGCTGGTGGACCTGGCCGCGACGGCCGACGAGGCCAGGTCCATGATCGGCGCCGCGGCCGAGGACGACTGGAGCTACGACTGCGTGCTCGTCGACCAGACCCTCGACGACTTCGACCCCGATGCGTGGGTCGACGCGCTGCCCGCGGGGCTCGCCGACCGGATCCATCTGCTCGTGCCCTTCGGACGGCGGCCCCGTTCCGATCGCCTGCCGACGCTGGCCAAACCCGTCCATCGCGACCGACTGCGGACCGAACTGGTGAACCGCGTGGGCGCGATGGACCCGGACCACGCCGAGAGCGGCACGCCTGGCTCGCGGACTCCATCGGCACGGGTGCTCGTGGTCGACGACGAGCCTCTGTCGCGACGCCTCACCGGACTGGCTCTGCAACGCCTGGGCTGCCGTGCCGTCTCGGCCGACGCCAGCGACGTGGTGTCCGTGGCCGACCGCGACGGCCCCTTCGACCTCGTCCTGCTCAGCGACGAGTCCGAGCGCACCGGCCGTAGCCGGGTGATCGAGGCGATCCGCCGTGCCGACGGCCGTGGTCGGCACACACCGGTGGTCGGGGTCTGCCGCCGCCACGACACGCTGTCCATCGACCGCTGTCTGGCCGCCGGCGCCGATACGACCGTCAGCGGACCTCTCCGCCACGACGAACTCCGCGCCCTCCTGGACCACGTGGAACCCTCCGGGGCCGCCGTCGGCATCGAGCGCTGATCGGAACCACGCCGGAACCGGAAGTGGCGTCAAGGTTCGGGGATGATCGGCCGATCCCCACTCCGACGCGGCGGATCAGCCGGCCGGATTCGGACGGATCTCCTTCGGGGAAGATCGTGGGGACGCACCGCATGCTATCGGGCGGAAGGCTCACACTGGAACGTCGAGTGGCCCTGGTGGTGTTGCCGCCGGTGTTGCTCGTCGTCGGCGGTCTGTGGCTCGCGGAGCGGGCCCTGGTCGCTCCGGCCTACGAGTCGTGGTTCGACGAGCGCATGGAGCTGCGCCTGGAGGCCCGGGCCCGCCCGCTGACCGCACGCCTGAACGCGATGGCCACGGGTCTGGCCGCCGTGGCCGACGAGGTCGCTGCGCGGCCCGACTCGACGACCCGGCGCCGCACCTGGAACGAACGCGCGACCACCGTGCTCCGTACCTGGCCCGAGATCGTCGACGTCGTGCGGCTGAGCGACGGCGAGGACCCTTCGATTCCCTGGATCGTCCATCGGGACGGCGCCCGCTTCATCGTGGATCGCCGGCCCGACGGCGGACGATTCCTCGCCGTCGTCACCGAACTCGGAAGCGCTGGCCGCCGAGGTCCTGGGGCCGCGGACGAGCCGGCGGTGGGAGTGGAGGAGCGCGGCGACGAGCACCACGTCTGGCTGGTGCGCGCCTCGCGCGACGGGCGCACCGTGGTCGGCGCGCGGATGCGGCCCGGGACCTGCTCGATCGCCCTGGGGAACCTGGGCACGGTCGGGGGCGCCACCACGATCCTGAGCGACGACAGCGGGCGGGGATTCTTGACGGGCGCCGGCGCGATGCCCGGAGCGGATCCCGGCGTGGGTGCGGGCGCCGACGGCGGTCGCTGGTTCCGCGCGCGGCACCACGACCCGGAGCTCGGGCTGTCGATCGTGCACGCCGTACCGCGCGATGTGGCCCTGGGGCCCTACGCCGCCTGGAGGAGCGTGGTCCTGGGTTCGATCGCCGCGGTCCTGCTCGTGGTCTTCGTCGTCGTGCATCGGTTGTCGCGCGACGTGACCGTGCCGATCTCACGCCTGTCGAAGACCATGCGCACCGTCGCCACGGGCGACCTTTCCCAACGTCTGCCCGTGACCGGTCCCGCCGAACTCGCGGACCTGGCGCGCTCCTTCAACACGATGATCAGCGACCTCCACACCACGCACGTGGCCCTGCGCGGCCAGAGCGAGCGGCTGGCCGAGGCCCTGCGCGAGGTCGAGGACGTCGAGGCCATGAAGGACAGTTTCCTCGCTCTGGTCTCGCACGAGGTGCGCACGCCCCTGACCTCGATCCTCGGCGGTGTGGAGTTCCTGCGCGAGGAGTTCCGCGACCAGCGCAGCGAGATGGAATCGGAGTTCATCGAGATCGTCCACGACAGTGCTCGGCGACTCGCGGGCTTCATGAACGACGCCATCCTCATGGCCTCGCTGCAGGCGAATCGCTCCCAGTCGAGCTTCGAGATGTTCTCGCTCACCGGTCTGCTGCGGAGCAAGCTCGGCGAACTGGAATCCTACTGGCGGCAGCAGGGTGTCCTGGTCGAGAACCGGGCCGATGCCCAGCGCGAGTTCCTCGTGCACGGCGACTGGACCCTGATGCAGGTGGGGCTGGAGAAGGTCCTGCACAACGCGGTGCGCCACAATCGCACCGAAGGGCGCGTGGTGATCGAGCTGGTCGAACGCATCCTCGAGGATCCGGACGGGGACCTTCCGCGCATGATGACTTCGCGCGGGGTCGAACGTCCCGAATCGACCATGCGGTGGCGTGCGCTGCGCGTGTTCAACACCGGGCCCATCATTCCGCCCGAACGCGTCGATCAGTTGTTCGAACGTTTCGAACTGACCCACGACATCGACAATCACCAGCGGGGCAGCGGGCTCTCGCTGCCGATCGCGAACTACGTGCTGAACTACCACGGGGGCTGTGTCGAGGTGCGGCCGGTCGACGATCTGGGAATGGCCTTCTACCTCGTCCTGCCGGGGCGGGTCGGGCCCCAGCCGCGGCGCGGCGACGGCGAACACCTCGAGGGGGTCGACGAGACGGTCGCCGCCGCCCATCTGGCCGAGATCGACGACGCGACGGTCGACGACGCGACGGTCGACGAACCCTTGCCCGAGCGATCAGAAGAAGTCCTCGCGCGCGACCACCCGGACGTCGAGTCCGCGGAGCCGGAACCGGCCGGCGACCGAGTCGTCGGGAGCGGTCGCCGCACCGATCCGTAGATCGGCGTCGACCGCCATCCACACGCGATCGTTCGCGAAGAGGGCGACCTGTTCGTCGCTCAGCGCCACTCGTCCGTCGGCGCTCGTGGTCTCTCCGGGAAGCAGCGCGAGGTCGATCCCGTCGACGATGCTCTCCGCCGCGTCGAGTGCGTCGCGACTGCTGGCCAGGCGGATCTCGACGGTGGCATCGGCACTGCCCTTCCGGTTGGCCGCCTCGATCTCGTAGAAGAGTGTGCCTTCGCGCACGACCGTCAGGTCGTCGATGACCTCGAGCAGGCGGGCCTCGGTCGGTGCGACGATTTCCACCCCGCGCAGGAGCAGATCGGTCGTCGGGGCCGGGAGCGCGTAATCGGCCCGTGGATCGGGACGTGCGCCCGAGTCGGTCAGGAAGCTGAGCAGGTCGACGTCGAGGGTGACGTCTCCGCCGCTGCAGGCCAGTCCGGTGACGACCGCCACGACGAGCGCGGTCCGACGAACGATCGGCATGGATCAGAGTCCTTCCCGGGGGCGGGCCCCCAGTACGAGCGACAGACCGATCTCCAGGACACGGTCGCCGCGCAGGTTGCGTGCGTGGGTGCGAGCTCCGAGGTCGAAGCCCACCGAGGCCAGACGCACGCCCACGCCGGTACCGAACTGGAGCATGCCGCGTGGGTCGAGTTCGGTTCCCGCGCGGAGTGCGATCGAGGGACGGACCCAGGATTCCACCCCCGCGTGCAGAGAGGTGCCGCCCGGGCCGTGCTCGAGTGACGCGCCCAGGGTACGCCGACGGCCGTCGCGGTGGATCGCGTCCAGGCGCCAGCTCGCCGGCAACGGAGTCTCGACCTCGGCACTGCGGGCGACGGTGGTGTCGATCAACGCGTCGGTGTCGGAGTCGTAGGCGTAGCGTTCGATCCGCGTGCGGCTCCACGTGGGATCGGCGAAGAGGTCGGCCACGCCGGCGCCGAACTCGAAGTCGCGCCAACGCAGGACCGCGCCGAGGTCCACGGCCCAGGCGTGCCCCCATCCGGTCAGACCGCGTGGGGTGGAGTGGCGGAGTTCGGAGTCGAGCTCGACGTCGAAGGATCCGTCGTCGCCCAGGATGGGGTCCTCGCCCACCAGGGTCGAGCGGGTGTCGAGATCCACGTGGGCCAGCCCGAAGATCCGGCGCACGCCGACGCCCACCCACAGCCGCGGACGGTCCCGTTCGCGCTCCCAGTGGGACTCGAGCCAGTCGTCGCCGGCCTCGGCACGGCCACCCGGGAGGGGGATCTCGCGGGCGTAGGCGATGGCGCTCGAGAAGCCGGTCTGGGCGATCCCCCGGGCGTCGAGTCCGTAGCGTCGGCCGCCGACGATGGGGTCGCCGTCGCGCAGGACCCCGATCAGCGAGTCGTCGATGTCGACCTCGATCTGGTCGGCCACGAAGACCTGCAGCGGGGCCACGTGGACGGTGCCGTAGCGCGGCCCCAGGTCGTAGGTGCGGCCGACCTCGAAGAGCGTGCGGTGGTCGCCTCCGCGGACCTCTTCGTCGGGAACGGCCTCGCGGGCGTCCTTCAGGTCGATGGTCACGGCGTTCTGCGCGATCCCCAGGCCGACGTCGCCCGACAGCGGATCCGGGCGACCGATCTGGACCGACCACGGGATGTTCCAGAGGAAGTCGGCGGCCGCGGTCAACTCGAAGTCGTCGTCGTCGGGGTCGAAGGTGGGGACCTCGGCGTCGAGCAGTCCGATCGGCAGCGGGATCGACCGCTCTCCCACGGGCTCGCGCGACGGGACGGCGCGGTAGGCCGGATTCACGCGGAACACGTCGGCGGTGGGGCGACCCAGGGCGGTGCCACCGGTGGCCATGGTGCGGGCGTCGAGGAGCTGGGCGAATGCGACCGTGGCCGGCAGCAGCACGAGCACGATCATCGCCGCGCGGATCACTGCACGCCCCGCTCACGATCGATCCGCTCGACCAGCGCCGGCAGGGCCACCTCGGCCGGAGCGTGCACGGCGCCCGCGCCGCCGCCGGTCGTGCCCGTGGCCTCGAGGTTGAATTCGACCACGTACGCCCCGTGTTGCCGGGCGATGGCACCGTAGGAAGCCGCCGGGTAGACCAGCGCGCTGGTCCCCACGACCAGGAAGACGTCGCTGCGGATCGCCGCGTCGGCCGCGCGTTCCAGCGCGTCGGGATCGAGCGACTCGCCGAACCACACGACGGCCGGGCGCAGCAGCGCTCCGCATTCGCAGGTCGGCAGCTCTCCGGGGGCCGGGCCGGGGCGTTGGTCCTCGGCCTCGCGGCCGCAGCCCGTGCAGCGTAGACGCCAGATGCTGCCGTGGAGCTCGACGACGGGCATGGGCGGCGGATCGTGGGTCGCCGCGAGGGCCGCGGCGTGGAGGCCGTCGACGTTCTGGGTCAGCACGTCGAGCGATGCCACGCGACGCGCCAGCTCCACGAGCGCGTGGTGGGCAGCGTTGGGGGAGGCGGCCCGGATGCGGTCGCGCCTCCAGCCGTACCATTCCCACACGAGCTCGGGGTCGGCGGCGAATCCCTCGGGGGTGGCGAGATCCTCGGCGCGGGCGTTCTTCCAGAGACCGTCGTCGCCACGGAAGGTCGGAATGCCGCTGGCCGCCGAGATCCCGGCGCCGCTCAGCACGCCGACCCGGGCCTCGGGGCCGAGGTGCGGCACGAGCGCGTCGATCGCGGTCCGTGCCGCGGTGTCGAGAGCGGAGGAGTCGTGGGAATCGTGATCCATGTCGGCAGCCTAGCCCCTCGGTGGTGCCCCGGCCAACTGCCTTGTGTCCTGGCGTTGGTGCTCTGGGCGAGCGCGACCGCGGGTGCGGCCGTCGACGTGCCCGAGCCCCGCTTCGAGATCCTCGAGCACGAGATGATCGACCGGGTCGAGCAGGCCTACGTCCGCTACCCCTCCGGCGATCTCATGGTCACCGGCTGGCTGTTCGTCCACCCCTTCGGAGAGCAGGACGTCGAACCCTGCGTGGTGTTCAACCACGGCGGTGTCGGCGGGGTGACCGAGGGCACCCGGGCCAAGGCGCGCTGGCTGGCGAAGCAGGGCTTCGTGGTGTTCGCGCCCAGCTACCGTGGCGAGGACGACAGCGAGGGTGAGATCGAGATCGCCCGCGGCGAGGTCGACGACGTGGTGCACGCCGTGCTCGAACTGCGTCACCACCCCGGCATCCGTCCCGGTCACTTCGTGTTGATGGGGACCAGTCACGGAGCGCTGATCTCGGTGCTGGCCGCCGCGCGGCCGGAGATGTGTGGCCCGGTGCGGGCGGTGGTGGCCGCCTACGGCGTCATGGACATCTACAAGTGGTACCAGCACCTGCTGGACGACGACTTCGACGTGCGCGACCCCTTGAGTCTGAAGGTCTACGGCGACGGTCCGGGCGACCGGCCCGAGGCCTTCTCCGAACGCCACGCGCTGAACGTGCTCGACGACCTGTGTCCGGCCCCGATCCTCCTGGTGCAGGGTGCGCGCGATCCGATCGTACCCGAGCCGCAGGCGCGGGTCATGGCTTCGGCCCTGGCCGGCCGCGGCCGGCGGGGCGACGCGCTGCGGGTGTACGAACACGGTGGACACGGTTTCCTGTACTGGGACGATCCCGAGACTCGCTCCGTCGAAGAGCTCGCCGACACCCGAGCAGCGTGGAGTGACATCCTGTCGTTCGTGCGACGCGCACTCGCCGAACCGATCGGGACATCGCCTTGAGGCTCGTCGTCGCAGCCCTGCTGCTCGCGACCATCGCCCCGGCGGCGATGGCGCAGGGCAGCGACCGGAGCGATCCCTTTCCGGTGGTCGTCGACGTGTCCGACCCGCCGGCGCGGATCCTGGCCGAGGCCGGTCTGGAGGGCGCGGCGGAACGGATCGCACGATCCTGGGTTCCGGCGGCGCGCTCCATCGCCGACGAACTGCGCCTGCAGCCCGAACCGGTGGCCGTGTACCTCATGCACGACCGCAGCTTCACGCGCTGGGCGCGGGGGCTGCTGCCCGAGTGGGGCGTCGGCTACGCGAACTGGCCCGACGGCCCCATCGCGCTGAACGTGGGCGCGATCACCGCCGGGCGGAAACCGCTCGACGTGGTGCTCCGCCACGAGATCTCGCACGTCTACCTCGGTCAGAAGCTGCAGGGTCTGCGTCCGCCCACGTGGTTCGTCGAGGGGGTGGCGCAGCACCAGGCCGCCGAGTGGGGATTCGGTGACACGCTCGCCCTCGTGCAGGTTGCCTCGGCCGGCGCGCTGCCACGGCTGTCGGAACTGGTGACGCGTTTCCCGGCCGGCGGCGCGCGCGCCGAACTCGCCTACCGGATCAGCCTGCAGGCCCTCGGCGAGATCGACGAGCGCCTGGCCGATCGCGGCGGCTGGGTGACCCTCGTCGAGGAGACCGTGCGGCGGCAGAGCTTCCGCGAGGCCTTCGAATCGTTGCTCGGGATCCGGATCGCGGAGTTCGAGACGGAGCTGTCGTCGAGCCTGCGGGGGCGTTACGGTTGGATCGCGGCGATCGCCGGGGCCAGCACGCTGTTCTTCGGCATGTCCCTGCTCTTCCTCGTCGGGCTGGTCCGTACGAAACTCAGGAACCGTCGCCGGTTGCGCGAGATGGACCGCGAGGAGCAGGCCTACTGGGATCGCCTCGCGCCCGAACCGCCGCCGGGCAACGCGGCGGGACCGAGCGAGTCGCGCTGAGTCCCGAGTCCTCCACCGGAGTCTTCGTCCATGAAATCCATGTTGCTGGGCGTGTGGGTCGTCCTTCTGCTCGTCGGCTGCGGGGATCGTGAACGCACCGCGACGTCGGACGAGCCGCGAACCGGAGGCGTCGCCGTCGTCGCGCTCGACGCCGATCCGCGGACCTTCAACCCCGTGCGCATGACCACGGCCCAGGCGGCGCGGGTGTTCGCCATGCTGCAGCCGGGCCTCGTCCGGCTCGATCCGGACACCGGCGACTGGCAGCCGGGGCTGGCCACGGGGTGGACGGTCGCCGATGACGGGATGCAGGTCACGCTGACCCTCGACACCACGCTGCGCTGGTCCGACGGCGAGCCCTTCACCGCCGACGACGTGGTGGCGAGCTTCGACCTCTACCGCGACCCCGGGGTGGCGTATCCGCAGCGGGCGCGGCTGGATCCGATCGAAGGGGTGGTGGCGGTCGACGACGGGACCGTGCGGATCGACTTCGCGTCGGCGCCCGGCGATCCGATCGCGTTGCTCGCCCACATCGTGTTGCCGGCGCACGTGATCGAGGGATTCGATCGCGACGATCCGTCGGCGTGGAGCGTGGGGCGGGCCCCGGTCACGCTCGGCTTCTACCGCTTGGCGAGCTGGGAACAGGACGATCGTCTGGTGCTCGAGCGCAATCCCCACCATCCGAGGCCGGCCGGGCGCCTCGACCGGATCCAAGTCGTCGTCGTGCCCGACGCCGCCGTCCGCGCCTTGCAGTTGCGCACCGGCGAGGCCGACCTGGTGGCCGCGCTGCCCGTGAACCAGGCGGCGAACCTGCAGGACGAGCCCGACGTCGCGATCGAGCGCGTGTTCGGGCGCAGTGTCGCCTTCCTGCAGTACGACCTCGACGATCCGATCGTCGGCGACGTGCGGGTGCGCCGCGCCATCGACCTCGCGCTCGACCGCGACGCGCTGGTGCGGGGAGTGCTCTTCGGCCACGCGCGGGCGGCGGGGACCTTCCTGCCGCCGGTGAGCTGGGCGTACGACGTGTCGCTCGAACCCACCGCGCGCGACCTGGACGCGGCACGTGCCCTGCTCGACGAGGCGGGGTTCGTGGGCGACGGGGTGCGCACGCGCGACGACGAAGCCCTGCGCATCCGCATGCTCAGCGTGACGGGAGATCCGATCCGCGAGGCCGTGGCCTCGTCGATCCGCGCACAGCTCGCGGAGGTGGGCATCGAGATCGTCCTGCGGCCGATCGAACTCGCCTCGCTGGTGCAGGCCGTGCGCGGTGACGACTTCCAGATGTTGTTCGCGCAGCTCAGCGGTCCGGTCGACGCCGACGTCCGCCCCTTCTTCCGCAGCGACGGACGCTTCAACTTCGGTGGCTTCTCCGACGAGCGCTTCGACACCTGGGCCGACACTGCCGTCAATGCCACCGATCGGGCCGAGGCACTGGACGCCGCGCGCGCCATGCAGCAGATGCTCGTCGAGCGTCAGGTCGTGACGCCTCTGTACTACCCGGCCACGCTGGTGGCGCGTCGCGATCGCCTGCGCGGGATCGCGCCCACGTGGCTCACACCCTTCGCCGCCGTCGACCAGTGGTGGGTGACCGACGCCCCCGCCCCGTGATCGGTTCCATGGACGCACACGCGGAGGCGGTCGCCCGCCTGGACCGACGACTCGCGCGGATCGAGAGCCACCGCGCCCGGCTGGCCCGGCGCAGTGCGCGTCTCGGCCACGCGCGCATGGCGGTGTTCCTGACCACGGTGGCGGTGGTCGTCGTGGCCGGCTTCCGCGCCGGCGACGCCGTGGCCTGGAGCCTGGGTGCGGTGGGTTTCGTGGGATTCCAGGGCCTGGTGTTCGTCCACGCGCGCCTGGAGCGGGCCCGCACCCGGTGGGCCGAATGGGCGGCCCTGCAACGCCGCCAGCGAGCGCGGCTCGACCACGAATGGGATGCGCTGGCGTGGGAGCACCACGACGAGGTCGACGGGGCCCATCCCTTCGCCCACGATCTCGACCTGGTCGGCGAGCGTTCGTTCCTGCACCTGGTCGACACGACGGTGTCGACCGGAGGCCATCGCCGGCTCGGCGAATGGTTGCTCGCCCACCAGCCCGACGTGGCGACGGTCGAACGACGGCAGCAACGCGTGGCCGCGCTCGTGCCGCGGCGGCACCTGCGGGACTCGTTCGCGCTCGTGGCGCGGCTCGGGCTCGCCGCGCGCGCGCGATCGTGGGACACCGACCGGCTCGTGGCGTGGATCGGCGATCGGCGTCCGACCCGGTCGTTGCGCTGGCGCGTCGGGCTGCTGGGTCTGCTCGCGGCCGGCAACGTGGCGCTGATCCTGGGTGCCGTGTTCGCCGGCTGGCCGCCGTGGTGGGGGTTGAGCGTGCCGCTGTACTTCATGGGCTACGTGTTCAGTCTGCGCGAACTCGCCCCGCTGTTCGACGACGCGCTGAAGCTGCAGGAGATCGTCACGCCCCTGCGGCACGTGCTGGGCTGGCTCGAGGACCGCGCCGTGCCCGCCGCGGTCGAGCCCGTGGTGGCTCCGTTGCGCCGCACCGAGGCGCACCGCCCCGCCGCGATGCTGCGCCGGACGCAGCACGTGGTGTGGGGCGCGGCCCTGCGCACCAATCAGCTGCTCTGGTTGTTGGTGAACGTCGTCGTTCCCTGGGATCTGTGGTTCGCGCTACGGCTGGAGGCGGTGCGCGACGAACTCCGCGAGCACCTGCCGCACTGGCTCGACGCCCTGCACGATCTCGAGGCCCTGTGCGCGCTGGCGAACTTCGCCGACCTGAACCCCCGCCACTGCTTCCCGACCTTCGACGACGAGGAGTCGGTGTTCGAGGCATCGGCCCTGGGGCACCCGCTGCTGCACCCGCAGCAGGTGGTGCGCAACGACCTCACCGTGGATCGCTTCGGGCGGGTGCTGTTGCTGACCGGCTCGAACATGTCGGGCAAGAGCACCTTCCTGCGGACGGTCGGCCTGAACGTGGTGCTGGCGAACGCGGGGGGCGCGGTGCTCGCCGATTCACTGCGACTACGATCGCTGCGACCGTTCACCTGCATCCAGGTGAGCGATTCGGTGAACGACGGGATCTCGTACTTCTACGCCGAGGTCCGGCGCCTGGCCGCCCTGCTGCGCGGCCTCGAGGATCGGGACGCACATCCGCAGTTGAGCCTGATCGACGAGATCTACCGTGGCACGAACAACCGCGAGCGCTGGTCGGGGAGCCGCGCGTTCATCGAACACGTGGCCGGGTCGCGGGGCGTCGTCCTGTTGTCGACCCACGATCTCGAGCTGGCCGCTCTGGCCGACACCATCGACGACGTGCGCAATCTCCACTTCCGCGAGGAAGTGCACGAGCAGCACATGGAGTTCGACTTCCTGCTGCGCGAGGGCCCGTGCCCGACCACCAACGCGCTGAAGCTGATGGAGCGGGAGGGGCTGCCGGTTCCGCCGGAGGTCGATCGACCCGGCCCGTGAGCCAACGAAAACGCCCCGCCTCACGAGGAGACGGGGCGCGTACCGGGCGTGGTGTCGTGGTGTTCGGTTCAGCGGCTGCTCTGCCCGGAACCCGGCAGGATGACCTTGTCGATCACGTGGATCACACCGTTGCTCGCCATGATGTCGCTCTTGACGACCTTGGCGCCGTCGACGGTCAGCGTCTCACCGTCGAACTCCAGGCTGACCTTCTGGCCGTTCAGGGTCTCGCCCTCGTCGAGGGTGACGGCGACCTCGGCCGGCACCTTCGCGGGAACGACGTGATAGGTGAGGATCGAGACGAGCTGGTCCTTGTTCTCGGGCTTCAGCAGGGTCTCGAGCGTGCCCTCGGGTAGCGCGGCGAAGGCGGCGTCGGTCGGGGCGAACACGGTGAAGGGACCCTCGCCCGACAGGGCCTCGACGAGTCCGGCGGCCTTGACGGCGGCGACGAGCGTCTCGAAGCCGTCGGCGGCGATGGCGGTCTCGACGATGTTCTTCTGCTTCTCCTTGCCGTAGCCCTTGTGGTCGTGGGCGAGCGCCGGACCGGCGGCGATGGTGACGACGAAGGCAATGGCGAGGGCGGCGCAGAGACCGCGCACGAAGTGATTCATGATTGCTCCGGGAGGGGGGGCGTGCGGGGCGACGGTTCCGTCGCCGACACCCACCCGTTTCGACGCCGACCGGTGGTCGGATTCAGCGGGATGTTCCCGATTCCACCGATGGTCACCGCGGCTGCGCCGTTTCGGGAGCCCACGGAGCCCGTGGTGGGGCATTCCTGGGTGCTCCCGGATTCCGGGAATGCCTAGCCTGGCGGGGTTGGAGCGCGCAGGCCACGTCCGCGCGGGGCCACGCACCGCGCGCCTCCAGGAGGGAAAGCTCCCATGGCCCATGCCCACACCGAAGACGCTGCTGCGAACGAGAGCGACCAGGGCTCGTCGGAACACTCCGAGCACGGCGGAAACGACCACTCCGCGATGATCGCCGACTTCCGGCGGCGCTTCTGGATCTCACTGGTCCTGTCGATCCCGATCCTGTTGCTGTCGCCGTTGATCCAGTCGTTCCTCGGGATCGAGGGTGCTCTGGACTTCACCGGCGATTCGTACGTGGTCTTCGCCGTGTCGACGGTGGTGTTCTTCTACGGCGGTTGGCCCTTCCTCACCGGACTGGTCGGTGAGCTGCGCGAACTGCAACCGGGAATGATGACCCTGATCGCCCTCGCGATCGCCGTGGCCTACGTCTATTCGTCGGCCGTGGTCTTCGGACTCGCGGGCAAGGTCTTCTTCTGGGAGCTGGCGACGCTGATCGTGGTCATGCTCCTGGGCCACTGGATCGAGATGCGATCGGTCCAGAGCGCGTCCGGTGCTCTGGAGGAGCTGATCGAACTCATGCCCTCGACGGCACTGCGGGTGAAGCCGGGCGGGGAGACCGAAGAGGTCGAGATCACCGAACTCGAGGCCGGCGACCACGTGCGGGTGAAGCCGGGCGGGAAGATCCCGATCGACGGCACCGTGGTCGAGGGCCGGACGCGCATCGACGAGTCGATGCTCACCGGCGAGAGCGAGCCGGTGGAGAAGGGTGAGGAGGACACGGTGATCGGGGGCTCGGTCAACGGCGAGTCGACGATCACCGTGGCGGTCGAGAAGACGGGCGAGGACACCTATCTCTCGCAGGTCGTCGACATGGTGCGCGAGGCGCAGCAGTCGCGCTCGCGATCGCAGGACCTCGCCGACCGCGCGGCCATGTGGTTGACCTTCGTCGCGTTGGGGGCGGGCGCGATCACGCTGGCGGCATGGCTGACCATCGGGCGCGACTTCCAGTTCTCCCTGGCGCGCATGGTCACGGTCATGGTCATCACCTGCCCGCACGCGCTGGGGCTGGCCATTCCGCTGGTGGTGGCGGTGTCGACCACGCTGTCGGCCAGGCACGGACTCCTGGTGCGCAACCGCTCGGCCTTCGAGCGGGCGCGCGATCTCGACGCCGTGGTCTTCGACAAGACCGGCACCCTGACCCAGGGCCGTTTCGGCGTGCAGCAGGTGATTCCCTTCGGCGACGCCTCCGAGGAACGGGTGCTGACGTTGGCCGCGAGCCTGGAGTCGCACTCCGAGCATCCGATCGGCGAGGGCATCGTCGAGGCCGCGCAGGAGCGTGAGTTCGAGCTCCACGAGGCGAGTGACTTCGAGGCGATTCCGGGCAAGGGGGCCCAGGCCGACGTCGACGGCGAAACCGTGAAGGTGGTCAGCCCCGGCTATCTCGAGGAGAACGGGATCGAGGTCGACGACGACGCCCTGCGCGACGCGCGGGAGCAGGGCCACACCGTGGTGCACGTGCTGTCGGCCGACGAGCCCGTGGGCGCGATCGCCCTGGCCGACCTGGTGCGGGAGGAGTCGCGGGCGGCGATCGATCGTCTGCGCGAACTGGGCCTCGAGGTCATGATGATCACCGGCGACAGCGAGGCAGTGGCGAAGTCCGTGGCGAAGGAGCTCGGGCTCGACGACGTCTTCGCCGAGGTCCTGCCCGACGAGAAGGCCGACAAGATCGAGGAGGTGCGCGACCGTGGTCTGCGCGTGGCCATGGTCGGCGACGGCGTGAACGACGCCCCCGCGCTCGCCACCGCCGATCTGGGTGTGGCCATCGGCGCGGGGACCGACGTCGCGATCGAGTCGGCCGACGTGGTCCTGGTCCGTTCCGATCCCCGCGACGTGCCCAAGATCATGGATCTGGCGCAGGCCACCTACCGCAAGACGGTGCAGAACCTGTGGTGGGCGAGCGGCTACAACATCGTGGCGATCCCGCTCGCCGCCGGGGTGCTGGCCTGGGCGGGGATCATGCTCTCGCCGGCCGTCGGCGCGCTGCTCATGTCGATCTCCACGGTGATCGTGGCGATCAACGCGAAGCTGCTGGGACGGACGGAGGTGACTACGACGTCTGCCGAAGCCTGAACGCGTCCACCGTCACCGGCCGGAGCGGATCGTCGTCGCCGCCCTCGGTGGGCACGTGGATCGCCACGAGCAGGTCGTCGAACAGGAACACGCGAGCATCGGCGATCCAGGCCGGCGCGCCGATCCGGACCTCGCCCACGAAGGTGCCGCCCGCGTCGAAGCGGTCGAACACGATGCTCTCGACGGCGTCGTCCTCCTCGAAGTCCGGCAGGCTGCGGGGAGAGCGTCGAACCCACACCGAATCGTCGGGCCGGGCGAGGATGCCCTCGACGTAGGGAGCCTCGTCGGTCGGCACGAAGCGCATGCGCAGGCCCGTACCGGCCCGTTCCATGGCGGACTCGCTGGCCTCGATCATCTCCTGCTTCCGCGCGTCCGAGCGCAGGCGCGGTTCGTAGCCGGGACGCGTGAGCGTGACGACCTCTCCGCTCACCGGATCGCGGCGCCGCACGTCGTACTCGATGCGATCGCTCGCCCACACGACGGCTCCGGTCGGCGTGGCCGTCCACGCCTCGTTGAAGGGCGACGTTTCGCCCTCGCGGACCACCGACTTGACCATGTCGATCTCGGTGGCGTGCCGCGCGAGCGTCCGCAGGTCTCCGGTCGTGGGATCGAGGATCCCGAGCTGCGTCGCCTGCGTGACCGACTGCCCCTCGATCTCGACGAGCGACATCTCGAGGACCAGCGCATCGTCGTGACGATGCAGGCGGACGGGAATCCGCAATCCGGCTCCGAGCTCGAGCGGCGTGGATTCGAGGACCGATCCGTCCACGCCGAAGCGCTCGAGATGCGCCGGTGGCGTCTGCGCCACGGCGATCGTGCCGTCGGGCTCGAGGTGCAGGTCGAAGGGCATGGTCAGTTCTCCCGGGCCCTGACCTTCGCGCCCGATCTCGCGCAGAACGGTGCCGTCGGTGTCGACGACCAGGAGGTGGGACAACTGCTGGTCGAGCACCAGCAGCGATCCGTCGGGGTGCAGGGCCACGTCCACTGGACGTCCCAGCAGGATCTCGTCGTCGAGTCCGAGCGTGAACAGGGGATCGAGTTCGTAGGTGGTGTCGTTGGCCGTGGCGGGAGCGCAGGACAGCGCGACGACGGCGATCAGGACGAGGGTACGACCCATCGTGGACCGGCCTTTCCCGGGAGGCGTTTCGGAACCCGGGAACGAGGGTCACCGGGCGCACGCGGACGGGGCAACATCGAAATCGTGCTGCCCCGTCCGGAGCGGTCCGCGAGGCCGGATCAGTCCGCGAGCGTGCTCAGGTCTCCCGGATCCTCGCCCAGCGACTCGGCCCGCAGCAGGCGCCGCACGATCTTGCCCGACCGCGTCTTCGGCAACGAGTCGCGGATCTCGATCTCGCTCGGCGTGGCGATCGGTCCGAGGTCCTCGCGGACGTGGTCGCGCAGCGATCCCAGCAGACCGGCACCCGAGGAGGCATCGGCCTCGAGCACGACGAAGGCCTTGATCCGTTCGCCCTTCACCTCGTCGGGAAGGCCCACGACGGCGCTCTCGGCCACGGACGGATGGCGCAGCAGGGAGCCTTCGACGTCGGCCGTGCCGATGCGGTGGCCGGCGACGTTCATCACGTCGTCCATCCGGCCGAGCACCGCGAACCAGCCGTCCTCGTCGTGCACGGCGACGTCGCCGGCGGTGTACACCGGCTGTCCGTCCACGGTGATCTGGTTCCAGTACTCCCGGTAGCGATCGTCGTCGTTCCAGACCGTTCGCAGCATGTAGGGAAGCGGGCGCCGGATCACGAGGCGGCCGCCCTCGTTGGCGGGTGTGGGGTTGCCCTCGCGGTCGACCACGTCCGCGGCCACGCCGGGCATGGGCTTGCCGACCTTGCCCAGGCGGGCCTCGAAGCTCGGCAGGGTGCCGAGCACGGGGGCAGCGATCTCGGTCTGCCACCAGTTGTCGACGACCATGCCGTCGCTCTGGCCCACGAGGTGTTCCTGCGCCCAGCGATGCGCCTCGGGATTCAGCGGCTCGCCGGCGCACGCGACCAGCCGCAGGCGCGTGAGATCGTACTTGTCGACCGCCTCGGCCCCGTGGCTCATCCACATGCGCAGCGCGGTGGGCGCGGTGAACATGAGGTTCACGCCGAAGCGCTCGCACAACTCCCAGGTGACGTCGGGGTTCGGGTAGTCGGGCACGCCCTCGCGCACGAGCACCGTGGCCCCGACCGACAGCGGACCGTACACGATGAAGCTGTGGCCCACGATCCAGCCGATGTCGCTGGTGCTCCAGTAGATGTCGCGGTCCTCGATCTGGTAGTAGGCGCGGCTCAGGTAGTTCACGCCGGTGAGATAGCCGCCGGTGGCGTGCACGACGCCCTTCGGCTTCCCGGTGGTGCCGCTCGTGTAGAGGACGAACAGCGGGTGCTCGCTGTCGACGATCTCGGGCGGGCAGTGGATCGCGTGCGGTCCCTGGACGTCGTACCAGTCGTGTTCGCGCTCGCTCTCGAACTCCACCTCTTCGTCGCCGGGTTTGCTGCCGCGCCGGTGCACGATCACGTGCTCGACCTCGGTGAGGTCGCGGACGGCCTCGTCGACGGCGGGCTTCAGGGGAATCGCCTTGCCCCGCCGGAACGTCGCGTCGCTGCACACCACGACCTTGGCGCCGGCGTCCTGGATTCGCGCCTTGAGCGCCTGCGTGCCCATGCCCGCGTAGACCACCGAGTGGATCGCGCCGATGCGTGCGCACGCCAACATGGTGATGATCCCTTCCGGGACCAGGGGCATGTACAGGATCACGCGGTCGCCGCGTCCCACCCCGAGGCCGCGCAGGGCGTTCGCGAAGCGATTCACCTCGCGGTACAGGCGATTGTAGGTATAGGTGCGCTCGTCGCCGTCCTCGCTCACCCAGATCAGCGCCGCCTTGTTGCGCCGGTCGGAGTACACGTGGCGGTCGATGCAGCTCACGGTGGCGTTCAGACGTCCACCCACGAACCACTGGTGGTGCGGAGGGTCGAAGCGCAGCACTTCGTTCCACTTGGTCTCCCAGTGGAGCGCGTCGGCCTTCTCCGCCCAGAAGGTGTCGGGGTCGGATTCGGCGCGGCGCACCTCGCTGGCGTGGTCGACCACGCTGCGGGCCTTCAGCCAGTCGGGCGGCGCGATGGGTGCTTCTCCCTTCAGCAAGCTGTCGATGGTGGACTTCTGGGAACCGGTGAGTTCGATGTCGGAGTCCGACACGGTGGGTCACCTCCGTGCGATCGGGCAGGGATGGGTCGGGAGCGAGAACGGGGGTTCGCCAGGATAACGTGCGGAACTCCACTATCGGGGACGGGATCACACTTTCACAGACATCGTTCCGGGAGCTCGCGCGTGGATGTGATAGCTTCGAAACGAGTCCGAGATACGTACGCCCGGTCCCCGGGAGCGTGGATCGACACTTCCTCCTGCTCATGGGGTGATCCATCGTGAAGCAATGCGCCCGAAACCTCTTCGTTCTCTTCGTGGCGATGTCGTTCGTCGGCATCGGCGCCGAGTCGGCCTTCGGTTGGGGGGCGGTCGACGAATGTCTTACTTGTCACAGCGGATTCCGCGACGGTTCCCCGTCGCTGCATTCGCTGCACATCGACAACATCAACAGTTGTCAGGACTGCCACGCGGCCAGTGTTTCCGATCCGCTCCGCACGAACGAGAGCGCGAACTACGCCGAGTACTCGTGCAATGGCTGTCACGAGGTCGCGGGTCTGGCCACCGTGCACGGTGACAGCTTCTGCGGACCGTGCCACACCGGTGTCATCGGCACGAGCGAGGGCGAGAACGTCCTGCCGTTCTTCTACACCGAGGGTCGCAGCAGCGTGGTGAACACCTGCCGTCTCGATCCGACCAACGGCGGTGAGGACTGGGACGGCGACGGCCAGGGTCTGGACAACGACGGCGACGGCGCCTACGACGCGGCCGACAGCGATTGCGACGGCATCGTCGACACCGACGAGTCGACCTGGAGCCTCATGAAGGCGCTGTTCGGCGCGGAGTAGATCGCATCGCAACCGCGAGATCCGGTGAGCGGCGGGGCGGAGGTCCCGCCGCTTCGTCGTCCTGGCCGACACAGCCACCTGGGGCGCCATGAAGGCGCTGTTCGGCGACGACTAGCCGGCTTCGCGCCGGGTGGGCATCTCCACGATCCCGTCGCGTGTGAACACCGGAATCGGCCGCCGCTTCTGTCCGAAGCTGCGGCGCAGCGACTCGGAGTGTCCGAAGTGGAACTCCCACTCGTGCTCGCTCCACGCGAAGGCCTGGTCCCACATGCGCAGGCACTGGTCGATGTAGTCGGCGCGGATGGCGTACTTCGCGGCGACCAGTGGACAGATCCCCTCGAAATCGTAGTTCCAGACCAGGCCGGCGAGCTGTCCGTCGTGGTCGAGGTAGGGTTCGAAGGGGAAGGTGCGGCAGGCCAGCGAGCGGTTGTCGCGCTCGCAGTGGGCCACGCCCTTGCACTCGCACAGGCGGTCGCAGGCGCGCATGTCCTCGCGCAGGGTCTTCTGCTGTTCGGTGCGCGCGCGGAAGGGCCGCCACAGGTCGCTGCGTTCGCGCAGCAGGGAGTACTCGCTCCGGAACAGCACCGGCACCACGCGGTCGCGGTCGCAGCAGATCGGCACGTCGTCGTTGTCGGGTGCGCAAAGGGTGCCGCAGTCGAAGTCGGTGACCGGGGCGTGCAGGGTGGCGAGCAGTTCTTCGATCTGGTCGGGCGTGAACATCAGGCCTCGTGGGGGAGTTCCCAGGTCTTCAGGCCGACCGCGTCCTCGTAGCCGCGCTCGAGGCGGGCGGCGCCGGTGAAGGCCACGACCTCGAGGGTGACGTGGACCTTCGCCGCGAACAGGTGTCCCCCGCGCACGTGGTTCTGCAGGTCGCTGAGCATGGCGTGGGCGTGCAGGACGGGCTCGCCGTCGGCCCAGCCGAAGTTGCCGTTGATCGACAGCACCTCCCAGCCTCCCTGGAGTTCCTCGCGCAGGTACTCGCGGCGCTCGAGGTCGTAGGCGCCGATCGTCACCTGCTCGATCGCACCGATGGCCTGGATCCACGCGTGGCCGACCTCGCGCTCGACGAGGGCGCGCGTGATCGACGCCGGGACGTCTTCTCCGCGGGAGAGGGAGATCAGCAGGCGGTCGTCGGTCTCCTGGATCCTCATGGTGGCTCCACGGCTGCGGGTCGGCGGCACCCTACCACGGCTCGGCCGCGGCGACGAGGGCACCGGTGGCCACATGGTCGCCCGACCGCTAGACTCCCCGGACCGTGGCGCCTCCGGGCCGCCGCGCCCTCGTTCCGTCTCGCCCCCGAACCCTGGATCCAGCACCATGACCGACCTCCGCGACGCCTACGCCGGCAAGCGTGCCCTCGTCACCGGTGGGCTCGGCTGCCTCGGCAGCAGCCTGGCCATCGAGCTCGTCGAACTCGGCTGCGACGTCACCGTGGTCGACAACCACTTCCACATGTTCGGTGCCAACGACCACAATCTGGCGCCGGTGCGCGACCGCGTGCGCGTGAACGTCTGCGACATCCGCGATGCCGACGCCATGGATCACCTGGTGAAGGGACAGGACCTCCTGTTCCACATCGGCATGCAGACCAGCCACGTCGATTCGATGACCGATCCCTTCTGGGACATCGACGTCAACTGCCGCGGCAACATGGTGGTGTACGAGGCCGTGCGCCGGCACAATCCCGAGTGCTACGTGATCTACGCCGGCACGCGCGGCCAGTACGGGGTGCTCGAGCACGTGCCGGTCGACGAGTCGCACCGCATGCAGCCCACCGACATCTACGGCGTGAACAAGGTCGCGGCCGAGGGATACGGCTTCGTCTACAACCGCGCCTACCAGATGCCCTTCTGCAGCCTGCGCGTGAACAACTGCTACGGCCCGCGTCACCAGATGCGCCACGCCAAGTACGGCATCCTGAACTGGTTCATCCGACTGGCCATGGACGGCCAGACCATCAAGCTCTACGGCGACGGCAGCCAGAAGCGCGACTACAACTACGTGGACGACGCCGTGCGGGCCTTCCTGCTGGCCGGCGCGAACCCCGACACCTGCAACGGCGAAGCCTTCAACCTGGGCAGCGGCAAACCGCGCACGCTGCGCGAGGCCACGGAGATGGTGATCGAGTACGCGCAGAGCGGATCACTCGAGCTCGCGCCCTGGCCCGACGACCGCAAGGCGATCGAGACGGGCGACTACGTGGCCGACTACTCGAAGTTCACGCGGGCCACGGGATGGCAGCCCGAGGTCGAGATGGAGGACGGCCTGGCGAGAACGGTCGAGTTCTACCGCCAGAACCGCGAGCACTACTGGACGCCGGGAGAGATCGGATGAAGTTCGTCCTCGTGATCGATCGCAAGCTGCTGTTCCCGGGGCTGTCGCCGCAGGGCTTCCTGCCGCTCGACACCATCGACCTCGACGTGGTCGACCGCCACGGCTTCTTCGCCGAGCGCGACTACATGGAGCGCTGCTCGCACTTCAAGCAGTTGATCCCCTACGTCGCGCTCACCCTCGGCGACCGCGTGCTCGCCTACCAGCGGCAGGCGAAGCACAGCGAGACGCGGCTGGGCGGTCTGTGGACGGTCGGCTTCGGGGGACACATCGAGCCCATGGACCGCTCCGACGCGCCCGGTGGGTTGCTGCACGCCGCCGGCCTGCGCGAACTCGAGGAAGAGACCGGTTTCACCGTCGCGCCCGACGCCCTCGTCGAGCGCGGATGCATCAACAGCGAGGCCGAGGACGTGAGCAGCGTCCACGTGGGCGTGTTCTTCACGGTCTCGCTCGACGCGACCGGACTCGACGCCGAGGAGATCGCCGAGAAGGTGACCGCCCAGGCCGAGCCCTACCGGGTGCAGTGGTTGGACCGCCGCGAGCTCGATCCGCTGCACGCCCCGCAGGACGGCGCGTGGGAGGACTGGACGCGGATCGTGCTGCCCGTGCTGGCCGGCTGATCTGCTGGATCCACGCGTGTCGATCGCTGCCGTGCGGTGTCGCCGCGTGTTGTCGGGCGGTGAATTCGTTCTTCGAAAAGCCGGATTTCGGGTTGTCAGCCGCCAACGGATGACAACGGCGAATGTCAGCCCCCAGCGGCTGACATTTCCCTTTGTCAGCCCCAGCCGACTGACAACCCTGAACCCAGCCTTTTCGAATGTCTTCGCACGCCGCCGGCTCGACAGGCAACGCCGGCAGCCATGGAAAGCTCGTGGGTCGACCGTGCCAGAGACCGTGGCGGACGCGCCGCCCGTGAGCCCGGACGGGGATCAGGTGAATCGATCCCCACCACCCGCTCCATCCGGCCGTGACGCTCGCACGTCACGACGTCACTTCGACCGGCGGCCCCGGTTTTCCAGGTACCACCAGCTGCCCACGTAGTTGGAGTCGTCTTCCATCCGCGTGACGTAGTTGCCGTTCTCGAGCCGCGCGCTCAGGGACCGATCGCTGCCCTGGAACTGCGTGCGCAAGCGGTAGGCCACCGGGCTCTCGCCGTTCTGCGGCGGGGTCGGCAGCGAGGTCCGGCCGCTCACGAACTCGAAGCTCCAGTACTGGCCCGTGAAGTCCCCGGTGGGCTGCATGTCCGCCAACCGGGATCCGTCCCACCCCTCGAGCGAGTGGCCGTCGCCCAGGAAATTGTTGCGCAGCCGCCAGCTCCCGAACGCGGGGAAGCCGTACCAGTAGGTGCTCGAGAAGTCCGACGAGGTCGGGTAGAGCACGGCGACGTAGGTGTCGGTGAAGACCCCCAGCGCGAAGCTGTCGCCACGCAGTTCGTTCTTGACGTGGTACCAGTAGTCGGTGTCGAGGAAGGTGGTCGTGAAGACGAACGAGGCCGGCGCGAGCGGGTTGCCGGCGAGGTCCTGGATTCCGTCGGTCAGTCGCACGGTGTAGACCGTTTCGAATTCTTGCAGACGGCCGCGCTGGGGTCGCCACAGGACGGTGTCGTCGGACTGGAACTCGAAGTTGCCCGGCAACACGGCTTCGAAGGTCCCGTCGACCCAGGTGTCGGCCTGGACCACGAAGGTCGAGTTGTTCACCGACGACTGGCGGACCGGCTCGCTGAAGCGGACGAGCACGCGGTCGTCGATGTCGAAACCGATCGACGTGTCCACGGGCTGGTTCGACACCACGGTCGGACCGGTGGCGTCGGCGGTGGTGAACGTCCACGTGCGCGCCGTCGCGAGGGCGTTGCCGGCGAGGTCGCGCACACCGGTGCCGACCTGGACGGTGTAGGTCGTCTCGCCGGCCAGGTCCGACGACGGATCGAGGGTCACCGTCGATCCCGACGTGCTGCGCGACGCGCCCACCGCTTGGCTCCCGCGCAGCAGGCGCACGCTGGTCGAGGTCACGCTGGCCGGATCGATGGCCTCGGAGAACTGAATGACGACGTTCGTCCCTGCGGCCACGCCCGTCGCCCCGGAGGCGGGCGTGAAGCTGGTGACGGTGGGCGCGGTGGCGTCGGCCTCCTCCGGGACGACGAAGGTCCACGTCTGCAACTCGGCGATGGGGTTGCCGGCGAGATCGGTGATGTCGGTGGTCACGCGCACGTTGTGCGAGCGGGCACGAACGAGGGCGACGGCGGGCACGTAGGTGACCTCGGCCCCGTCGACGGTCACCGTTCCGCTCAGTGGAACGGCGCCCTGGCGCAGGACGAAGGTCGTCTCGTCGACCGTCTCGGGATCGAGCGCTTCGTTGAAGGTCGCGCGGACGATCGCGTCGGGCTCGACGTCGGTGGCCCCGTCGGCGGGGCTGAAGGACACCAGCGTGGGCGCCGTCGTGTCGTCGCCCCCGCCTCCTTCGCCGGGAGAGGTCGGGTCGTCGTCGTCGGAGCAGGAGGAGAGGGCGACCAGCCCGGGAACGATCAAAGCGAGCAGCAATAGGTTTCGCATGCCGTGGAACTCCGGAATCGAGCAGGAACGGGGGAACGGTCGTCGGCGACGCCGACACCTACTCGGCCGTGAAACGGCGGTGCCGTCCTTCACCGGATCTGGGTGCGGCTGGCCGAAGCCCTCAGGACTGCTACGCTCTGCGGCCACGATCGTGATCGCGGGCCGAGACGGGCCCGACGGGAGCATCCATGCTGAAGAACCGCGTCGACACCGTGGAAGAAACCCTGCACCGAGACGACGTTCGGTCGACGCGTTTCAGTCCCGCGTCCGGCCCGAACGCACGTTCTCGAGTGCCGTTCGGGTCCCACGGACCACCGAGCTGGCCTCGCCGTACACAGCGATCTGGCCGGCGAGCGCTTCCTCGAGCAGAGCGATCGCTCGTTCGGTGCGGCCCTGGCGCGCGTCGAGCCGCCCCATCGCGGCCATGATCATGAGCGTGTTGTGGTGGTCCTCGCCGCGGACGACGCGCAGACGCTCGAGTGCTTCGCGCATCAGCGGCTCTGCCAGGTCGTCGCGCCCGTTCTCGACATGGGCGTTGGCGAGGCCGTACTGCGCGTAGAGGGTGTCCTTGTCGTCGTCCCCGAGTACGCGGCGCCGCATCTCCCACACCTCTCCGTACAACGCGATCGCGTCGTCGACACGGCCCGCGCCGAGGTACAGATTCGCGAGCGAGTGGCGGGCGCGCAGGACGCTTCGATCCGTCGCTCCGCGCAGGCGCGCCTGGTCCGTGACGTTGCGTTCGGCCAGGGGGATCGCGTGGCCGAAGCGGTCGGCGGCGATGTAGGCGCCCACCAGGCTGGCCCGCGCGTAGACCGTCTCGAGTGCGTCGTCGCCGAGGTGTTGCTCGCGCAGGGCGACGGCTTGCTCCAGGAAGTCGACCGCACGCGGCGCCTCGTCGATCCGGCGGTAGACCTGACCGAGGGTGACCAGGAGATTCGCCCGCACGAGCGGCTCGTCCTGCAGGTCCTCGTCGATCTTCTCCGCGCCGAGGTCGAGCAGTTCCCGCGATGACAGGACGCGCCCGCGCGACTCGCCGGGGTCGGAGTACTCGAAGAGACCGCCCAGGAAGCTCGCCGTGCGTTCGGCGGTGCGGGCCTCACGCTCGGCCTCGTCGCGCGCGACGGCGATGCGCTGCGCCTGTACCGTCATGACGGCGGCGAAGGCGACGAGCACTCCGATGAACGCGCCCGTCACTGTGACGGCCACGCGGTAGCGCCGCAGGGTCTTGCGCAGCCGGTAGCCCACGCTCGGCGGGCCGGCGAGGACGACGTCGCCGTCGAGGAAGCGTCGTAGATCCATGGCCAGCCCGTTCGCGGTCTCGTAGCGAAGGGTACGTTCCTTCTCCAGGGCCTTGAGCAGGATCCAGTCGAGTTCGCCGCGCAGTCGGCGCGTGAGCGCGCGCTCGTCGGTCTTCCTCGAGGACGTGATCGAATCGAGGTCGCCGCCCGCGGTGCTCACGCGGGTGCTCGGCCGAGGCGGGGTCTCCTCGCGGAGGACGCGCAGCACCTCGGCCAGACCGGCTCGCATCAGGGACTCGCGCGGGAAGGGCAGGGTGCCCGTGAGGAGTTCGTAGGCGAGGACACCCAGCGAGTAGACGTCGGCCCGCGTGTCGACGTCGAGGTTGCCGGGGTCGGCCTGCTCGGGGCTGCAGTACTCCGGGGTACCGACGAACTGACCGTGCGTGGTGAAGACCAACGTCGACCCCAGGTCCGGCGACACCGCCTTGGCGATGCCGAAGTCGATGACCTTCACGAGCGGACGGTCGTCGACCGTCGTCACGAGCACGTTCCTGGGTTTGAGGTCGCGGTGGATGATCCCCTTCTGGTGGGCGTGCTGGACGGCGCGGCAGACGTCGATCATCAGCACCACGCGGGACTCGACGTCGAGGCGTTCGTGGTCCGCGTAGCGGACGATGTCGGGGCCGTCGACCAACTCCATGACGAAGTAGGGGCGGCCGTCCTCGGTACGACCCGCGTCGTAGACGCGCGCGATCGAGGGGTGGTCCATGCGCGCCAGGACCTGTCGCTCGGCCTCGAAGCGTGTGAGCACCGCCTTCGAGTCCAGTCCCGGCTTGAGCACCTTGACCGCGACCTTGCGACGGACCGGCTCCTCCTGCCAGGCAGAGTAGACCGTGGCGAATCCGCCCTCGCCGAGCGTCTCGATCACGCGGTAGGGACCGATCGTCTCCGGTGCCGCCGCCTCGCGCTCGATGATCGCGGTGGGGCGGATCACTTCGTCGGCGCCGGCGTCCTCGGCGAGCAGAGCCTCGAGTTCGGCGCGCAGCGCGGTGTCGGTGCCGCAGACGTCGTCGAGAAAGGCGGCGCGCTGCTCCCCGGGCACTTCGAGGGCCCGGTGGAAGAGTTCCTCGAGCCGTTCATGGCGTTCTCGGTCCACGATCGACCTCGGCAAGGAGTTCAGTCCCCGGCGTCGAGTTCCTTCTTCAGCCACGCGCGCACGAAACGCCATTTGCGTTCGACGGTGCTCTTGGACACCTCGAGGGCGCGCGCGGTCTCGTCGACGTCGAGTCCGGTGAAGAAGCGCAGCATGACGATCTGCACACCCTGCGCGTCGATCTCCTCGAGACGTTCGAGGGCGCGATCGAGAGCGACAATGTCGTCGGTGGGAGATTCGATCACGAGATGGGCCTCGTCGATCGTGACGCGCTGGCGTTCCCCGCCGCGTTTGGCCGCCCCCTTCCGGCGCGCGACCTCGACCAGCACGTCGCGCATCGCACGCGCGGCGACGAAGTAGAAGTGCCGGCGGCCCTCCCATTCCGTGGCGCCGCCATCGGCCAGGCGGAGCCAGACCTCGTTGACGAGTGCGGTCGGCTGCAGCGTCTGTCCGGCGGGAAGCCGTGCGAGACGGGCGTTCGCCAGGTCCCGGAGCTCGCGCACGACGGCCGGGAGAACGGCGTCGGCCGCCGCATGGTCTCCCTGCGCCGCGAGGTTGAGGAGTCGCGTGATGTCGGAGGGCAACGAGGACATGGGCAGGCGGGGGTCGGAGGGGCGACTGCGGGAGTGTAGCGCATCGACAAGGCGGAATCCTCGTTGGATCGGGTGTGTCCCTCCAGCCGTCGGGAGTCCGTGGATTCCGTCAGTAAAAAGGGGGACGGACGCCGGCTCCCGATCGCGGTCGTGGTGGTGGCCGATCGTTGCGCCGTGCCGTTTCTCGATGGAAGCGGGTGACGAGGGCTGATCACTCTGGGACATGGAGGGGCCCGGATCGGGGCAGCGGCGTGACGAATCACGACGGACGGCGCGGTGTCCGTCACCGGTGAGGCAGGCGTGCTGCTGGTCAGCACCGACGACGGGATCACCTGAAACGACGTGGGCCCCGGCGTGGGCCGGGGCCACCATCACCTCTGGAAGAGTTCCACCGAGGTCTTTCTCGTGGGCGAGGGTCTTGCCCACCGCTCCGTCGACGGAGGCGCGACGTGGACGCAGGTCTTCACGCCCCCGTTCGGCGGGCTCCAAGAGGTGTTCCTGCTCGATCCCGACACGGTGTTCGCCCTGTTCGGCAACGGGCACGGACGAAGCGACGACGGGGGCGGCTCCTGGACGATGAACTCGACCTTCCAGGGGCCGTTCTACCTCATCGGCAGCGCGTGTCTGACCGACGAGCACTGGTTGGGCATCTCCCACGGCGAGGGTGGCCGACTCTGGGAGACCCGGGATGCGGGACAGTCGTGGGCGCAGTTGCTGTATCGCGACTGCGTCGGTCTGACCGCGATCGAGCGGCAGAGGTGGACCCC
>Ga0102943_1000019_pt1 | contig 103044 bp, 82 predicted proteins | sample SalPonC_black_MG_FD_78174 | JGI IMG/M metagenome (GOLD analysis project Ga0102943, IMG submission 78174) | Salt pond soil microbial communities from South San Francisco under conditions of wetland restoration - Salt Pond MetaG... | ecosystem: Environmental > Aquatic > Marine > Intertidal zone >...
TCCGCCGGCACCACCGATACCGGCGGAGGCGACCACCAGGAAAGGGTGCAGCCCCTCGCCCTGGTCGCGCGCCACCTGCTCCCAGAGATGGGCAACGTCCATCTGGAACTGGGCATTCATTGGAATGTACCGGATGATGGCTTCTGAAAGGCCTGCGATACGCAGCGCCTTTTGTACACAATGATGGGTTTGCCCGGTCAGATAAATCACCGAACGGTCTACGTTAGAGGCCTTCACCCCCATGCTGTCGCGCGCAGTAGTGATGGCGATGAGGTTGGCCAGGGAGCCGCCGGAGGTGAGGTTGCCCAGTGCATCTTCCGGATAGCCGGCCAGGCGGCACATCCAGCGCAGCAGCTGGTTTTCCATGTGCACCGCTCCCGGGTTGGCGAAAAAAATGCCCGCGTAACGGTTAGTGACCGCCGCCAGATAGTCGCCCAGCCCGGTAGGGTAGAGGCCGCCACCCGGAATATATCCGAAATGATGCCCCGAAGCGGGATTGATACCCTCGCGTTCGACGTGCTCGCCGATCGCTTCCAGCAAGGGCTCGAGTGGCCGGCCTTCCTCGGGGATGTCGAACTCGAGAACTCCCTTTCCCTGCGCCGGTGTGCGCCGATAAGCCTTCATGGTTGGCAGCGCTTCCAGAAACGCCTCGCCGTGTTGCTGAACGCCTTCCATCCAGCGCTGACGTTGCTCCGCATCTGGCTCCAGCCGCCGGGCGCCGGCTTCGAGATTTTTAATTTTTTCTTTGATGGACATGGACTTAAAGAAGTTGGTTTGGACTAAAATGCAAAGAAAGTGTTTTTGTTTCGGGTTTGCCGGCAGATATCCGCTAGGACTCAGGGCCCCCATACTCCCCTACAAACTGTTCACTGAGCATCCACAACTTCCGCGCCAGTTCATCATCCTGCGCTCTTTGGGAGGGAGAGCGGCGGCGCTGTTTGTCGTCAAAGTACTGCCCGCTGACACCTTCGATTTCCGGGGAAGAAGCCAGGTATACGCTGGTTTCGGCGCCTTTTTCTGTACTGATCATGAAAGGTTTGATGAGGGTCCATACCAGGGATACGTACCATTTGGTGTCTTTGTTGCCAAAACGCGTTCTTACAGTGCCCGGATGCAGGGCGTTAATGTCGACTTGCGGGTGCCGGCGGGCCATTTCGCGGGTAAAAAGTATGTTGGCCAGTTTGGATTGACCGTAGGCTTTCCTTCCGCTGTAGGCCGAACTGCCTTTCTGTCCGCGCAGGTTGTTGAAGTCGATGTCCGCACCGTAGTGAGAGGCAGAGCTGACATTGACCACCCGTGGCCGCAGAGCGCTCTTGAGCCGGTCGAGCAGGAGTTTTGTAAGCAGGAAATGCCCGAGATGGTTGACGCCAAACTGCAGTTCGAAGCCTTCTTCGGTGCGCTTTAGTTCGGTAGTGAATACCCCGGCGTTATTGATGAGCACATCGAGCTGATCGTGGGCCGTAGCGAATTCTCCCGCTGCCCGGCGAATACTGTCGAAGCTGGCCAGGTCGCAACGGATAACACGGAGACGTTCGTTGCCGGTTTCTTTTTTGATTTCTTCTGCGGCGGCTTCGCCGCGTTCGCGGCTCCGGCAGGCGAGGATGACTTCCGCTCCGAGACGGGCCAGCTCAGCGGCCGTCGCCTTCCCGATGCCGGCATTGCCGCCGGTGATGAGTACCGTTTTGTCTTGCATGGTATTGCTGTTTGTCCATACTCAACAAGAGAAGGGAGAGGAATGATCAATGGGCAGCGGGAAGAGCGATTATTCTGAAAATGGACAGTAATGCTTATCTTCACGGATATTTGAAAAACGGGACTGCGGACCAATCGTCTGAAATTTTAAACCGTATTTTTACGTTTATCACCTACGCTTTCGCAAAAAATAGCAATTATGAAGAAATATATCGTACTCGGCCTGGCGACGCTCTTTGTGCTGTCGGCCTGCAACCGTAAAACCTCCACTGCACTGGAAGAAATGAATGAAGATCAATTGCGCGAACACGCCGATGAACTGGCGCATCGCTACATCATCACCGACGGCCACGTCGACCTGCCGTACCGGCTCAAGGTGCGCAACTTCCGGCTGGAAAGGGAATTTCTAGGCATTCCGGTCGAGACCGACAACGGTGACTTTGACTACGTACGCGCCAAAGAGGGCGGCCTGGACGCTCCCTTTATGTCGATCTACATCCCGGCCTCGCATCAGGAAACCGGCACCGCCAAGGTCTTTGCCGACTCGCTGATCGATATGGTGCGGGGTATTGCTGAGGTGCATCCCGACAAGTTTGCTGTCGCCACTTCTCCGGCCGAGGTGGAGCAGCAGTTTAAGAAGGGGCTGGTCTCCCTGCCTATGGGCATGGAAAACGGCGCGCCCATCATGGATGACCTGGCCAACGTGCAGTACTGGCACGATCGCGGTATCCGCTACATCACGCTGACTCACTCCAAGGACAATCAGATCTGCGACTCTTCCTACGATACCACGCGCACCTGGAAAGGGCTCAGCCCCTTTGGCCGCGAAGTAGTGCAGGAGATGAACCGCGTCGGTATCATGGTTGACATCTCGCACGTCTCCGACGACACCTTCTGGCAGGTTATGGAAATGACCAAGGCGCCCGCTATTGCCTCTCACTCCTCCTGCCGCAAATTTACGCCCGGCTTCGAGCGCAACATGAATGATGAGATGATCAAGCGGCTGGGCGAAAACGGCGGCGTTATACAGATCAACTTCGGCTCTACCTTCCTCGATGGGGAGATCGCCAAGTATCGTAACGAAAAGCGCGACGAGCTGCGTACGCTCCTCGAAAGCAAAGGCCTCGACTGGCGCGCCAAGGCCGCCGAACCGGTCATCGAACAGTTCCAAAAGGAAAATCCTACGCTGTATTCCGATGTGCAGCGCGTTGCCGATCACATCGACCACGTGGTGGAACTCGCGGGGGTCGACCATGTAGGCCTGGGCTCTGATTTCGATGGGGTGGGGGATTCACTGCCCACCGGGCTCAAGGACGTCAGCCAGTATCCCAACCTGATCCTCGAACTGCTTCAGCGGGGCTATTCCGATGAGGATATCGAGAAGATCTGCTACAAGAATGTCTTCCGCGTGTGGCGGCAGGTCGAACAGGTCGCCAAGGACCTGCAGGCGAAGTCGTGAGTTATCGGCAGGCGGTCGGGTAAAAGTTGGCAGTCCCGGTACGCTACCGCTACCGAAATCTCCGCTACGCTTCGATCGGCAAGTTGGCAGTCGCCAGGGTTAGCTGAGCTCAGGCGGGATAATGCCTGGCCCGGCCCGCTAAGTGAACCGGTCGGGTTCACCCTGTGGAATAGTCGCATTGCGAATCCCGCAGGGTAAACGTCCAGCCGACAAGCTTCTTCCCTTTTCCATTGGGTAAAGTCCGCTGGGCGTCTTATTTTTGCAGCTCTTATGTTAAATCTTCTGAGCACCTTGATACGATGTGAAATAATCCGGCAAAAATCAGTAGCCGGTGTCAAGAGCCTTTAAAAAAGCACTGAGGTTATGAGAAAATGGACACTTTTATTGGGCTTGATGGCCCTCGTGACGGGGCTATGGGCCCAGGAACAAGAGGTGGGAGACACCACGATCTACAAGGTCGTTGAAGAGATGCCGCGCTTTCCCGGCTGTGAACAGCTGGACACCACCATCACGATCAAGACGCAGTGTGCACAGCAGTCGCTGCTGAATTACGTGTACAGCAATATATCCTATCCCCTGGAGGCCCGGCAGAATGGCAACGAAGGGCAGGTAGTGGTTAATTTTATAGTGGAAAAGGATGGGTCGATTTCCAACCCCGACATTGTCAAGGATATCGGTGGGGGTTGCGGACTGGAGGTGCTGCGCGTGATCAACCTGATGAATCAGAGCGGCATCCGCTGGGTGCCCGGCAAATTGAATGATGAAATCGTGCGCTCCCGTTTCAACCTGCCGGTACGCTTCAAACTGGAAGAAGCGCCGCCCTATACTATGGTAGGAACCGACACGGTATACACTACTTTCGAAGAGCCTCCCTCCTTTAAAGGCGGCAATGAGGCGCTGATCGCTCATATCAACGAAAAGCTCGATTATCCGGAATCGGCAGCCGATACCTGCATGGTCGGGACCATGGACGTGCAGCTGTTGATTCAGCCCGACGGTGTAGTGCGCATTCTGGATATCACGGATTATTCCAACCTGGGCTTCGACTTCTGGTACGAGGCCACCGAAGCGGCGACCTCTACTATCGGCATGTGGAATGCAGGCACTTATGAGGGGCGCAAAGTGCCGGCCTCCTACGATATTTCCATGTACTTCGAACCGGATAATCCCGCTTGCCAGACGACGGTCGACAACTACCAAAGGGCCACCGAACTAGCCAACGAAGGGGCGGAACTCTTCAACGAAGGCGAGCAGGAACAGGGCATCGAAAAGATGAGCCAGGCCGTAGAGCTGTTTCCCAATAACGCCACCTTTCTATACATGCGCGGCCAGGCTTACCTCGATATGAGCCGCCTCGATGAGGCTTGCAGTGACCTGACGCGCGCCCGCGACATTGCCCTGACCGATTGGTTCAGTGGCGTGCTGCCCCTTATTTGCAGATAATGACAGGTTGAAAAGTTGAAGGTTATTCAACCTTCAACTTTTCAATTTTTCCGACTTCAGGCCTATCATCGTACCTGCCGGGATATAGGCTTTCTTCTTCAGCACCACGATGCCGTCGCGGATCTGATAGGTATCTGTTTCCACATCCTCCAGTTCATCAGGATTGGCGCTGCCAAGGATGGTGACGCCGTCACTGATGCGGGCGTCCTTATCGATGATGGCGTTCTCGATATGGCAGTTCTCCCCAATGCCGATGGGGGCGCTGTCGGGATTTGCTTTTCGCTTCAGGATTTCATCGATCGTTTCGTAATAATCGGCGCCCATCAGGACGGCTCGCTTGATGGTCGTGCCGCTGCCGATCCGGGAGCGGATACCGATAATCGAATTTTCCACGCGTTCGGCATGGCAGATACAGCCTTCGGAAAGCACCGATTCAATAAATTGAGTGTCAAAGACTTTGGAAGGCGGCAGCAGGCGCGGATGCGTATAGATGGGATAATCGGCGCTGTAAAGGTTGAAATCCGGGATGGGTTTGGCCAGGGCGATATTTTCTTCAAAGAAAGACTTGATCGTCCCGATATCGGTCCAGTAGCCGCCATAGGCGTAGCTGGCCACTTTTGACCCGCTCTTGATAGCCGAAGGAATGAATTCCTTTCCAAAGTCAGTCCAGTCGGGGTTTTCGTCAAACAGGCGGCGCAGATAATCGCGATTGAACATATAGATGCCCATAGAAGCCAGGTAGTGCTTACCCTGGCCGGCGAACTCTTCCGGCACAGCCGACTCCCAGCCCTCCAGCTTATCCAGCGGCGGTTTTTCCGTAAAGCTCTCTATCCAGTTGTCTTCATTGACTTTCAGGATGCCGAATCCGGGGGCATCTTCGGCGACGACCGGCGTGGTAGCCACGGTGACATCGGCGCCCTTTTCAATGTGGAATGCTGCGACCTCCTTGAAGTTCATTTGATAGAGCTGGTCGCCTGACAGGATGAGGATGTAGTCGTGTTCGTGATTGGCCAGGTGGTGCATTGACTGCCGGACGGCATCGGCGGTACCCTGATACCACTTTTCGGACTCCGGCGTTTGCTCAGCTGCCAGAATATCCACAAACCCCCGGCTGAAGATATCAAACTGATAGGTGTTTTTGACATGCGCATTCAGTGATGCCGAGTTGTACTGGGTGAGGACGAACATCCGGTAGAGGTCCGAATTGAGGCAGTTGGAGATAGGGATATCGATAAGCCTGTATTTACCGCCGATGGGAACGGCCGGTTTGGAGCGTTCGCTGGTCAGCGGATACAAGCGGGTGCCGGCCCCGCCTCCGAGGATGAGAGAGATGATCTTCATTTCCATTTGCATAGTAGATATTCCGGTTTAGGTAAGATGATTATAGATATTCAAATAATTGTTGGCGGCTCTTTCCCAGGAGAAGTCGACGGCCATAATGCGCTGGCGCACTTCTTCCATTCTGGGTTTGTGGTGATAAAGCTCGTAGCTCCGGTAGACAGCGTGGTGGGCATCATCTACACTAAAATGGTCGAAGCGGATGCCGCGGCCACCTGCTTCACCGATATCGGGAACGGTGTCCCGCAAGCCGCCTACCGAGCGCACCACCGGTACCGTGCCGTAGCGCATAGCGTACATCTGGTTAAGGCCGCAGGGCTCTACACGAGAGGGCATCAGCAGAAAATCGGAGCCCGCATACAACTGATGCGCCAGGCCCTCGTTGTACTCCAGGGCCACGTCCAGTTGCCCCTGGTGAAAGTACAGCAGATGCCGGAAGCGATCGTGGAGGAAGGGCTCGCCGGTGCCTAATATTATAAAGGCTACCTGCAGGCCGGTGTTCAGGACCTGCGAAATAAGATCGGGCAGCAGGTCGGCGCCTTTCTCTCCGACGAGGCGTCCGATGAAGGTAAAAACGGGCAGGCTCAGGTCGATATTAAAACGGTGAGCGAGCACCTGCTTGTTATCGTGTTTGAAATCGGCGGTGCTGCCCTTCAGCGGTTCGGCGAGGTAGCTGTCCGTCCCAGGATCCCACACGCTGGCATCGATGCCGTTGAGGATGCCCGTGGCTTTATCCGCTTCCTGGCGCAGCAGCACTTCCAGCCCCCGGGCCGAGGCCATGAGTTCCTGGAGGTAGCTGGGCGAGACCGTCGTAATATGCTTTGCGCACTTGATGGCGCTGGCCAGCGGATTGACGCGCCCGTCCCAGTCGAGCAGCCCCCGTACTTCGGCATCGAAAAAGGGAAGCAACTGCAGGCGGTCCCAGCTGAAGGCGCCGTCGTATTCCCCGTTGTGGATAGTAAAAACGGTGGGGATATCGCGCAGGGCTTTGTATTCCAGGCCGTGCCCCACCAGAAAGGGAACCAGGCCGGTATGGTGATCGTGGCAGTGAATGAGTTCCGGTTTGTCGGGCAGGCTGACGACCCATTGCAGAGCAGCCTGCTGAAAGCAGAGGAAGCGCTCTGCCTCGTCGGCGTACCAGCCTCCGTCGGGATGCGCGTAAATGCCGGGGCGGTCAAATTTGCCGGGAATATCGGCCACATAAAGTGGAAAGCCAAGGTCGGGGCCCTGATATTGCTCGATGGTAAAAGGAACGAAGGACTGGTGCAGCCGCACGCTCCCGCGATACACTGCCTGAAAGGATTGGGCGGTGATCCATTTTGTGTAGTATTTTGGAATGATGACGCCGGTGGAGGCGCCGAGGCGATTGAGATACTTGGGCAAGGCGCCGGCTACATCGCCAAGGCCGCCGGCTTTTGCGGCCGGATAGCACTCTGCACTGATGTGCAAAATTCTCATATGGATGGAGGTGTTTTGTTTATGTGGTGAAGGTGTACCCGTTAGGTTCAGGTTTAAGATAGCCTTTTTTCACTATTAATGGTGGATCGACAAATCATTTTTACCAAAAAACAAAACGCGCCGGCTTTTGACAGCCGAGCGCGTTTTGCATGCTAACTATTTTTTGAATCGCTCTTCTTATTATTCGACTGATTCTTCTTCCGGCGGGTTTTGCCGTAGGAACCTCGCCAGCGTTTGCCTTTCTTCGACTTGCGATCTCCTTTACCCATAAGGTTAAAACAGATTTTAAGTTAAAAAATATAGAACAAAGATAAGGAATGGGAAAGAGCTTGAAAAGTGGACAGGTTGAAAAGTTCAGCTGCTTCGAACATAAGGCTGCAGCGCCTCGGCGATCTTGCGATCATTGCTCAGGCGGGGCACCTTGTTCTGGCCGCCCAGTTTGCCCTGGCTTTTCATATAGCTGCGAAAGGCATCGCGCTGCAGGGGCCGGATTTTGAGGGGTTGCAGAATGTGCCCTTCGATAAGGTCTTGGTAGTAGATATTCTGTTCCACCATACGGGCGTCGAGTTTTTGGGCGAAAGCCTGCAGGTCATCCGGCAGTTGCTCGAATTCGACGAACCATTCGTGGTAGGGGGTGCCGCCTTGCGGCGGTTTGACCTGCGGGGCGACGGTGAACTCCACGATATTGATGCCGGCGTCTTTAGCGGCAGCCATCATGGCCTCTTCTACTTCTTTGCTAATGACATGCTCCCCGAAGGCCGAGATGTAGTGTTTGGTGCGGCCGGTGATGCGCAGCCGCGGCGGATCGAGAGAGAGGAACTCCACGGTGTCGCCGAGGTTGTAGCCCCACAGACCGGCGTTGTTACTGATGATCAGGGCGTAGTTGACGCCGGTTTCCACCTGGTCGAGCCACAGGCGGGTGGGGTTGTCGTCGAATATTTCACCGGCGGGAACGAACTCGAAGAAGATGCCGGAATCCACATTCAGGAGCAGCCCCTGATGGGGCTGGGCGTCCTGGAAGGCAACGAAGCCTTCGCTGGCCGGGTAGGTCTCCACCGAATCGATGCGTTTGCCGACCAGCTGTTCAAGCGTATCGCGGTAGGGCTCGTAGTTGACGCCGCCGAAGACGAACATGGAGTAGTTGGGAAAGATGTCGATGACGCGCTCCTTTCCGGTTTTTTCGAGCAGGCGCTCGTAATACATCTGTACCCACGGAGGAATGCCTGATATAAGCCGCATGTCCGCCCCCAGTGTTTCCTCGACGATAGCGTCGAGTTTTTCCTCCCACTCTTCGATGCAGTTGGTTTCGTAGCTCGGCATCTGATTGAAGCGCAACCACTTAGGTACCTGATGGTTAACGATGCCGGAGAGGCGGCCGGTGGGGATGCCGTTGATGTCCTCCATTTCGGGACTGCCGGAGAGAAAGATCATCTTCCCGTCGAGCCAGTCTCCTTTTCCGGTGCGGGCGTAGTAATTGAATAATGCGTTCCGGGCGCTGCCGAAATGATTGGGGAGGCTGTCTTTTGTTAAAGGAATGTATTTGACGCCGGAAGTGGTTCCGGAGGTTTTAGCGAAATATTTAGGACGGCCGGGCCACAGCACATCGGATTCGCCGTTTTTGATGCGTTCGATATAGGGTTTGAGTGCTTCGTAGTCGCGAATAGGCACGCGTTTATGAAAATCGGCATGACTACGGATCTGGTCGAAATGGTGATCGCGGCCGAAAGCAGTACGGCGTCCGTTGTCGATGAGGTTATGGAAAACCTTTTCCTGCGCCCCGATGGCAGCATGCGCCCAGCGGTCGATTCGCCGGGCGATATAATGGGCGAATGGCTTGAGCAAAAATGACTGTAATCCCATGGGCACAAAGATAGGGAAGGATTGGAGGATTGGAGGGTAGAAGGGATGAAATTTTAAGGATTAAAGTATTGAATAGGGTAGAAGGGGGGGCACCGAAAACTTACTACCTTAATCACGAGGGCGCCCGGCCTGGCAGTTCTCTGTTTTAAATCCAATTTGGAGTGATTTTAAAAAACAAACAAAGATAAAAGATAATAAAAAAAGTACACTACTTGCTCTAATGATGGTTGCCACCGGGCGGGAGCAAAGGGTGTGGGTGAAATCCACGATAAAGGTTTGGGCCTGCAATCTCGTGACCTGAAAACGCAAGGCCTGCGCATTGACGATCCCCGCATGCAGCCCCTGCTGGCCAAACTGGCTGAACTCGGTATGCCGCTCAATATTCACATGGCGGAGCCGGTGTAGATGTATGAAAAAATGGACGCTACGAATGATGGGCTGATGAACGCTTACAAGTGGCACATCGATCTGAGTCAGCCTTCTCTTAATACCGCAGGTCCTCAATATAATAATCCGGATACTTCGACTTGTCAAAGCTGAAGAAATTGGCAGGGAAGGACTTATTAGGCGTCACCTGATCGAGAACGAAGCGGTAGCGCGAACCGTCCTTACCAAAAGCGGTAACATTCATAACGGCATTTTTCTTTTTATCCACTTCCATACGCACCTTGGAGTAGTCGGCGTAATCGTCCAGCGGCTTCATCTCGATCTGCTGCACGACGGTGCCGTTCTTGGCAATCTCGTTGGCCAGCACATATACGAAGTCATTGGATTCGTATAGCCGGAAAATGGCTTGCGGAGAGAGGATACTGCCCGTTTCTTCTTCGTCGGGAATATCATTGATCTGTACTTCTTTATTGTCGTGTAGGATCAGGTAGAGCGACTTGCCGTCCGATAAGACATCCTGGCCGGCCATTTCCAGCCGGTACTTATCTCCCGTGCGGGCGAGGGAGCCCTTCTGCACCTCTTTGGGTTGTTCGGCCAGTTCAATTTCCAGCGTAAAATCGGCCTGCATCGTGTTGTACGAATCGTATTTCTGACGCAGTTTGCTGAGGATGGCTTTGGCTTCCGGATCCGAATCGGCCGGAGCAGTGTACTGGGTATCCTGAGCGGGAAGCAGGGTAAGGGATAATACAAATAAGAAGCCTAGTGCGAATATGTTCTTCATAGTTGATGTACTCTTGAATAGTAAGTTTTCCTGGTAAATGGGAAAATTCATTTTTCGTTCACGTCAATAAACGTTTTGAACGGTAAAATTATTCACTGAAAACATTTAAAGGCCCGTTAAAATTTCGGAGGGCGGGCAGAAACCCAGAAACTCAAGCACCAAAGAACCAACTTCTCTGTCCTTCTTTTGTTACCAAGACAAAAAAATCGTACCGTGCCAAAAACCAATCAGCAAGCCCTCGAATCGCGCCTGGATGGCGAGCTGGGTTCTTTCCTGGCCGCCGCCGGCTTTACCCCCCGACCGGAACTGAACCAGTATCGCCGCAGCGCCGAAGAGGGTTTTCAGTGCGTAATCCATTCCTGGAGTCACTACGACGACATCAGCATGCTGGAAATCCATGTCGGCATCCGCCTGGATGCGGTGGAAGGCCTGGCTTTTCCTATGACCAACGGATTGCCCGGCTTCGTTCCCGACAGCATGACGCTGGTCACTCCGTTGGCCAAACTGCGTGGCCGGCGCCACCATCGCTATAAGATCGAATCTGAAAAGGACGTGGAGGAGGCTGTCGACGAGATCAAAAAATGGTTGAAAGAGGACGGATTGCCTTTTCTGGAAAAGTACAGCAACCTGGAAGCCATGGACGCCCTTTTCAACGATCAACCCGCCAAACTGCTGCCCTACATCCACAATGCCGCTAATCGCTGCCTGCGTGGCATCACTCTCGCTAAGCTAACCGGTCGCGATAATTTTGAACGCCTCGTGCGTATCTATCGCCAGCAACTGGAGCTGCAACACGCCACGGACGTGACCCGGGAGAAGTACGAACGGCTGGTCGAATTTCTGAGAGCGTACTCGGAGAATTGACCGGTCACCTTTACGAAACCATTGAGGTTTCGTAAACAGAAAACATTCCCCTCCCAAACTGGTTTATATTCTGAAATTCAACCAACAGCTATGATCGTCGAAGAAAACCACATCATCGAGATGACTTACGAACTGCGTGACGGCGGCCCCGGCGGGGAGCTGCTCGAGCGCATGGATGTGAATTATCCTTTTAAATTTTTCTTCGGAGGCGGCAAAATGTTGCCGGCCTTTGAGGATGCCTTGTACGGACTGGAAGCGGGGGAAAGCTTTGAGTTTACCCTTAGCCCCGAGCAGGCCTACGGACCCCGGCACGCCGGCAATATGATGGAAGTGCCGCGATCGGTTTTCCGGAGTATGCCCAACACACTGGTCGAGGGCAACTTTGTAGAAGTGACGGATGACCAGGGCGATACCCATCCGGGTAAGATTGTCGAGATCGGGAAAGAACAGGTAAAGGTAGACTTCAACCATGCTATGGCCGGTAAAACCCTGCACTTCCGGGGCGTCATCCTGGATATCCGCCAAGCCTCCGTCGATGAGCTGATCCGCAAGCACTATATCGAGGAGGACGGCCTGAGACGGCCTGATTTCGGCGAAACCTGGTAGGGGCGGGCCTGCAATCACGAAACACTGATTCAATGCACATCACTATAGACGCAAGTATAAGAACCAAAACCGAACACTTGCTCGACGGTCTTCTGCACAGCTTGTACGAGCGGGAAGAAGCCGTCAAGCTGGCGCTGCTCAGCGCCGTCGCCGGCGAAAGTATCTTCCTGCTGGGCCCGCCCGGTGTGGGGAAAAGCCTGATCGCGCGCCGCCTGAAGCATGCCTTCAAGGACGGCACCTCCTTTGAGTACCTGATGAGCAAATTTTCCACCCCCGATGAGATATTTGGTCCCGTTTCCATCAAGAAACTTAAGGAAGAAGACAAATACGAGCGCAAAACCGAACGCTACCTGCCCGGCGCCAACATCGTTTTCCTGGATGAGATCTGGAAGGCCGGGCCGGCTATACAGAACGCCCTGTTGACCATCCTCAATGAAAAGGTATACCGCAACGGCGACCAGGAGATCCCCGTAGATATCCGGGGTATCATCACTGCTTCCAACGAACTGCCGCCCAAGAATCACAGCCTGGATCCTATCTGGGACCGCTTCCTGATACGCCTGGAGCTGGGCAACATCCGGAAGTTTAAGAACTTCCTCAACATGATCACCGATACCGAGGACGTCTACGAGGATTCGGTGGAAGAAAGGTCCAAAATTACCGATGCCGAATTACGCGAGTGGACAGCTCGTATCGATGAGGTTGAAGTACCCGCCGAAGTACTCAATACTATCCAGGTGGTCAAAATCAAAATTGAGGAGCACAATGGACGCAACGCCGGAAATGAAGTCCGTATCTACGACCGCCGCTGGAAAAAGATCGTTCGCCTGATGCGCACCGCCGCCTTCCTCAACGGCCGTAACCAGGTCGACCTGATGGACTGCTTCCTCATGGTACACTGCTTGTGGAACAAACCCGAGCAGAAAGAAATGCTGCAGGAGATCATCAATGAGGCCATCCGCCGCCACGGCTATACCATGGCCGTAAACCTGCAGATGATCAAACGGGAGGTGCGCGACTTCGAAGAGGATGTCAACGGCGAAATCAAGGTGAAACACACGGTGGCCGAAGAGCATCCTAAGCCGGTCAAGGAAGAGTACTACGAAATGATCAAGGAAGATCAGCAGTTTGAAGGCAGCCTGGTTAACATCACCCAGTTCCAGCAACTGCAGATCGGGGAATCCCAGGTTACTAACTTCTATGATACCGAAGCCAACCTCGTCAACCGCCTCAAGGCGGAGAAGGGCTCCCGGGAAAATACCATCGACGTCATTTATAACGGGGAGCGTTATACTTACCCGCTGCGCACCAAGCAAGTAGAACGGACGGAGATTATCTACAAAAAGCCCCATCAGGTGGTAGAACGCCACTGGGAAGAGCGCTTCCAGCAGCTCGACAGCTATATCGAGAAGCAGGTGCAGCAAATCGCCGAACACGCGCCGAAGGAGCTGAACCACCTGGAAGAAAACCTGTTTGTCGATGCCCGCTACAGCGACATCGTGAAGTCGAACCTCGAGGAAGTACAGGATGCGCTGCAACAACTGAAGTTGCGGCTGGAGAAGGTGCGGTATGCATACCAGAGCGTGTAACACAGGCTTTAGCCTGTCGTGCTCCTATTCCCCGCCTTTAGCCTGTCCCCAACCAGTTGCCGAATGCGTAGTTTTACCGTATATTGGAGTGATTTAAACTTTCGTGCATTGGCCTACAACTGATCCCTCATAGAACCTGGACTTCGGCTTTTTCCTCCTCCGTACCTTTCAGGTACGCATTCGAAAAAGAGCCTCGCCAGAACCGATAAGGAATCACCTTCGGCGGAATGAAGAAAGTTTAAACCACTTCATTGAAAAAAATCCTAGTGATATGGCAGGTGCAGCAGTTAATATTAAAAAGTACACCGTTGAGGAATACCTCGTGCTCGACAGTAAGTCGGAATCCAAACTGGAATTTTTTGATGGAAAAATAATTGAAATGCCAGGTGGAACAACACTGCACAACCAGATTGCAGCCAGGATAATCGCGGCTTTAGTCAACCTGCTCGACCAGGTGGAAAAGGAGTATATTGTTTATAGTAGCGATATGAAAATTCATATTCCTGCTTTCAATCATTTTGTTTATCCCGATGCAGTAGTGGTTTGCGAGAAGCCGGAATTTTGGGAGGGACGAAAGGATGTTATTATCAATCCGGTACTGGTAGTGGAAATCTTATCCCCTTCTACGGAACAGTACGATCGCGGTTCTAAATTTTTTGAATACCGGACACTACCTAGTTTTAAGGAGTATTTACTGGTCAGTCAGGAAATCCCCCGAATTACTTCCTTTTACCGTGAGAAAGTTGATACCTGGAAGGAGACGGAGGCGGAAGGAATAGAAGCCCGCTTGCCGATTCGTTCGCTTGATTGCGAGTTGTCGCTTGAACAGATTTTTAAGAAAATACGATTTGAGGAATAGAATAGATGGAAGTGGGAAACAACAAGGAAAGTGAAAAACTAATTCAACAAGAATACGAACGCTTCGTCGAGTTCGGGCAGCTGCTCGACCGGAAGATGCGCAAGTACCTCGTCCAGTTCCTGCGCAACAAGCTGGAGGGGAAGAGCTTCGACATTCCGGAGCTCAACGATCAGTACTTCAGCTACTTCAGGGAAGCCCTGGAGGAAATGTTTGCCATCCAAAACCTGCTGGAACTCTGCCGGGAAAACGATCAGATCGGACAGCAGGTCGTACTCGATACCCTGCGCTGGCTGCGCAAGACCTACGATAAGGTGCGCTCCAAGAACCTCTACCAGGACGAGCTCGACCGGCTGGAGGGCTGGGCGGTCACGCCGCTGCACGTCTTTCTGCGCCGCTGGTTTTATCTCATCCAGTTCCTACAGGCCAGGTACGGTCGCGAGGAGCTCGACTGGCGCTTCTATCGCGATCGCTTCAAAGCGCTGATCACCAGTGAAAATATCGACGACATTCCCGAAAAGGACCGCCGGAAGCTGGAACTGCTGCTGACCGACCTGCTGGCGCAGTGGGACGCTCTGCTCAACGCCAAAATCCTCGAATATCAACTCACCCACCTGGAAGAAGAGCGCGAACAGTACGTCGAACTGCTGGAAGCCAAGGTGGAAGAGTATAATCAGATAAAACAACTCATATCCCCCTTTTCCGACTACCTGGGCTGGGACCTGTCGCGCGAACTGTGGCAGGACACCTCCTTCGATATCATCCGGCGCTACGACGAACTGCTCCAGGATGAAGAATCACTCCGCGAGCTGGCCGATCTGCTCGGCCGTATGCGCGAGGCGGAAATTGAAATCGAGGAGGAGACCTTCGAAAAGACCATTATTCGCCAGGAATGGGTACCCGACGAGCACGGCCGCGCCGAAATCGTGGGCATCCGCGAAAGCGATGATCTCAGCAGCCTGCTCAGCTCGGAGGCTTCCCTGCTCAGCGACCCCGACACGGAAAACCTCTTTCTCAAAAAATACGCCGACAAAGGCCTGCTCACCTTTCGTTACGAAGACCGCCAGCTGATCCGCAGCGACGATACCTACACGGAAATCAACCAGCGGGTGCGGCAGAAGGAAAAAGGCCCCTTCATCGTCTGTATCGACACCAGCGAATCGATGACCGGCAGGCCGGAACAGATCGCCAAAGTGCTGTGCCTGGGTATCCTGAAGATGGCCTCGCGCGAAAACCGCCGCGCTTACCTCATCAACTTCTCCATCGGCATCAAAACGCTGGACCTTTACGATATCGCCAACTCCATCGATGAGCTGGCCAAGTTCCTCTCCATGTCCTTCTACGGCGGCACCGACGTCACCCCCGCCCTCTACGAAGCCCTCAACCAACTCCGCAACAACGACTATCAGGACGCCGATATCCTGCTCATCTCCGATTTTATCATGCCGAAAATCAACCGCGATGCCCTGCAGTCAGTCCGCTATTCCCAGCAAAACCAGGGCACTCAGTTCCACTCCCTCACCCTGGGCAGCGACCCCAATACGCAGGTGCTCGAGGTGTTCGACACCAACTGGGTGTACGACCCGAAACAAAAAGGGATCATCCGGGAGCTGACGGCGGGACTGCAGGATATTGGAGGGAGGTATTGAAAGGCAGGGGAAAATTATGGGAAGTGAGCAGAACGCTTACAGGCAGCAGTGAATATTCAAAGTGTTGTCACAAAAAAATACGTCGGCATTTTTTCAGTTACTGGATCTTTTAGATATTGAAAATTAAAATTAGTCGTCCGGTGAGGGGGACTTCAAATGCATTCTTATATGGAGCTGCTTATTCTCATCGCCATTCTGGTTTTCGTCGGAGGTATTGCTCTGATTTTAAAGCAAGGGTTTAATGAAATCATTCAAGGATTAGAATCCCTGGATGAAAGATTAAAAAAGATTGAAGAAAAGCTGGAAGAATAAATACTATCGGCAATACCAGCTAACTGTATATACTCTCCTGATGGTCGGTTACGGCATTTAACCAATGCATAAGTAGGCGGACAGAATTATTTTATACTGACGTGGAAATGGTTGGAGAAATCAAACCATCTTACGTCGAGTATAACTTAAGTCTTCAGTAGCATCCCAAATTCTCGTTGGTCCCGAAAAGAGAGGAAGACTGGGGTAAGGAAAACCCACTGACCATAGGAGTTCACCAGGAATGGTCGTTCTCCCATTCTCCCAGTCACTGTGTCTCCTAATGGACACCGCCGGAGGTTCGTAGCCGAATACTGGAAGCGGTCACAGACCGCAGAATATGTGGTCGAGGTCAAAGACACTCGACCAACAGCAGGACTCAATATTTGAAAACACAAAGAGCACAGAGGAGACACAAAGAACCACAAAGTCTTATGAGAACTTCCTCTTCGTGAAGCTTTGCGCCTTCTTTGAGTCCTTTATGCCCCAACCTGTTAGCACAGCATTCGATCACCAAGGCAACTCGCCGCCTTGCGGCGAGTCCGCTGCTCAAACTGACAAAGTAGAATTACTCGCTCTGCTAAAACTTCCGCCCTCGCGTATAGGGCGCCCCCGCCTCCGCCAGGGCGTCTTCGTATTTTTCCAGATCCAGGAGAAAAGTCTTCAGGTCTTCCCGGAACTGAGCAAAGTCACGGGTGGCGATTTCGATATTGTTTTTGAAAGTTGCCGTAGGAGTTTGGCGCGAGTTCCAGTGCCCGTAGGCAACTTGTCCTACCCGGCCGCTGATCGAAGGCGGCGTTGACTCATTCAAGTTCTGACGAACGGGGTCGCCCGACAAGCGAATGCGCAAGCCGGCTAATTTTTCCTTTAGTTCCTTCCATTGGGCAAAATGTTCCGATGTTGCTTTTGGAGTTTGCTGCAAGGCGGCCTCCAGGTATCGCAGTCGTTCACCGGCTTCCGATAATTTCCGGCCGGCGCCGGAAACTTCCCTCATCAGCGCGCTGGTCTTTTGTTGAAATTCGGCGACGGCCTGAAAATCAGTTCCCGCTGCTGCGGTGGGAACCGGTTTGACGGTAAAGGTTTGTGGGGCGCCTTGGGATTCCAGGTTTCCGTTGTGCTCGATAAAAAGTTCTGCCGAATATTCTCCTGGAGCAGCCAGGGGCCCTTCGTCCTCTCCCGCCCAGGGCGGTTTAAAAGCCGGCTCCGTCAAACTGACCGGGTCGGGAGCCGGAAGTTTCAGGTCCCAGCTGGAACGGTGCAAACCCTTTTTATAAGCGCCTTTTATCCATCGGACGGGATCCCCGTTATCATCACGGATCAATAGCAATACCTGAGGCTCCCCTTCATTCGATTCTGCCCGCAGCTCTTCCCAACCTGGGAAAGGGATACTGGTATTTTGTTCCCGTAAGTTCTTTTCAGTCTGCCGGCGTTCTGCCTTCGCCGTTTGGGGTAGCTCATGTAAATAATAGGTGAAGATCGCCCCAAAAGGCGGATTCTCCGCTACGAAGCTGGTAGAGCCCAGAGTAGGCATGCCTTTTGCCTGCATGGGAACGAAGGGCACATACCACCAGGCATCTCTTACGGAGAAAAGGGTATTTGAATTCCCCTTTACGGCGGCACTTATTTCTCTAAGGGGAGAATAGTCATCGAGCACGTAGAAACCCCGGCCAAAAGTGGCGCCCACCAGGTCGTTATCTCGCTGATGCAGCTCGATATCCCGAAAGGGGATGGTGGGTACGCCTGCCTGCAGCTTTATCCAGTTCTCCCCTTTGTTATAAGAAAAGTAGAGTCCGAATTCTGTGCCGATGAACAAGAGATTTTCATCTTTGTGATCCTGCTTGATGACCCATACAATCGTACCCGCCGGCAGGTCACCGGCAATCGACTGCCAGGAGCGACCGCGATCCGTACTCATAAAGATATAAGGACTGAAATCGCCGAACTTGTGCGCATCCGCCACGGCAAAGACGGAGTTCGGGTCATGACCGGAGGCTTCCAGGTCGTTGATGAAAGAGCGTGCCGGAACCTTGGGGAGCTGCCCGCTCTGCCGCCAGTTTTGTCCTCCATCTTCACTGACGTGAATCAAGCCATCATCTGAGCCCGTATAGAGCAGCCCTTCCACCATCGGAGATTCCGATATGGAAGTGAGCGTGGCATATTTGGACATGGCGCCGTTGTCATACAAAGCATCTACGCTCCAGACCCGGTCGATCATTTCCAGTTCATACCGGTTCGTGTTGGTGGTCAGATCCCGGCTTACTGCTGTCCATGAATTGCCCTGGTCATCGCTGCGCCACAGCCGCTGTGACCCGAAATACAGCCGGTTGTGATTGTGGGGGCTAATGAGAATAGGGCTGTCCCAGTTCCATCTTTCCGGCGGGTCATTGGGCGCCGGCTGAGGCTGAATATTCAATGCTTCTTCGCTGCGCCGGTCGTAACGATGCAGTAGCCCCTGTTGAATTTCCATATAGACGATATCGGGGTTTTCCGGATCGAAGGCCGAATCATAACCATCGGCGCCCAGCGGGACATACCAGTCCCGGTTGCGTACGCCCTCCGCGTTCATCGTCCGCGAAGGCCCGATCAAGGTCCCCAGGTCCTGCGCGCCTCCGACGATGTTGTAAAAGGGTTCCGAATTATCGAGTCCAAGTTTATAGAACTGTGAGATCGGCAGATTGGGAAAGTGGCGCCAGCTGGTTCCCTCATCGAAGCTCTCGTACAAACCGGCATCGGTCCCGGCAATTAAATGGTTGCCATTATCCGGGTCGATCCACAGGGCGTGGTTATCGCTGTGTTTCTCGCGGCCCGTTCCCAGGTAATCGAAACTTTTCCCGCCATCCCGGGAGACGTGAATAAAAACATCCATCTGATAAATGAGCTCAGGGTTCTCCGGGGAAACCTCGATTTCCTGGTAGTAATGAGGCCCCGTACCACCGGAAATATAGCTGCTGCGCTTTTCCCAGCTTTCGCCCCTGTCTGTCGATCGATACAAGCCTTTTTCCTGATCGTCCGCCTCGATGGTCGCATAGACCAAGGCAGGATTAGCCGGGGTAACGGCGAGACCGATTTTTCCCATATCGCCTTTCGGCAAACCTGTTTTCAACGGACGCCAGGATGCCCCGTTATCGGTAGATTTCCAAATGCCCGAATTGGGCCCGCCGGCGAGCAGCGACCAGACATGCCGGCGTCGCTGATAGGCAGCGGCGTAGACCACATCCGGGTTGGAGGGATCGAATTCCAGATCAGTGACCCCGGTGTTTTCATCGATTTCGAGTACCAGTTCCCAGTTTTTTCCGCCGTCCTGAGTTTTGTACACCCCACGATCACCCCCTGAAGACCACAAGGGGCCTTCGGCTGCGACCAATACGACATCGCTGTCTCTGGGGTCCACCAGGATTTTGCCGATGTGCTCCGACCGGGCAAGCCCCATGGGTTGCCAGGTTTTTCCACCATCCCGGCTGCGATATACGCCGTCTCCCCATCCAACATGCCGGCCGCTCACATTCTCACCGGTTCCTACCCATATGGTTTCGGGATTGTTGGGATCAATGCTCACCGCACCGATGGAGTAGGATGACTGATCATCGAAAACAGGCTGCCAGGTAATCCCGCTATTGGTCGTTTTCCACAAATTACCGGAACCCGCCGCTACGTACCAGGTACTTGGATCGGCCGGGCTTACCGCAATATCCGCAATGCGTCCGCCCATGACGGCCGGGCCGATACTCCGAAGCCGGAGACCATTAACAGATTCGGCTATGATTGCTTTATTTTCCGTCTGAGCAGCGATATCAGTGGTGGGAAAAATACAAGCGATGATCAGTAATGATAATGCGGTAAGCTTGTTCGTGAGCATAGCAACAGATCTTTAGGTTAGGGTTTCATCTGCATTTTCGGGACACAATGTAATCAATGTACTCCATGTTACCTACTCTCTACCGGGTCTCCGCCTCTCGCGGCGAATCACTATAGCGCCGGAACAGCTTGTAATCCATATAGAAAGTCCCGAAAGGGATGAGCGAAGCCAGGGCGCTAAGCCCCGTATCGGTCAGCGACCAGCGGAAGCGACGGGCGCTGATCGCTACTACCACCAGGTAAAGCATAAAGAGGATGCCGTGGGCCATCCCCACGTAGTAGTTGGGAGCGGTAATATCATAGCCGTACTTCAGCGGCATGGTTACGGCGAAGAGCAGGTAACTGATCCCTTCCAGGATGGCGACGATGCGCAGGGCCCGGCCCAGAGATCGACGGTCAAGTTGAGTAAGCATGATGGGTAACTTTAGTTTGTTTAGTTCTTGTGAAGAAAACACGCGAATGAAAAAATGATCCGCCGGGTTCGGTCAAGGTTGCGTCAAAATGGAATTAAGAGCTTATTTGAAAATTCACCCATCCGGTTGGAACTCGAGAACGAAATTTGAACAACCTAAGCCGGCTTTTCATTATGCTTATCAGGGATATTTACAATAAAGTCCTACCTATTAAGCCATATGCAAAGCGAATTGCACCGGCCTGGATCCCGAAATACTATTGTTCTGGCAATAGCATTTGTTCTGCTTTGGAACTCGGGGTTTATCGGAGCTGAATACGGACTGCCCTACACGGGCCCCTTTACTTTACTATTCTGGCGTTATCTGGCCCTTACGGTGCTTCTTTTCTTTTATCTTCTGATTCGAAAACGTTTTCACTGGGTAGGCTGGACTAAGGCAGCTCCCCACCTGGTAATAGGGGTGTTGGCGCATGGGGTTTGGCTGAGTTGTGTGTTGCTTGCGCTCGACCGTGAGGTGCCGGCAGGTATTGTGGCTTTGGTTGTGGCCTTGCAGCCCCTCGCAACAGGAGCTTTTTCGGGAATGGTAACCGGCGAATATACACCTCTTTACCGATGGTGGGGGTTGGTCATCGGGTTTGGTGGTGTTGTTCTGACCGTGCTCAGCAGGATAGATTTCTCAGATGCGGATTCTATTTTTGGCTATCTGATACCTCTGGTATCCGTGATAGCGATTACAGCCGCCACTTTGATGGAAAGAAGAATGGACTTAAAAGAAGGAAAGCATCGTCTTTCCATTGATCTTTCCCTGTTTTATCAATGTCTGGCCACTACTCTTGTTTTGATATTTCCGGCCGTTGCTATTGAAAACCTGTCAACTGAGTGGGCGACGGAATTCATGTACACCATGATCTGGCTCATTCTGGCGGTCTCGCTAGGGGCCTATGCGCTCATGTGGCGCCTGATCGAGCGCATTAATGCCACGCGCGTAGCCAGTTTGTTTTACCTGGGGCCTCCGGTTACCATGCTTATGGCCTGGTTGGCTTTTGGAGATAAACTCATCCCGACAGATATTGGGGGATTGATAGTCGTATTCACCGGCGTAATACTGACTCAGATAAAATCCTGAAAAGAAGCCATGAAGGTCACCGCTTCGTGACTTTCATGGCTTTGCTAACTTTGCTTCTGCCGAGATGGCACCTGTTCTTTTTAGTCGCAGATACCATCTCGGCACCTGACTTTCTCCTGACTTCTAAGAGGAGGCGGTTTCCTCCGAAGAAAGTGACGTAGAGAGGTATTCGCGATTCAGGCGTGCGATATGCTCAATCGAAATCTCCTTCGGGCACTCGGCCTCACAGGCGGAGATGTTAGAGCAGTAGCCAAAGCCCTCATCGTCCATTTGCTGCACCATTTTTCGGGCGCGGCGTTTGGCTTCCACGTTGCCTTGCGGCAGCTGGGCCAGATGCGACACCTTGGCCGATACGAAAAGCATGGCCGAAGCATTCGGGCAGGCCGCTACACAGGCGCCGCAGCCGATACAGGTGGCCGCGTCGAAGGCGTGGGAGGCTTTGTCCTTTTCAACGGGAATGTTGTTACCGTCGGGCGCCTGGCCGGTACCGACGGAGATGTAGCCGCCGGCCTCAATGATGCGGTCAAAAGAAGAGCGATCGACCACCAGGTCGCGGATGACGGGGAAGGCCTTGGAGCGCCAGGGCTCAATGACGACGGTATCGCCGTCTTTAAAGTGGCGCATGTGCAGCTGACAGGCCGTGGTGCCCTGCAGTTGCCCGTGCGCGTAGCCATTGATGACCATGCCGCAGGAACCGCAGATGCCTTCGCGGCAGTCATGTTCAAAAGCGACGGGCATCTTGCCCTCGGCGATCAGACTTTCGTTGAGCACGTCCAACATTTCCAGAAAAGACATATCGGCATGCACGTCATCCATTTGATAAGTAACGAACTGCCCTCTTTTATATTCACCGCCTTCGCGCCAGATTTTTAGCGTGAGTTTCATGGTTATTCTCTATTTTATGGTTGATTTGACGGAGTGACTTCAAGTCACTCCGTCAATAAACTATCCTTATTTGTAAGATCTCGTTTTGAGTTCGACGTTTTCGAACACCAGGTCTTCCTTATGTAACACCGGTTCTTCTTCCCAGCCATTGTATTCCCAGGCGGAGACGAAAGCGAAGTGCTCGTCGTCACGCAGCGCCTCGCCTTCTTCGCTTTGGTACTCCTCGCGGAAGTGACCGCCGCAGGATTCCTCGCGATGCAGGGCGTCGACCATCATGAGCTCGCCGAGTTCCAGGAAGTCGGCCACGCGCAGGGCTTTCTCCAGTTCGGGGTTGTACTCCTCATTGGTGCCCGGAACGAGGACATCCTTGTAAAATTCTTCCTGGAGTTCCCGGATCATCTTGCGGCCGGATTTGAGTCCTTCCGCGTTGCGCGACATGCCGCAGTAGTCCCACATGATCTTACCGAGGCGCCGGTGGAAGCTCTCTACCGACTTGCTGCCCTTGATGCTGAGCAATTGCTCGATGCGGTCTTTGACATCCTGTTCGGTTTTATCGAAGGCCTCGTGGCTCGGATCGATCTGCGGCGTCCGGATTTCGTCGGAGAGGAACTGTCCGATGGTGTAGGGCAGCACAAAGTAGCCGTCGGCCAGGCCCTGCATGAGGGCGGAGGCGCCGAGGCGGTTGGCGCCGTGATCGGAGAAGTTACACTCGCCGGTGGCGAACAGTCCCGGGATGTTCGTCTCCAGGTTGTAATCCACCCAGATGCCTCCCATTGTGTAATGGACGGCCGGATAGATCATCATGGGCGTCTCGTAGGGATTATCGCCGGTGATTTTTTCGTACATTTCGAAGAGGTTGCCGTATTTTTCGGAAACGACGGCTTTTCCCAGCTCGCGAATCTTGGCATCGCTGGGATTGTTGATTCCCTGAGAATGGGCGCTCGATTTACCGTAGCGTTCGATAGCCGACTCGAAATCCAGGTATACGGCCAGACCGGTAGGCGCTACGCCGAGCCCTTCGTCGCATACTGTTTTGGCAGCCCGGCTGGCCACGTCGCGCGGCACCAGGTTACCAAAGGCCGGATAGCGGCGCTCCAGGTAGTAGTCACGATCTTCTTCGGGAATGTCGTTGCCGGTTTTCTTTCCTTCCCGGATCGCTTTAGCGTCCTCCTGTTTTTTGGGTACCCACACGCGCCCGTCGTTACGCAGCGATTCCGACATCAGGGTGAGTTTCGACTGGTACTCGCCGTGCTGTGGGATGCAGGTGGGGTGAATCTGGGTGAAACATGGATTGGCCATGAGCGCGCCGCGGCGCACGGTGCGCCAGGCGGCCGAGCCGTTGGAATTCATGGCGTTGGTCGACAAGTAGAAGACGTTACCGTAGCCGCCGGTGCCGAGCACGACGCAGTGCGCCGCATGGCGCTCGATCTTGCCGGTGAGCAGGTTGCGGGCGATGATGCCGCGGGCTTTGCCGTCGACCATGACCAGGTCGAGCATTTCGTGGCGGTTGTACATCGTCACACTTCCCTGGGCGATCTGCCGCGCCAGCGCCTGGTAGGCGCCCAGCAGCAGCTGTTGCCCCGTTTGGCCGCGGGCGTAGAAGGTGCGGCTGACCTGCACGCCCCCGAAGGAACGATTGTCGAGCAACCCTCCGTATTCGCGGGCAAAAGGCACGCCCTGCGCTACCGCCTGATCGATAATGTTGTTACTGACCTCCGCCAGCCGGTAAACATTGGATTCGCGGGAGCGGTAATCGCCTCCCTTGATCGTATCGTAAAAAAGACGGTAAATACTGTCCCCGTCGTTCTGGTAGTTCTTGGCGGCGTTGATGCCTCCCTGCGCTGCAATGCTGTGCGCGCGGCGAGGACTGTCGTGAAAGGTGAATGCCTTGACCTGATAGCCGAGCTCGCCGAGGGTTGCAGCAGCAGAAGCGCCGGCCAGTCCAGTCCCTACTACGATAATTTCAATGCGGCGTTTATTATTGGGAGCCACCAGATTCATCGTGGAACGATATTGCTTCCACTTTTCCTCTAGCGGGCCGGGGGGTACTTTTCCGTCTAATTTCATATTCATATATTTATACTAAAATTAATAACATTTTTAATCTCAGCTGATTTATTCCGGTGCTCCGAAGTGGCCGAACTTTTTAACTCTCTACCACCATCCCATCTCCTGACCGTACATGATGACCGGAATAATGGCAAATCCCAGCGGAATGAGTATGGAGTAAGCCTTGCCGATAAATTTAATCGCCGGCGTATACTTTTTATGGTTGATGCCCAGCGTCTGGAAAGCACTCTGAAAACCGTGATCCAGGTGAAAGGCGATAGTAGCCTGGGCACCGATATAAAACAATACAAAGCCCAGGTTGGTGAACACTGCCTTGACCGGCGCGTACAGATTCTTCACCTGTTCGCCGTCGTAAGTGGCGTAGGGGAGGTAGTCGAGCTTCATCTGCAGCCAGAACTGGTACATGTGAATGGCGATAAAGACAAAAATGATGGTGCCCAGCCAGCCCATGTTGCGGGCAGGCCAGGAGTCGGTGCTCACCGCCCGGGTCTTCTTAACGGCATAACCGTTGCCGCCCCGGGCCTGCTTGTTTTTACGCCAGATCAGCCAACCCTGCACGGCATGTAGCAGGATAGTGACGTAAAGTAAAATAGAAGTGGTTTGTATAAAGGGGTTCGTCGTCATAACCTTGGCATACAAATTGAAGGTTTTTCCCTCATCCGGAATCAGCAACTGCAGATTGCCGGCTAAATGAACAATCAGAAAGAGGATCAGAAAGATACCTGTAAGGCTCATGATCAACTTTCGCCCTATTGATGAGGTTAGAAAATTAGAAAACCAGCTCATGCTTCTTCTGTTTTTTGCTTTAGTTTTTCGCTAAAAGTGCTTATAGTAGTAAGTGTAAAGACTGAAAACGCAACAAATCTAAGCTATTAAGCGCAGATGCCCAATGTTAGTTCGGTCCATGTCGGCACATTGAAATTATTTAGAATTATTCAAAATAACAGTCAGCTGGAACTTTATTACCGGCAAATAAGTTGTAAAATGCTTGGCTTTGGGCAAAGGAAAATATACTTAACTTACTTGCCGGGCCCAAATACTGAAATTTAAACCATGAATCAGACAAAAATAAAATTCTCCCACTTTCTCGAAAAATTTCCCGAAGTTGAACTACCGGTTACGCTCAGCGATGAAAGCCATCTCGATTTCAGCCGCATGAATGATCCGATACCCCAGGGTCTGGTAGAAGCGTTCCTTTTGCCGCTGGAAGAGCAAAGAGTTGATGAGTTTACCGAATTTATCGCCTGCTTCCGCCTGGCCAATACCGATGATTTTCACAGCATTGTCTATTGGCGGGCCGGCTTGATGAACTACCAGTATACTCTGGCGACTTTTACAAAAAAGGGCGAATTCATCGACAAGCAGGTCATTGCCGGAACATTCTCCGATGGTGATACGTTAACAAAATCGATAGCCACTATCGATGAAGATTGGGAAATTCTTATCGTTTCGGGGCAATCAGCTGCCGCACAGAATAAGAAATATGATGCTTCCACCAGTACCGCTCACAATCTCGAATTGCTCCCCGACGGTAACATCATCGATCAACAATAATCACAAATGCATCAAAGTGCCTTACCCGAACAAGCGGTTTTACGCTTGCATATCCATCAATATACTGCAAGAAATAACGGCACAACCACCTAATACATAGAATGAGTAAAAGCAAAAAATCCAAAACGAAAGGAAACAAGTTATCCTCCCGGCAACTACAGCGGGAAATCGTCAAGCTTTTTAAAAGACACCCGAAAAAGCACCTGAACGCCAAACAAATTTCCAAAAAACTGAAAGTTCTCAATAACCGGGACTCCATCCAATACGCGCTCGACAAACTGGCCGAGGACGGCCACCTGGTCCAAACGGATAATCAGAAGTACAAGCTCAAACGCTCGGAATCGGGCGCCGCTCCTTCCGGTAAGCAGAAAAGCGGCCAAAATGGCGCCTACGAAGGCTTTGTCGATATGACCCGCTCGGGCGACGCCTATATCGTTATCGAAGGCGTGGAAAACGATATTCATGTGTCGGCCAAGTATATGAATACTGCCCTGCATGGCGACCGCGTTAAAATACGCACCTGGACCCCCCGCGGCCGCCGCCGCCGCGAAGGGGAAGTCGTGAAAATCGTAGAACGAGCCAGCGAGCACTTCATGGGCACGATCTGGATCTACCCCAAATACGCCATCGTTTTGCCGGAAGGCAAGATGCCACTCGATATCCTGGTCGACTTGGAAAACCTCAACGAAGCTTCCGACGGCGATAAGGTCATCGTGAAGATTACCCATTGGCCATCCGGCAAAGACAAGGATGTTAATCCGAAAGGAAAGGTTACTACAGTACTCGGAAAAGCCGGCAGCCACGATATTGAGATGAAAGCCATTCTCATCAATAACGGCTTCGACCTGGAATTTCCCGGGAATGTTCATAAAGAAACCGCTGCCTTGCCCGGTGAAATCCATCAGGAGGAAATCGAACGGCGCCGGGATATGCGTGAGGTGACGACTTTTACGATCGACCCCGAATCGGCCAAGGACTTCGACGATGCGCTTTCCCTGCGTTACCTGGAGAACGGCGACTGCGAGGTAGGGGTGCATATCGCCGATGTGTCTCACTATGTCCGTCCCGGGTTTGCTCTGGATAAGGAAGGCTACGAGCGCTCGACCTCGGTGTACCTGGTCGATCGCGTACTACCCATGTTGCCGGAGCGCTTGTCCAACGAGCTTTGCTCGCTTCGTCCCCACGAGGACAAACTTACCTTTTCCGCCGTTTTCGGTTTCAACAAGAACGGTAAAATCATCAATAGATGGTTTGGCAAAACGGTGATCCATTCCGATCGTCGATTCACTTACGATCAGGCACAGGAAGTAATCGAATCGGGAGAAGGAGACTTTACCGCCGAGCTCCAGCAACTCAATAAGCTGGCGAAAATTCTGCGCCGTAAGAAATTCCAGCAGGGAGCCATCAATTTTGAAACGGATGAGGTTCAGTTCAAGCTCGATGAGGAGGGATCTCCCGTTGATATTTATGTTAAAGAACGCAAGGAGGCGCACCTTTTGATCGAAGATTTTATGTTGCTGGCCAACCGCGAGGTGGCTACCTACATCTCCAAAAAAGGAAAAGAGAAGGGAGAGATCCCCTTCGTTTATCGGGTGCATGACGAACCCGATCCGGAAAAAGTGGAGCACCTGGCGCGTTTTGCCAAAGAAATGGGGTATGAAATGAATATCAGCTCTCCGCAGGAGATCGCCCGCTCCTACAATCGCCTGATCAAAACCGCCAAAAAAGAGCCCGGTCTGAAATTGCTGGAACCACTGGCGATTCGCACCATGTCCAAAGCGGAATACTCAGCAGAAAATATCGGCCACTACGGTCTGTCTTTTGATAATTACACACACTTCACCTCACCAATCCGCCGGTACTCGGATGTACTGGTGCATCGCATACTCGAGCAGAACCTGGATAGTGAAGTCCATCGCGTCGATAAAACGAAGCTGGAGCAACAGTGCAAGCACATCTCGATGCAGGAGCGAAAAGCCATGGAAGCAGAGCGGGAATCCGTCAAATACAAGCAGGTGGAATTCATTGAAAGGCACGTCGGTGAGGTCTTCAAAGGCTATATCTCCGGTATGCTGGACCGCGGCATCTTCGTGGAACTGGAAGGCAACCGCTGCGAAGGCCTGGTCGATTTCTCCACCATGGACGATCACTACGAAGTGATGAGCGGGAAATTAGGCATCCAGGGACGCTCAAAAGGAAAAGTATACAAAATGGGGGATGCTGTCAAGGTGCGCATCGTACGAACCGACCTGGCCCGCCGGCAAATCGATATGGAGTGGGTGGGACCGGCCTGAAAAAAGAAGGGTCGCCAGCTCCGGATGCCGGCGACCCTTTCCATATAAAGGAAAACATGGTGTGTTCGTCATTTCCTCACTATGGTGATCCGGTGAGTTGCCGAAACGTTGCCTGAAAAGACGAATTTTTTTGAAAAAATTAATGAGAAAGAGAGGGTTGGTTTTATATAATCTTGATAACCAGTAGGTTGTGGTAATAGTTTTTTGAAAAAAAATAGGGGGATTTCCTTTTTACTTCCGGTGTATTCCTATGGAAGATGATGGCGTGAGTTTAGACGCTCGCCCTGTAGAATAACCGCCTCGCGAATTCTACAGGGTGAGCCCTTCCTGCGGACTGTCTGCTCGGGCTTCGCTAACCCGGATTATTCATGCGTTAATCTACTACGAAGCCAAACTGCCCGCCATTCTTGGGTGTCCTCCCCGACCCTGCGGGTACGGGGCAAGCTGTCAGTCGATGCTCACCGTATCTGGGGATACGGCTGCGCGTCTCCTTCCTGCCTGCCCGTCTGGGCGGGAGCCCAAGCCTGGCAACCATTTTGCTTCTCGTGACGAAGAACCCATGAATAATCCGGGCTAAGTTAGGGGTGAGAATAGTCCTGGAAAAGAAAATTTCGGTTTCAGACCTTCTACCCCCCCCTAAACCAGGAGCGCCGGCAGGCACGACGGCTAAACTTCTAAACTTTTCATCCGATGTGCCTGAGTAAGAATCCCGTCATCGCCTTGTAGAATTCAAAGCGGTTCTCTTCATTAGCAAACCCGTGCCCCTCGTTGTACTTGACCATGTAGGGAACTTCGATGCCGCGCTCGCGCAGGGAGCGCACGATCTGGTCTGACTCGTCGATGTTGACGCGGGGATCGTTGGCGCCCTGGGCAACGAAGAGGGGTGTTTTGATGCGGTCGATGTGGAAGACCGGCGAGCGGGCGGTCAGCAGTTCCTTATCCTTTTCGGGATGTCCCACCATGCGGTAGAGCATTTTGAGGTAAGGCTTCCAGTAGGGAGGTATGGTTTCCATGAAGGTGAAGAGATTGGAGACGCCGACGTAGTCGATGGCGCAGGTGTACAGGGTAGGGGTAAAGGTGATGCCGGCAAGGGTGGCGTAGCCGCCGTAGCTGCCGCCGTAGATGGCGATGCGACTGGGATCGGCGATGCCTTGGTCGGTGAGCCAGCGCACACCGTCGCTAATGTCATTCTGCATATCGCCGCCCCATTCCTTAAAACTCTTTTCCCAGAAGTCGCGGCCGTAGCCGGTGCTGCCGCGGAAGTTGATCTGCAGGACGGCGAAGCCTCGGCTGGCCAGCAGCTGCACTTCGGGGTTGTAGCCCCAGCTGTCGCGCGCCCAGGGCCCGCCGTGGGGGTTGACCACCACCGGCAGGTCCGCTTCCTGTCCGTTTCCCGGCACCGTGAGGTAGCCGTGGATGGTGAGCCCATCCCGGGAAGTATAGGAGATCGGCTTCATCGGCGCCATATCGTCCTCCTTGATCCAGGGGCTGACCTCTGTGATCTTTTCCAGTTGATCGGTTTCGGAGTCGTAGATGTGATAAGCGCCGAGAGAACGATCGCTGAAGGTGCGCACCAGGAACTTTTTTTCAGCTTTATCACTGCCGGTAACCACCACTTCGTAACCCGGCAGCGCTTTTTCCAGGTGCTCCTGAATCTGCCGGCGTTCGTCATCGAAAAAGACCATCTGGCGTTTCCAGGTAGTGAAAGCCACGCCGGTGATCACTTTTCGCTTGCGGGAGTAGAGTAGGGAAGAGACATCGACTTCGGGGTGGCTGAAAATAGGTTCGCCGATTTCCTCGCCGGTCTTCATATCGAATTTGACGATCGCATTTTTGTCGCGCTTGAGATTGGAAGTGGCATATACCTCTGAGCCGTTATCGAAATCAAAAAACAAGGGGGCCAGCGTTTCCCGGAAATCGGTGGTAATGACTTCTTTAAAACCTTCCTCTTCGGTGGGGCGGTACAGAATCTGGTGATTGACGCCCCCGATAATCCGCACGGCGGCACGGAGCTTGCCTTCGTGGTCGGTCATCCATTCGGCGACCGGCTCCATCGGATTGTCATTTTTGGCCAGCTGATGATATTCTCCGGTGTGGATGTTGATCCGGTAAGGTTCGAACAACTCCGGCCTATTCTTATTCATGCCGATGATCAGCTCGTCATCGTTATCCTCCAGGTCGTCGATGAGTTGAATGCGCACCTTTTCAAATGGGGTGAGGTCCTTCGGTTTTTTCCCGTCCTTATCGACGGCGTAGAGGCGGAAGTTCTCGTCGCCGCCGGTATCTTTAATAAAGATGATACGCTGCGGATTGGCCCAGAAATAACCCGGAATATCCCGGTCGGTTTCGTTGGTGATACGAACGGCTTCCGTCTCCCCAATTTTTTGTACAAATATGTTCAGACGGCGCTTGTAAGGGCCCAGATAGGAAATGTACTCGCCATCGGGAGAAATCTGATAGCCGGTGCGGTCAGGGTTGCGAAAAAAGTCTTCGACAGAGTAGGGGAAGTTCCCTTCGGAAGCGAGCATCAACTTTTGCAAGTCGGCTTCGCTACTCGGCAATTTTGGATTTCCGGGTAATTGGGTGTCGGAAGGCGTCGGCTTATTACTCATAGTAGAGGTCATCAAGTTTTTTCAATGATGGGCCAAAGATACGCATTCCTTGGAAAGTAGGCGGCTGGTAGAATTGAAAGGTCGGCGCATTTCCTGACCTCCCCTACAATTGCTTCCTCAACCCCACTGACAGCCCCGTGCTCGTATACCGTTGATCGAGGACGTAGGCATCGCGGGTGACGGATTGGGGGTTGATACGGAAATGGGGTTCGATAAGCAGCTGCAGGTCGTCCTGCAGTTTGTAGTGGATGCCGATGCCGGCGTACCAGCCGATGCCGATTTCCCGGCGGTAGGCAGGATAAGTGCTGGAGTCATCGTTGGAGAAGTCGACGGGGCTGAGGTCATCCGGAGAAAGGAAGTCGCCACGGGCGTCGAAGAGCACATTGAGCAGCGCGCCGCCGTTAAAAGCGATGGTCCAGTTTTTCTTACGCCATTCATAACCCAGCAGGAGGGGAATATCGAGCAGTTGGTAATTGTTGCTGGCCATAGCGCGGTGGGTCCCCATTTCGATGAGGGTGTCAGTACCGATAATTTCTCCGCTGGGACCGTAAACATTGGTAATGGTGATTTTCTCTTTACTGTTGTCCGTAAAATCGAAATGTTCGTTGTACTGCGTAAACTGCAGGCCGGTCCGCAGGGCTACGCCAACGGGGGAGACGAGCGTGAAGCGTGCACCGGTGGTGAAGGAGACCTGGGGGGTTTCCGTCCTGCGCCGGGCGGCGGCATAATCTTCAAATTCCGGGCCGTTGGCTTCGAGGCTCCGGGTTTGCAGGGTGGGGCCGATATGCATATCGGCATAGATGCGCCAGTGACGGTGCTGGCCGAAACGTACGCATTGCGGATCGCGGGGGAGCATAATGATTTTGGGCAGGGAGGCTGCACCGAATGAGGCTTTTTGTTTAGCAGAGGGCGGTGCGGCCGCCACGGGTTCGGGAAGTGGAGTGATAGCAGTAGCGGTAGTAGCATTGGCCGGTGCCGAACGCTTTTTCTGAGCGGGGGAAAGAGAAGCGGAGGCCACCATGGGGGCTGGTGTAGACCTGTTCCGGCTTATATCCGGCGCGGGTGCAGGCGGTATCGGGGGTAGCGCTTGCAATGCAGGCAGCGGCGCTTGCAGGGAGTGACTGGCCAGAGCTTTCGATGATCCGGCAATCGGAATAGGAAAGCTGCGCAGGGGAGGCACAGTATCCGGCCAGAGCAGGATGCCGGCAATGCTGCCGCTGAAAAGAAACAGCATAAGGAGTAGAACGGGCCATTGTCGGCGCGCCTGTACGCGGGTACGGTGGTGCCAGTTGCGGCGCTGATCGATTTCCGCCCACAAGTGCATGGGGGAGGAGGTTTCGTGTTCTTCCAGCCGCCGCCGGAACAGGTCATCTATGGGATTACGTGGGTTCATACAGCGATCTTTTGCAACTTCATTACCTGTACCTGCAGCCATTTCCGCGCCTTGAGCAACTGGGACCGGGAGGTGGCCTCCTCGATGCCCAGCATATCGGCAACTTCCCGGTGGCTGTATCCTTCGATAGCGTATAAGTTGAACACTACGCGGTAACCATCGGGAAGCTGTGCTATCAGCTCGAGCAGCGCTTCTTCGTGCAGGTGAGCAAATATAGACGGTTCGATCGGCAGATCGGCATTTTCCAGTTCCAGGCCGATCTGTTCCTCCCTGAAGCTTTTTCGCTGGTAGTTCTTCAGGGCGGTGTTAATAACAATGCGACGAATCCATGCTTCAAATGAACCTTTGAACTGAAACTTGTGAATGTTGTCAAAAACCTTGATGAAAGCATCCTGCAACACATCTTCGGCCTCCATGCGGTGACGCGTATAGCGCATACACACAGAAAGCATCTTACCGGCGAAGCGCCGGAAGACTTCTTGCTGACAGGAACGGTTTTCCCGTAGACAGCCACTTATCAAGTCTTTTTCGCTCACAAGAGTTCAATTAGAACTGGTCCTCATCTCACAAAATACACCTTAATTTTAAGATCATCTGATGAATGATAAGGAAAATCAATGACAAGCACTTATTTTTCCGTTTTTTCTTTAACGTTTTTTTTGGAATTAAATTTCCCCTTCCCGTATGGATACCCAACAACGAGCGGAACAGATCGTCGAAAAAATGTACGAAAAAGATGCTTTCAGTCAATGGCTGGGCATAGAGCGCCTAAGCGTTTCTCCCGGGGAATGTACGTTGCGTATGCGAATCCGGCCTGAGATGCTCAACGGTTTCGGCATTGCCCACGGGGCGATCACTTACGCACTGGCCGACAGTGCGCTGGCCTTCGCCTCTAATTCGCAGGGGCGGCAGGCGGTCAGTGTAGAGACCTCTATCTCCCATACCGTACCCTTGCATCCCGATGAGTTAATCGTCGCCGTAGCGAAGGAGGAACACCTTAGCTATAAAATCGGTATTTACCGGATCGAAGTCAAGAAAGAAGAGGGGGACATTGTGGCTTTATTTAAAGGAACGGTGTACCGCAAGGATGAGGAGTGGTAAAAAGCATTTTGTGCCGAAGTAGATTGATGGTTCCGCAGCACTCGATCAGTGCGTGAGTACTTTTTCCATGAGGTACTTGAGAAAAACCTCCAGCGGATAAGCATTCCGGCTGGGCTTCATTTTGACGAGCGCGCCCTGCCAGCTATTGGTGATAAATTCGGCTAGCCCGGCGGTATCTGTATCCGCAGGGAGCTCACCGGCGGCAACGGCCTCCTGCAGACAGGCATCGAATCGCGCTTTGAAGGCTTCCAGGGTATCGTAGGTAGCCTGGCTAATAGCCGGATTGACGTCACCGAGCTCCGAACTGAAGTTGCCGGCCAGACAGCCGTAGCGGTATTCGAATTTTTCCTGCATCCGTTCGATCAGGTGCTCAAAAAAAAGGCGGATCCGTGACAAAGGCAGGTGGCTGCTGTTCTGGAGAATGCCTTCCAGTCTTTGAATGGTGCCCTTCTCGTAATGCTTGAGTACGGCCAACCCAAACTCTTCTTTGCTTTTGAAGTGATTGTAAAAAGAGCCCTTGGGGATACTGATGGCATCGGTGATTTCTTTGATGCCCGTGGCATTGAAACCGTTGAGGTGAATGAGTTCCAGTCCCTTTTTGATGATATCCTCCCGATTGATCTTTCTTCTCATGATATATTTGCAATATAGCCTCTGTCCCTTCAGGACAATCTAAAAAATCGCTTCCCGTACTTAATCTTCTTTCACCGCTTCCCGGGCGATTTGTTTGAGTTGGCCCAGGTCCCTGACGAGCAAGCGGCGGCGGTTGAAGGTAATTACATCACCACGGCGAAGATCGTTCAGAACGGCGTTGACGGTCTGTCGCGAAGTGGCCGTAATATTGGCGATGTCCTGATGCGACATGAAGCGACGGATCACCCACTCGAAACCGACTTGCTCTCCCTTTTCTTCAATAAGGCTGACCAGGTAACCCAGTATCCGGGTCCGGGAACTTTGGAAAACAATGGATTCCAGACGATTTTCCAATTCCACCAACTGACGGCTGAACAAGCTGAGGAAAAACATATTAGTGCTGGAGTCTTCCCGCATGAGGTGCCACAATTCCGCTACTGGAATGACGCAGATGCTCAGCCTGGTATTCGCTATGGCAAAGTTGTGCCGGTTGCTGTTTTCCAGTAGGGCCCCTTCTCCAAAAAACTCCCCCTTGATAAAAAACTTTTTGATTAGTTCTTTACCCTCAGTGCTGTAGCTTACTGTTTTTACCCGCCCGTCATGAATAAAGTAAATCTCCTGGGCATTTTCTTCAGGCGTGTAGATGATTTCTCCCTTGCGAAATTGTTTCTTCGGAAACTTCCCGATCTTCTCGTACAAAGGATGCTTGGCTTGAATGGATAAAGGTTTGTCGTTGCTCTTGTAGGGAAGGAAAGATTTGGTGGCAAGCATAATCCTATGGGTTTCTTGTTTGTAAAATTAAGATAAGTCAAACTTTTATTACTTCTGTAAATATAATGACCGGTCGTCATATTTTCAAGATTTCAAACCTGAACTTCATGAAATTGTCCTGTAAGGGACATTTTTAAGAGGAGAGATCGAGGTTAATTTTTACAACGATGGTTTCCAGATTTTCTGCTTCTATATTTTTTTGGCAATTATTAAAAATATGTCTATATTTGTTCTACCCAATTATAATTCACTACGCCGCCCGTTTTTTCTGTTTCCCCGGTTTTGTACATGTCTCTTTATCCCAATGTGTTTATTTACTAATTGGAGTTAACGGCTAATGTCATCTCCCCCTTTGTGGCATAAGTTGTTTCCATAAGGCTGATTTTTGTGAGTTGCTTAAAGCACGCCTCTGTCCCCCTGTAATGTCCGTGTGCAATTTTTTAACAAAATCAGATCAAACACAATGAGACACATTTTCCCAAAAACAAGGAGGTGCGCACAGCATTTCCTCTTTTTTCCAGTTTCCCCCCGCGCGGGGCTGCAGTTTTTTTCAATGATCGGAATGCTTTTTATGCTTTTGTCTTTTATACCGGGGCAGCTCCGGGCAGAAGGCAGCAGAGAAGTAGCGCCTTCGGAGAGTGATTTTACCATGTTGTTGACCGGCCGGGAAGATTTCAGTGACTTTGCCGCCTTTGATGGCCCGGCAGACAGTCGACTTTATTTCAGGGTGCTCCAGGAGGGCGAGCTGCTCTTTTTAGGGCTGAGCGCTGAGTACGACGAGGCCGGTAATCCCTTCGAGGATTTGGAAGCGAGCGCTTATCGCTTCCGCATCCGCCGGATGAATCCAGGAGGAGATGATCCTACCGTTCACGGGCCTTTTCAGATCGATGCCGGCCTGGCCAACGTCAGCGGATGGAACGACGCGGTATTCGGAGCCTACGATACCGGCCTGATCTTACCCAATCCGGCAAAGGATAATATGGAGGATTTCGTTTTCCGCTTCACGGCAGACACCCCAGGCGATTACTACATCGAATTTGAGGATGCCGATGAGGATGATGGTAATCCAAAGGTATTGATCGGCTACTGGGACTTTACCGTGGTTCGCGGCGATCAGCCGGTTCCCGGTCGCGTATATTCGCGTAACTGGGCCTTCCGTACACCGGTAGAGGATGGCTCCCAGGCGCCCGACTGTTCCTGGGACCGCCGCTTCAACGCTGCGCTTTACTCTTATACCAGCGACGGTTTTGTTTCCCGTATCGATTTTATGAATTCCGGATTTCAGGGACTGGCTTTCACCGTGGCCTTTAACACGAGCGGTCCCGGTGACAGCGGAGACATCATGGCCGACCGCCGATCCCGGCCCGCCGTCAATGTTACGGAAGAGGCTGCTGAGCACCTGATTTTTCTCAACGAACCGGATCCGGAGGGCTTCCCCGACGGAGAATGTGGCGCCCTGATGGCGCCCGAAGGTTTCACCTGTGACGACGAAGGCAATTATTGCTTTGAAGTGGAGGTCACCCGGGGAGGGCAGGTAGAGCTCATTCTGGATTTTAATAAAAACGGACGCTACGATCCCGGTACGGAAGATGTCATGCTGGGGCATTCTTTTTTCGGTTCCGATGAATTGACTACCTGCATAGCCTGGGACGGCGTCAAGGGTAACGGTGAAACGCTGACTTTTGGGGAAAGGGCCGACCTGATCTACATCTACACCCAGGGCGTGCAGCACTGGTCGGTATACGATGCCGAATTCCTCAAAGAAGGGTTCTGCGTCGAAGCGGTACGTCCCATTTGCGGAAGCAGCCTAACCAATGTGCTGTACTGGGATGATACGCTGATTCCGGAAGATCCCGGCACCGGCCAGCCCAAAAGTGGGCTCAACGGCTGTGTCTGCCGCGTCGACGGATGCCGCAGCTGGAATTACTTCGACCCGAATCAGCCCTGCGGCCCCGGGCTGCAGGATCCGCCTACGGAAGGCTATGGCGACAAGAGCACGCTCAACACCTGGTGGTTTGCCGGTCTCAGCAAAAGCACGCTGGCGGATATATCCTTTTTTTCCTGCAAAATCAACGCTGACAGCGAAGGCGAAATATGCTATGACCTGGCCACTACCTTCACCGTTGAGGTGAGCGGCGCTTCGGGAACGCTGGAATACGAATGGTCCGGCCCGGAAGGCTACGAAGGCAGTGAGGAAGCCGACTCCGGCCCCCTGTCTATCCCCGGCGAATACTGCGTGACTGTGACTGATGAGAACGGTTGCCAAACCACTTGCTGCCGGACCCTCGAAGTGGGTGAGGCCATAGAACTGGAATGCGAAAGTGAAGCAGTGAGCTGCGCCGGAGCCGAAGACGGCAGAATCATCGCTATGGCCAGCGGCGGCGCCGGCGATTTTAAATTCATGGTCGAGGATGTGGGAACCAACGACGAAGGCATCTTTGAAGGCTTACCCGCTGGAAGCTATTCCCTGGCCGTTATTGATAAAAACGGATGCGCCGCTGTTTGTGAGGTGACTATCGAAGAACCCCAGGCCATCGAATGCGAAGTGGAACTGCTGGGAGCAGCCACCTGTGCAGGAGGTGAGGACGGATCGGCCCGCGTGACGGCTACCGGCGGTACGGGTGATTATAGCTACGAGTGGGACAACGGCGAGACGGAAGCTGAGGCCACTGTGCTGAGCCAGGGCGCTCACATGGTTACCGTTACGGATGAGGCCGGCTGCAAAGCCGTTTGTGTGATCGATGTGCCCGGACCGGAGATAGAGCTGATCTGCCCGTCTGACCTGGAAGTGGAATGTGGTGACGAAGACCGTATGAGCCAAATCAGTCGCTGGCTGAAAAAAGCCGAAGTGATCAACACCTGTGAAGAAGCCTTTGTGATGCACGATTACAACCCGGAGAACTTTACCGGCGCCTGCCCGCAAACCCAGGAAGTCACTTTCACTTTCATGAAAGACGACGGCAGTGAACTGAGCTGTAGTGCGACCATCCGGATCGTCGATGAGACGGCACCGGAGTTGAGCTGCGAGAATCTGGAGCTGGAAGGCTGTGACCCCGAATTGCCGGGTATTGATGAACTGGTGGAACTGGGCAAGCTCGAAGCGTTTGATGCCTGTAGCGAGGTTGAAATAGAGCTGGTCAGCAACTCAGAGATCCGCATTGAAGGCTGTCGCCGCGAGCAGGACTTTACCTATAAAGCTATTGATGAATGCGGACTGGAATCGGAGGCCTGTACCCTGGCCATCAGCTGGATCAGCAGCGTCGCCCCCGTTTGCGAGATAGAAGAAGAACCCCGCCCCGCCGGATTCTGTGGGGAAGAGATAAAGGTGGAAGATTACAGGCATCTTGTTTGGACCGACGGTGATGAATGCGGGGATCTGACCGTCGGGCAATCGCCGGCTCCCGGCACTAGAGTGACCCTGGAGTCGCCCGGACTATGGCTGACCTTCACGGTAAGTAATGCCTGCGGTCAGCGCAGCATCTGTGAGGTGCTGCTGCCCTGCGAAGAGGAAACACCTGTAGACCGCTTCTGCACCTTCACGCCCGGTTACTGGGCCAACCACAACGAGGATCCGCGCAAAGACCCGGATGTGGCAGGCGTACTGGACGGACTGGAAGGAACCATAACGATTGGTCCCTGGACGCTCGACCAGGCCTGTATCGATGTGCTGCTGCCCGGACCGCCTCAGCACCACAAAGGAGATGCGCTCGAACTGCATTGCCACGCAGATGGTGATCCGGAGATCCGCAAACAGGATGTCAACTCCATGCTCCGGCACGCCATTGCCCTGCGGCTGAACATGGCGGTAAATCCCGGACTGGCGGAAACGACGCTAGGGGAGCTGGATTGCTCGGTAGATATTCCGGAAGGGCTGGACGCCGGCAGCACTGTTGCCGACCTGCTAGAACTGGCCGGCGGAGCCATGCCGGGCTTCAACTCCTCCATCAACGAGGCTATGACCTCCATCAACGAGTGCTATAATGACGGCGATTGCCGTGAAGATCGTTACGACGAGGAGGAAGGCGAAGAGGAGGAAGAGGAAAGTGAAGATGACGGGCATCCCGGCAAAAGTAAAGGTAAGGGTATGAAAAACGGCTTCGACAAAGGTAAGCCGAAGATGAGGGTGCTGCCTAATCCCGCACATACCCACGCTCAGGTACGCGTCCAGGCGGTAAGCGAAGGTAGTGCTGAGCTGCGCCTGCTGACGCTGCATGGCCAGGTGCTGCAGCAGCAACTACACTATCTGTACGCCGGCAGTAATGAACTTGAAATCGATGTCCGGACATTGCCTCCGGGAATCTACCTCATCCTCCTGCAATATGAGGGAGAGGTGTTTACCCAGCGTCTTGTCAAAGCACGCAGGTAAGTTCCGGATACTCAGAGGAGTGATTTTTCTCGTTAGAAAACCTCCTGTATAACAACGAATTAAGCCAATGTTTGATTAGGGCAGTGCACCGACCCGGTGTGCTGCCCTTTTTTCACCGATTGAAAATGCGGAAATTAACCCGGATTATTCATGGCAAGTCCATGAATAATAACGACAAATAATTTTAATTAATTGATTGTCAAATATTTATGTACGGGTTAATCCTGGCAATTGCAAAATTTGGATACCCAAATTTGGGTATTTACCCTGATGAATATAAAGTGGGTGGAATCTTTATAATTACCTGGCAACCAAAGTTTTGCAATTCGTCAGCCCTTCGGGCGGAAAATTCTTTGTGATTTTTCCGGGTTAAATTTTCTGTTTGGCAATTTGAAAGATATTCTCTATGTTTATCGCATATTAATGCCTGTTACCATAAAATGGTAAAATGCTACCCTTTACAGCTTCATCTGTACCGGATCCTCAATGAAGAGTGATTTTTTTCTCTTCTGTTTGATCTGAGGATCGCCATTCAAATAAATAGAAAACGACGATAGCATAATAGGTAATCATTAAACATACTATGCGGAAAACAGTCTTGCCTTTAGATAAGCGAAGGGCTGTTATTCTCCACACCTGTTATTCTAAGATTGGTACAAAGAACCAGTTACTACAGTATCTGTGAAGGAAGGTATTTGTGAAAAGCTAAAGTTTGGAATAACTTCCGTCTGTATTCTCCTAAAAATAACCATAACCAAAAAACAAATTCCCTCCGTATGAAACAACATTTTACTCCCAATTCTGCTGCTGTGTCGTTTTTAGGATACAGCCTTTACCGCTTGCTGGCGGCTCTTTTGTTCTCCTGTTTTTTTCTTCCCCATTCGACGATGGCGGAAGGAACGCGGCAGGTAGCCCCCGGCAGTTCGGATATTACGATGCTGATTATCAATCAGCCCAACTTCGGTCGCTTCGCCAGCTACGGCGCGGCGGAAGCCAGCCGGATGTACTTCCGGCTTGGAAGCAATACCGAAAAATTGTACATCGGACTTAGCGTAGAATACGGTCAGGACGGTGAAGCACTCTCCGGTCTCGGCGCTCGCTATGACTTTCAAATCAGGCGGGTTAATCCCGGCGGCGACGACCCCCTTGTTCACGGACCGTACACCATCACCGAGGAGACCTACAATGCTGCCGAGGACCTTATTCCGGCCAACGTAAGTTCCTGGTCTGATGCGGCATATCCCCTGTACGCAAACACCCTTACCGGAGCCGGAGGAGAACTGGTTTACGAATTCTCTCCCGGGCTGGCCGGTGATTACTATATCGAATTTCAGGATAGAAACCCGGATGACGATATTCACATCGGTTACTGGGACTTCACCGTTACCGATGCCGCGGAGACCGCGATCGACGGTCGCGTCTGGTCGAAGAACTGGGCTTTCCGCACCCCGCCGACAGGAATATATATCGATCCCGATTGCGGCTGGGATCGCAAATTCAACGGGGAGCTGTATTCCTACACCAGCGACCGTTTCGTCTCCCGCATCGACTTCAGTGACTCTGGCTTTCAGGGGCTTTCCTTTAACGTAGCCTTCAACTCCCGCGGACCGGGAAACTCGGGTGTAGTGGCTAATGACCGAAAATCCGTTCCGGCTATGAACCTCACTCAGCAAGCCGCGGAACACCTTATATTTTTGAATCCTCCCGATATTAATGAATTTCCCAATGGGGAATGCGGAACGCTTACCGGCGCCGAAACTTTCCAGTGTAATGGCTTTGGAGAAAAATGCCTGCAGCTGAGCGTGACCCGGCCCGGGCAGGTGGAAATCATCCTCGACTTTAACAAAAATGGAACATTCGACCCCGGAACGGAAGACGTGCTACTCAGCTATTCCTTCTTCGGTAAGGAAAGCCTGACCGCCTGTGTGCCCTGGGACGGACTGAAAGGGGACGGTCAGGAACCGGAATTCGGTGATCAGGCGGATATCATCTATCGCTATACCCAGGGCGTTCAGCACTGGTCGGTTTACGACGTGGAGTTTATCAAAGAGGGCTTTTGCGTGGAAGCAGTGCGGCCTACCGACTGTGGCACCAGCCTCACCAATATTTTATACTGGGACGATACCGACATTCCCGAGCCCCGGGATCCGGGCCTGAGCGATCCCGATGCTTTCAAGGACGGTCGGGGCGGCTGCGTCTGTAGAACGGATGACTGCCGTACCTGGACCTTCTTCGATTCGGATCCCGACAGCGATCAATGCAAGAATAATGATGACTCAACAGAGGGATACGGGGACAAGAGCACGCTTAATACCTGGTGGTTCGCCAGCCTCAACGAAACAGTGGTCAAGGATCTTTTCCTGTTTACCTGTCGCATTACAGGTGCCGATGTTATCTGCGAAGGAGAGACCACTCGTTTCAGCGCCGTTGCTATCGGCGGTGTTCCAACCTATAGCTATCAGTGGAGCGGACCGGGTGGATTCAGTAGCAGTAGGGCCTCTACCGGGGATATCAGTGTTCCCGGTACTTATTGTATAGAGATTACCGATCAGAACGGCTGTACTACTACCTGTTGCCTGGAGCTAAGCGTCGATCCGCTGCCTGAGCTGGACTGCGTCTCCACTCCTGTCAGCTGCGACGGTGCTTCGGATGGTACTATCAGTGTATCGGTGGATGGTGATGCGGCGGGTTACACCTTCAGCCTGAGCGGGCCGGATACAGAAGAAAGTAATAATTCCGGTAGCTTCAGCAGCCTGGGCGCCGGAACCTATACGGTAGAGGTGCGTAACGATGCGACGAGCTGCACGGAAACCTGTGAGATCGTTGTCGATACGCCGCTGCCCCTGACCTGCACCGTGAACCTGGATGCAGGCGTCAGTTGCGATGGCACATCAGATGGAAAAGCTACCGTCACTCCGCTGGGTGGCAACGGCGATTACGAATATTTATGGGACAACGGCGAAACCGGCATGCAGGCCACCATGCTCGACGCAGGAGAGCACAGCGTGACCGTCAAGGACAGCAAGGGCTGTGAAACGACCTGTACGGTATTAGTGACAGCCCCGGAGGTAGATATCATCTGTCCCCCTGATCTGGAACTGGTTTGTGGCGCCGAAGGTAATGAAGCAATGATCGACAGCTGGCTCGCCTCGGTCATCGTGGAGAATACCTGTGAAGAGCCAGTAGTGAATAACACCTATCAGGCGGATGGTTTCACCGGACTGTGTCCGCAGGTACAGGAAGTAACCTTCTCCCATACCACCGCCGCCGGTACGACACTAACCTGCAAAGCAACTATTTCCATAATCGATAACCTCAAGCCCGAGATAGCCTGCGTTGGGGACCTTATTCTCGAATGCGACGGCGACTATGAAAAGGAAATACAGGACTGGCTGGCAGCTTCCTATAGTGCACTGAAGGATAATTCCACGGATAATTGTGATCCATTACTGTCCGTCAGTGACAACTACGATGGTGTTTCGCTGCCTGCCGTGTCCTGTGACGGCACGCAAGGCCTGCCGGTAACTTTCACCGTGACCGATGACTGTATGAACAGCGATGATTGTACGGCGAAGATCATCATTCGGGATACGCAGGGGCCGACGCTCGGCGGCTGTCCGTCAGACCTGGAACTGGAGTGCGGAGACGATTACGCGGCAGAGATTGCCACCTGGCTGACGGAGGCTGAGAAGAGCCTGGAGACCAATTCCTCAGATATCTGTGGGGCGGTGACGGCGAGCAACAATTATACGGCCGGCGCGCTACCGGAGGTAGTCTGTGAGGGCGATGACGGTTTGACGGTGACCTTCACGGTGAAAGACGGCTGCATGAACAGCGTTGAGTGTATGGCGAAAATCATCATTCGGGATACGCAGGCGCCGGAGTTGAGCTGTCCGGCGGAGTTGGCGCTGACTGGTTGTAATCCCACCCTGCCGCTTGCGGCAGACCTGATTGCGGATGGTGTGGTTTCCGCTTCCGACCTTTGCGGTACCGCTACCGTGAAGTCAATGGGCACCGCCAACCTGTCAGAAGGCTGCCAGGGGCTGCAGGAATACTATTTCTACGCAGAGGATGAGTGCCAGCTCACCTCGGAAGTTTGTACCCTCCGGGTTGCTTATCTGATCAATGAGGCTCCGGCCTGCGAAGTGACGCCAATAGAGGAACCGGTAGCGTATTGCGGAAGCGAATTCGTTGTGGAAGATTACACCGGTCAACTAGCTGTCGATGATGATGGTTGTTCACCCGTTGAGATAGTCCAAACACCGGCCGCAGGAACTGTTATCTCCGCTTTTCCGGCGGAAGGACTGGAGATTACCTTTCAGGTGAGTGATGAATGCGGTGAATCTGTATCCTGTTTCATCACGCTGCCCTGCCGTCCAAACGTTCCTGAAAACATCTGTACGTTCACCCCCGGTTACTGGGGCAACCACAATGATGACGAACGCAAAGATCCCGATGTGGTGATGATACTCGAGCAGTTTGAAGATAAGGTAATTACGCTGGGACCCTGGACTTTCGATGCGGATTGTATCGACGTCATCCTGCCGGGGCCCCCGCAGTCGCAGAAGGGCGTCTACCTGGATTTGGCCTGTAACGATATTAACGATACGAAGATTACCAAGGACGACATGAATTCCATGCTTCGTCACGCCATCACCCTGATCCTCAATGTAGCCTACAATCCCGGGTTGGAATCGGTTCCACTGGGCCTGCTCGAGTGTGACATTTCCATTCCTGCAGGATTGGATGGAAACAGCACGGTGCAGGATCTGCTTGAACTGGCGGATAGCGAGTTGCCTGGGTTTAATTCCTCGATCAACGAAGCCCTCACGGCCATTAATGAGTGCTATAATGATTGCGAAGCTATCGTGGATAGTTCCGGAGGCAAAGACAAGGAAAAGGAAAAAGGTAAGGGCAAAGGCAAAGGCAAAGCCAAAGCCAACTTGCAGCAATCTCCTGGTAGCTTGTCCGGACAAGCGGGTGAATTGCGTTTGCAGCCTAATCCGGCCGGTAATTACCTCGATCTTCTGCTGAAGGTCAGCGCTGGCCAGGATGGGGAGATCCGCCTGTGGAGTATACAGGGGCAGTTACTGCAATCGCAGTCTTGGGAACTATCGAAGGGAGAAAACAACCTGCGTCTGGACCTGAGTAGCCTGCGCTCCGGAACGTATTTACTAAGTGTTCAAACCACAGAAGGAGCTTTTGTACAACGATTTATTAAAGGTGTAGATAGATAGCACCGATTTAAATTTGCGATTTGCATTAGAGCCCGGCGGAAAGTTCGCCGGGCTTTTTTTTAGAGTTACCCGCTCAGACTGCACTCACCGCCTTACCCGGCCGCGGCAGCTGGCGCTGCTAAGGCGAAGGAGGCAGGGCGAGGGGAATGAAAACAGGGTAGGGGTAAACGGTTGTATACGTCAATGATAGGAAGATTCGTTACTTTTTACGGGTATGGCGTCCTAAGGACGTATTATTCATTAATTAAATTGAAATATCATGAAACTCAAAATTGTACTGAGCACTGTACTCTCCATGGTGCTGATCCTGATGCTTGCGGCCCCGGCTGCCGCTCAACAAGGGAAAGGGAAAGGTAAATCCAAGAAGGAAGCAGTAGAGCGCAAAGCGGAAAAGGCGCCGGAAAAAACGATAAAGACTGCTGAAGAAAAAGCAGATAAGAAGAAGGCCGAAGAAAAAACACGCGAAGCCGAAGAAGAGGCCAAAGAGAAAGCAGAAGAGGAAGCCGAAGAAGCAGAAGAGGCCAAAGAGAAAGAAAAAGAAGAGGCCCGGGGAAAAGCTTATGGCAAAAACAAAGAGGGACTGGAAGGGCGCGAATTCGGCAAAAAGCGCTCTATGGAAGCCAAGGCCAAAGGAGAACTGAAAGCTGCTGAACGCCAGGAGACAGGAACAGAAAAGGAGCGCCTGCAGCAGGAAGCGAAGGAGATGGAGGAAAAGATGAAGTCAGAAAAGGGGAAGGGAAAAAAGAAAGGTAAAGGTAAAGGCAAGGGCAACCGGTAGAACCTGAAATACATTCAGGAGCTTGTAAAAGTGATGTTTCTTTCGAGAGGCATCACTTTTTTCATTTCGCCAGTCTTAAAAGCTCGTCTTATGCCATCACTGTTAAGCTGTCATCCGTTTTCCCTGCTTCGCCCGGCAGCCTTCTTCTGTCTGGCCGCTCTGCTGGGCTTTTCTTTTTCCTGTATACTTCCCAAAGAGCCCTTCAAAATGTTGAAAAATTTAGTACACAGTGTACTAGTATGTTGGCCCGTTGTGCGAATGAGGACCAGGGAACCGAGGTAAATCCGCTCATCATCCAGGTAGAGGAATAAGCGTGAGCGGCGGTGGAGAAAATACCGAAGACGGGGCAATTCCTCTTTTACGGCAACATTCCTTTCCTCCTTCAATCCTCGTATATTAGCCCTCAAACAAAACGACACCCGGATTATGGATCTGCTCACTATCGGTACTTCCCTTATTGTGATGGCTGCGCTGTTCGGCTACATCAATGTTCGCTTCATCAAACTTCCAGTAACCATTGGGTTGATGTTTGTTTCCATGCTCTTTTCGCTATTCATGTTCGGCCTCGGCTATTTTAATCCCGATATTTTCGAGTTCGAGGAGCAACTGGTGGCCTCTATTGATTTTTACCGCCTGTTGATGGACGGCATGCTGAGTCTGTTGCTCTTCGCCGGCGCCCTGCATGTTGACTTTGGAAAGTTGCGCCAATTCGGTGGTCCCATCCTGGCCTTTGCCACCCTGGGCGTCCTGACCTCCACGCTGTTGGTCGCTGGTCTCGTTTACTTTTTGCTACAGCTGATGGGCCTGGAGCTCGACTTCATTTACTGTTTGCTATTCGGAGCACTGATTTCTCCTACTGATCCTATCGCTGCGCTCGGCATTCTCAAACAGCTTGGCGTACCCAAGAGCCTGGAGATTAAAATCGTCGGCGAGAGTCTGTTCAATGATGGGATAGGGGTCGTTATTTTCATCTCTCTTTTTCAGATCGCACAGGCGGGGCTGGGAGAAATGGAAATGTCGGAAGTAGGCTTCCTTTTTTTAGAAGAAGTAGGTGGAGGAGTGCTGCTGGGGCTGGTCCTGGGATTTATTGCTTATTATCTGATGAAAAGCATCGACAATTACGAGGTGGAGGTGTTGATCACGCTCGCTGTCGTCCTGGGGGGGTATTTGCTGGCCAGCCGCCTGCACTTCTCCGGCCCGCTAGCGATGGTAGTGGCCGGACTGATGGTGGGCAACGAACGTTTCCGAACCTCGACGATGTCGGAAATTACTGAGACCTACATCGATAAATTCTGGGAAATCATCGACCTGCTAATGAATGCCATCCTCTTCGTACTTATTGGGCTGGAAATCGTTGTGCTGCCTTTCAACGGATCGTATATGCTGGCCGGTCTGCTGGCCGTGCCCCTTGTTTTGCTGGCGCGTTATGCAGCGCTTTACGGACCGGTAGAGTTTTTCCGCCGCCGCCTGGAATTCTTGCCTCGTACTACCCTGATCATGACCTGGAGCGGGCTGAGGGGCGGCATTTCCATAGCCCTGGCTCTTTCCCTCACCACGGCAATGGAACGGGACCTGCTATTGTCAATGACTTACGTGGTGGTCATCTTCTCCATTTTGGTACAAGGCCTGACGATAGAGTCGCTGATCAAACGAGTCAAAGGACCGTCGGCGGAAACGAGCGGAGAACCGGGCCCGGTCTGAAGGCAAAAAGACGGATCAACAATATCGGCAGTGGGTAAGCGGAGGAGTCTGTTCCGTTCAGAATCTCCGAATTGCGGACTTCGGCTTCTGCGAAATATTTACCCTTCCTGATTAAAAAAAAAGGGGTATCCGGACGAACCGGCATACCCTGTTTTGCAATTGGCAAAAAACCTATGAAAAAATCACCCGACTGTTTGTCTTTGGATATACTGTTCAACAGTATGATGCGGTAAAAATAATCGTTGCGTCCCGGGATGCTATAGAATTTTAGGCTTTTGGACGATATGCGGGGAGAAACGGCATTTGACGCCCTCTTTTTGGAAAGAAATCGGATATTAAGTCGATGATTTCGGTTATTTAGTCGACGAAGAACTGGTTTTTGTCGATTAACCCGGGTTAAGCTTTTTTCTGAATAGCTACAAGTTGCTCCGCCAGCTCATTCAGATTGCGGATGATGAGGTCCGGAGCCACCTCCAGTTGTTCCATCACTCCGGTTTTGCGTTTGACCCAGGCCACCTGCAACCCGGCAGATTTGGCGCCGGCTACATCCCAGGTATTGGAAGAGACAAAGAGGAGCGCACTCTTTTCCAGTCCGAGGCCTGCGGAGGGTAGTTGGTACACTTCCGGTACAGGTTTATACTTACCAAGCTGATCCACGCTGAAGATAGCTTTCAGGTGGGGACCGATTTCATTGTGCAGCACTGCGCGATCCAGTAGTAATTCGTTGGCGTTAGACAGAATGGCGAGTTCGTAGAAGCGGTGCAGGCGGTGCAAGGAATCCTTTACTTCCGGGTAAGTTTGCAAGCGCCGGTAATGCTTCATCAGGTCATCCATCATTTTGGTATCGATGGTGAGCATCAGTTCTTCGCAGGCGTAGAGCAGTGCATCGCGGGTGAGCCCCTCAAAGTCTTTATAGCGATTCATCAGGGTGCGCAGCCAGGTATATTCCAATTGTTTGCGACGCCAGACGGCTCCGACCTCCGCCGCCTTGGCTCCGAAGTAGTGCTCCAGTCGTTCATTGATGGTGACGACATCGAAAAGGGTGCCGTAGGCGTCGAATACAACGGCTTTGATATGGCTAAGTTCAGACATGGGTCAGTGCTTTTATCCTTTAATATTTGCGCTGCCCGCGATGTTCAACTATTTTTTTTCTCTTCCTGGTGGGCGAAGAATCGCAGTAAGGCGCTTACGGTGTGCGGGTGGAGGAAATCTCCGTTGTGGAGCATGCGTTGAACGTCGGAAAGTGGGAGGGAAATGACCTCTACTTCTTCGCCGTCGTCGAGTTGGAGGGCGTGGGTAGGGTGGGCGTTCCGGATGAGGTAGTGGTAAATCCAGCTATCCTGAAAAACGGGATTGGAGCCGATCTTTCCGAGCGGGATAGGATCTTCACCGGTATAACCGGTTTCTTCCCGCAGTTCTCTTATAGCGGCAGTAGCGGGGGATTCGCCCGGGTCGACGATACCCCCCGGAACTTCCAGCGTATATTCTTCGATCCCGAAGCGGTACTGTCGTACGAAAAGCAATTGCTCATCGGGAGTGCGTGCCAGGACATTGACGGAATCGCTGGATTCCAGGACGATCATCCGCTCCGTTTTGTCATTGCGCGGATTCTGCATGAAGTCGAAGCGGGCGCGGAACAGCTTGAGGTCGGGGCCGTACTCCGAACGGATTCGTTTCCAACCCTTTGAAGTGTTGCTCATTGATCTTTGTCGTCATCTTCGTCAATGATGGCGTCGTCGATGATTTCGTCGCCGTCGTTGTCAAGGTCTTCAAATCCGGGTACCAGGCCTTCTTTTTTCTGGGGCTTGTAATCGGGATCCTGTCCGATTTCCATATCGCCTTCTTTTTTCCGGGCGCCCTCGTTTTGGTAGTCGCCTTCGGCAAAGCGCTCGGCGCGGGAAAAGAAGTCGTCCTTGTCATCCAGCAGGCTATCGCTGTTTTTACTTTCCTTGCCGGCGAAGCGGTCTTTGGTTTCGCGGATGCGGTCTTCCATCTCGTCGTTGAGTTTACGAGCTTTTTCCGCCATTTCCTCGATATCGGTTTTACTGTCGGCCTGGGCTTTTTCAGCCATCTCATTGGCGCGCTCGAGGAGCTGGCCGCCGATCAGTTTGGCCTGCTCGAATGCCTTGCCGCCTTTTTCCTGCAATTGCTTGCCTACGCGCTCCGACAGGTCCATAAATTTACGACCGGCCTGATCAGAGACATCCAGGAATTTGTTGGCCACTTCGTCAGCCTTTTCCTTAAACTCGCGATAGGCTTCTTCGCGGCGTTTCTTTTCTTCAAAAGAGGGGACGCCTTCCTCCGGTTCCGTTTCCTGACCGAGATCGAGATCGGCGAAGAGATCTTCCTCCGCTTCTCCGGCCGTGCCCCCGGTATCTTCTGTGCCTGTTTCCCGCCGGCGCTGGCGGATCTCTTCCTCCAGCTCGGCCCATTTATCCTTGGCCATATTGATGAAGTCACCACTTTCCTGCTTGACTTGTTCTCCGCCTTTTTCCATTTCTTCCCAGAGTTCATCCGCTTTGTCACGGGCCTGGTCCATGTACTGATCGGCTTTTTTCTTTAGATCTTCACTGGCTTCCCGCCCCGTATCGGCCGCTTTCCGGCTTGCGGATTTGGTGACCGATTTGGCGCCGAACAGCAATTTGCGCATATCATTTAGAATTCCCATTGGTGTTGTCGTTTTTTGAATAGAACGATAATTCCCGGACAGAAGTTTCCTATTGCCGGACTGCTTGGTTCGCCATACGTGCTTCGCTTTCCCGGCAAAATGATAAACTTTCACCTGCCCATTATAGGAATTTTTCTGGAGGCGCGCAGGAATAAAAATAAAAACATTTATCAAATCCTGAACGGGCGAATCAGCTCTTCGCGATTGGCTTTTCGCCGTTGGCTGCTTAGTACACTGTCAATTAAGTTCTTTTCGGTTTTGAGATGGGGGTTTTGGCGAAAGGCAAGGCGCGAGGAGGGAGCATAGCCGGGGTTCTGTGACCGACGAGCAACGCAGCATTTCGCCAAAAGCCACTGTCAAAACGGAAAGTTACTTTTTTGACAGTGTACTTAGTCTGGCAGGCGCCTTGCCGTTCTGGGCTGACCATCCATCTACCCCAGCCACTCCTCTTCTACGGGCCGGTCTTCAATTTCCAGGAAGCGCTCTACCTGTTGTTCCAGGTACAGCGCCTGATCGGCGTGTTTGAGGCCGCGTACCAATTGGATACTGCGTTTGCTATCGAGTTCGACATTGACGGAGAAGGCGAAATTGGGGGTGCCGTTCGTTTTGCTGGCTACGTATTTTTTGATAAAAATTTGCTGGATATCGGTAATGGGAATGTGGTGTTCTTTGTAAAAAGGGAAATGCAGGGGTTGGTGTTCGATGAGCAGTCGCTGCCGGTCCACATTGACCTGCGTGGTATTGATAAAATTGGCGATCATATTGTACAGCAGCCCGAGGCCTATGGCCAGGTGGATGCTAATTCCCAGAAAAACGCGGAAGTCGCCGGAAGCTAAGGCTGCGAAGACGAAGGGCAGCAGCATGCCGTTCCACAGTATGGTGAAAAACGTCATAAAAGAACTGTTACTGTGCCGCCAGCTGATGATCATATCCACCTCATTGGGCGTACTGTAAGCTTCGATGCCCGGCGGTAAAAGTACTTCCGGACGATGTCGTTGGGCCTGTTGAATTTCTTCTTCGAAGCTGAATACATGGTGGCACTTGTTGCATTTGGCCACCAGCTTGTCAATGTTGATGTCTTTCGCTAAAATATCCGCCCGGCAGTTGGGACAGCTCAGTTGATCCAGCATGAGATTAAGGTGTTTTCCGAATGGACTCTAATGTACGAAAGATTCAGAGATTTGTTCGATTACCCCTGCTTTAAGTAAGCAACATTACTTTGTCGATTACCGCCGGATTACCTATTTTCGCTTTCGGCGATGCTGGATCAGCAACGCTGCGTACTATTTGCCGAAAGGCGCAAAACGACACCAACACCAAACTCCATGGAATACACCACACGGGGAAATACCGGCGTCTAAGTCAGCAAAATTTCTTTTCCATGCAACTCAAACTCATCCGGCAACAGTTCGAAGCTTTCCGTCAGTACCTGCAATCCCGGCGCGGGCAGAAGCGGCTTTACATCTGGGAATCGCAGCGCATCTTTCAGGAAAACTGGGACCTGCAAGTGCCCGACCTGGCCGCTATGTACGACAGCAGCCTGGAAAACAGCCAAACCCGCCGCCTGTGGAACCGCGAGAACTACGAGCCCAAGCGCATGATGCTGGAATTCATCCGGCTGGCCCCCGACTTTGTGCGCTCGATGTTTCGCGAGCTGTTCGACGAGAGTAAGAGTCTGGATCTGCGTTGCAGCCGTTTCGTTTTCTACTGCGATGAGTTGCTGGAGAATTATAAAAAAGAGTACCCGCATCGCATAGAGAATAACCATTACCACGACGATGATTACCACATGGTGTTTCTCTATCTGGCTTTTCGCTATCCGGATCGCTATGCGCTCTACGATTTTCAGGCTTTCTTCAATACCCTGAAAAAACTGGGTGTCGCCCAACTACCGCCGACCAATGACGTGGAACGTTACGCCAAAGTGACCCGCACCCTGTATAACCTGATGCAAAAAGAGGAAGGCCTGATGCAATTGCATCGCAAACGCCTGCGCCCGGAACACTACGCGGGTGAAAGTTATCTGCTGGTTTACGATTTCTATGTATTTTGTGGAGCGTCGTGAGATAATTACCGGAGTCACCCCGTCAATTGACCAAATCAAGCCCTCATAACTTATGTCGTACCACCTGTCACCCCGGAGATTTTGTTTCCGTTATCTGGAGATATCTCTTCTCACTCTGCTACTCGCCTGTTCCCGCACGGAAGAAAAGCCGCCCCGGCCCAATATCGTCCTGATCATGGCCGACGATATGGGCTTTTCCGATATCGGCTGCTACGGCTCTGAAGTGGCTACCCCCAACATCGACCGGCTGGCGGATGAAGGGATGCGCTTTACCCAGTTCTACAACATGGCGAAATGCGAGACGACGCGCTCGGCCCTGCTTACCGGTCTGTACCGGGGCGACGAACGAGCCCGGTCGATGGGGCAATTGCTGCGCGATGCGGGGTATACCTCCATCTACAGCGGAAAGGAGCATTTCTCGGGATGGGTGCCTGAACACTGCTATGCTACCGAAAGCTTCGACCGGGCTTTTACCTTCTGGGCCTCGACCGAATATTTCGTTCCACCGGACAGCACTTTCCGCAAGCCTTATATTCTGAATGGCCGCGAACTTCATCCTTCAGCGTTTGAGGTTTCGCAAACGCCATTTTATCAAACCGACGCCATCACCGACTACGCCCTGCGCTGGATGGATACCCTGGTGGTGGGCAAAGAAGATCCTTTCTTTTTGTACCTGCCCTATCACGCTGCTCATTACCCCCTGCAGGCTCATCCGGAAGACATTGCCAGGTACAGGGGCCAATACCTGAAGGGATGGGATAAAGTGCGGCGGCAGCGCTTTGAGCGAATGAAAAAACTGGGCGTCATCCCGGAGGCAACTCAACTCAGTCCTCCGGAAGGCAATATCAATCAGTTTCGCGGTCACCCGAAAGGCGATGCAGCTATTCGGGAAAATATCCCCTTGTACCGGCCCTGGGACAGTCTGACGCCGCAGGAACAGGACGCTCTCGACCTGGAAATGGCTGTCTTTGCCGCTATGGTGGATCGTCTGGATCAGAATATCGGCCGGTTGCTCACCTATCTTGAAGAAAAGGGTAAGTTGGAGAGCACCCTCATCTTATTCCTCTCCGATAACGGTTCCTGTCCTTACGACAGCAACCGTGATTTTGAGTATCCACCGGGCGGAAGGGAGTCGTACCGCACTTTGCCGGCTGCCTGGGCCAACGTAGGCAATACGCCCTTCCGTTATTTCAAACAGTACGGCCATGAGGGTGGCGGACACACCCACTTCATCGCCCGCTGGCCGGGCGTGACGGAACCGGCATCACTAAGCGATCAGCCGGCGCATGTCGTCGATATCCTGCCCACCCTGCTGGAGGCGGCAGGTACGGATTATCCCGCTCAGGTAAATGGAGAAACCACCCTGCCGCTGCATGGGCAATCCATGCTGCCCATTTTGCGGGGCGAGCAGCGGGCCGTACCGGCATACATTCTGTCGGGCTTTACGGAGCGCTTCCGCATGTTCAGGCAGGAAGACTGGAAGATCGTGCGGGTTAATGCCGGCGACTGGGAATTGTACAACCTCCGGCAAGATCCTACGGAAATGTATAACCTGGCCGCAGAGCAACCGGAGCAGGTTGAACAGTTAGTGAAGCATTACGAGACGGTAAAGGGCAGCTTTCCGCAAGAAGACTGAAACCATAACCCTGTCAGCATGATGATCCGGGAAAAATGGCTGGGCCTGGTGCTGATTCCATTCATCAACACCATCAACTACTACCTGACTTATTCTAAAAATAAATCTGTTCGCCTACTTCAGTGTGACGATACCATTATTTGACAAATTGTTTTGTAAGCAAGGCTCCTTCCGCATCCCGCAGTTGGAGGAAAAAAGCACCACTCTGTAAACCGGAAACGGGAACGGCGATATTATCTTCAGTGTCGTTGACCTTCACCCCCGCAACTGCGATGCCGGCATCCGGAAATTGCACGGTGAGCGAATCGTTCCACGTATTCATGGCCCTGGCGTAATCACCGGCAGTGGGATATCGGTTTTGAAAATCGGCGGTGGAAAAATACAGCTCATTGCCCAGTTCGATGTATTGTACCGGCAAATCTATATGGTGAGCCTGCCTGAGCATTTCCAGTTGACTTTGCAGGTTGTCGGAGAGTATATTCAGCACAAAAATCGGGGTGGAGCCGAGGTAATCAGCGGCCTGCTTGAAGTCTTCCAGGGTATGGGGCGTCATGGGAGTTCTCCCGAAATTGGAATGATTTTGCAAGTTTCCCTCCGGCCGCCAGGCACTCTCCGGCAGCGGCCGTCCCGCTCTCCAGTCCCGGTATTGTGAAACGGTGCCGCCGGGATATCTCAGCAGGGGAACCCCCAGGACTTTGACGCTGTCTCGGAAAGATTGATTATTGGTTTGGTAATGGAATTCAAATTAAAACCGACCTTCGGAACGGACCGGGATGAATTGGGCAGCTCCGCGCTCGTAAAGACTTGTGCATGGGAAAAAGGATTACTGAATAAAAACAAAAAGCCGATGAGCGTGAAAAGCTGCATGAGTTTTTTTCTTATTTGACTTAAGGCAGAAGAAAAGGTTTACCGGGCGCAAAAAAAATCGTGCCGGTCAAAGTGAAGCTGAGATTTATGGAAAAATTGGTAACAATGCCTATTTTGGGGATTAATGAGTTTACGTTTAATAGAAATACGAGCCGAAGAAGACCAGGAGGAAAAAATCCGGGAAGTGCTCGAAGAGCATAAGATTGTAGGAGTTCACGGCTTTTCGATGAGAGAAGGTCAGCTCCTTATCCGGGGACTCTTGTTATCGGAAGAAGCCGAACCTGTTTTCGACGCCCTGGATCCGGATAAGCAGAGCGGCATTCACCAGGTCTTTTTGACCAATGTGGAGGCGGTGATCCCCAAAATTGAGCGGGAAGAGGAGGAAGAGGAGCCGGCGAAAAAGACGGAAGAAGAAGAGCAGAATCAAATAAATCTGGGGCGGTTTGTTCGTATCAGTAAAGAAGAATTGCGCAACGACGTACAAGGCTCCGTGAAGTTGACGTTGAATTTCGTTTTGCTCTTCGTCCTTTCAGCCATCGTTGCCGGCATTGGTATTTTGAAAGAAAATACGGCGATCGTCATCGGAGCGATGGTCATCGCTCCTTTTCTCGGGCCTAATGTAGCCCTGGCCTTTGGAACGACTGTAGGGGATCTGAAGATGGTGCGCAACTCTCTGCGGACAGCTGTCGTAGGCACCTTGATTGCCTTTGGTATATCGGTCGTATGGGGATATATCGATACGGGGGTCAGCAATATCGAGCACGACATTTTTATTGAGTACCGGGATATTGCGCTGGCCCTGACCTGCGGTTTTGCCGGCGTACTCAGTCTGATGATGGGACAGGCCACTTCGCTGGTGGGGGTTATGGTAGCTGCTGCTTTGTTACCTCCCCTGATGCGAGCCGGGCTCTTCCTGGGTGGCCAGCTGTGGGTGCCCGCGCTCAATTCTTTCCTCATCTACATGGCCAATATCATTTGCGTCAACATCGCCGGTATCGTGACTTTTTACCTGGCCGGCATCCGTCCCAAGTTCTGGTGGGAGGAAAAAACCGCCAGAAAACACCGCGTGCGCTCAATGCTCATCTGGTTAATTATGCTTCTATTACTCGCGGGAATGATCTTCTTCATTCGAAAACTGGGACTGAGCTAATTGCCGTAGTAGTGGGATGAATAATTTCCAGCTGCCTCCCGGCCTTGTCCATTTTATGACATCTTAAAATCCAAAGGGAATATTATTTTTGCAGCTCAAAAGCGCGATGGGAATCCTGTTTAATTGACAGGGCAATTTCTAAGAGAAAGTCCCCCCGCCAATTCATTCCTTATTCCGCACCGCGATAGTTCTTGATTTCACAATAAAAAAAACTATGGATTATAAGCTTCGCATTTTCTCATTACTTATCGCTAGTCTTTTCATTGCCTGTCAGCCCGTTAATCAGAAAACGGAAAAAGCTCAGCCACAAGAAACGATGCAGGAAGAACCTCCCGGCAAAGCCCAGCGCATCGTAGACCGGGCCATCGAAGCCCACGGCGGCGATCTGATAGATGATCGTCGGATTGAATTTGACTTCCGCGGTCGCCGTTACGTTTCTACCCGGGAGGACGGGCAGTTTACCTACGAGCGCATCTTCACCGATACCACGGGCGACCGCATCCGGGATGTGCTGACCAATGAAATGTTCTACCGGCAGCTTAATGGCGAGCGGGTGGATTTACCGGCAAAGGACAGCGCGGCTTACGCCAACTCCGTCAATTCAGTGATATACTTCGCTTTGCTGCCTTATTACCTCAACGATCCGTCAGCCATTAAGGAATACCTCGGCGAGGAAAGTGTACAAGGGAAACCCTATCACAAAGTTAAGGTGACCTTCCGGCAGGAAGGCGGCGGCAAGGATTTTCAGGATGAGTTCATTTACTGGTTCCAGCGCGATAACTATACCATGGATTATCTGGCTTATAATTACGAAACGGAAGGCGGCGGCGCACGCTTCCGCGAAGCCTACAATGTGCGTACGGTCGACGGCATTCGCTTCGCCGACTATATCAATTACAAACCAACGGAGAAAACCATGGATGTGGCTTCCTTTGCGCAGCGCTTTGAGGAAGGTGAACTGGAGGAATTATCCCGTATCGATATCGAAAACGTTCAGGTGGAAAAGGTAGCACTGCAGTAACCTTCAACTTCCCAACCTGCCCCGGCTTTGCATGGCCGGATAAACATTCAGCTTTGAAAATTCTCATCATCCGTTTTTCTTCCATCGGTGATATCGTGCTGACCAGCCCGGTGCTGCGCTGTTTAAAACAGCAGCTGAACGCCGAAGTGCATTATCTCAGCAAGCAGGCTTTCAGGCAGATCCTGGAGCCGAATCCCTATATAGATAAGGTGTACACCATTGAAAAGAGGGTAGGAGAGGTGATGCCGCAGCTGCGGCGGGAAAACTATGATGTCCTTATCGATCTGCATAAAAACCTGCGAAGCCTGCAGGTGAAAGCCGGCTTATGGCGCGTGAAAAGTTATGCTTTTGATAAGCTCAACCTGCAGAAATGGCTGATGGTTAATTTCAAAATCAACCGCTTGCCCGATCGTCATATTGTCGATCGTTATCTCGGCGCCGCCGAACCCCTGGGCATCGTCAACGACGGGCAGGGACTTGATTACTTTACCCCCCCGGAGGAAGAAGTGGACATCGATCGCTTCTTTCGCGAGAACCTGCCTTCCCATTTCAGAGCGGAAGAAAAAAAATCCGACAGTTCCGATTATATCGCTTTTGCTATCGGGGCGGCCCACGCCACCAAACGCCTGCCGCGAGAAAAACTGATCGCCTTGTGTGGGGCAATCCCCCTGCCCGTGGTACTGCTTGGCGGCCCTGCTGATGCGGAGGAGGGAGAAGCCGTTGCAGATGCCGCGGGCCGGCACGTCATCAACGCCTGCGGCCGGCTTAGCCTGCACCAGTCCGCATCTCTCGTACGCCAGGCCAGGCAGGTGATCACCCATGACACCGGCCTGATGCATATTGCCGCCGCTTTCCGCAAGGATATCGTCTCTGTGTGGGGAAATACCATTCCTGAATTCGGTATGTATCCCTACTATCCTCAAGGACTGCACCGTAATCAAACCGTGGAAGTGCAGGGCTTGCCTTGCCGGCCTTGTTCAAAAATCGGGTATCAACAGTGTCCTAAAGAACATTTCCGGTGTATGCGGGATATTCCGGAGGCATCTGTTTTGCAGGCCCTGAAAATAGAAAACTTCCATTCCTGAGCATTGGAAAGCATTACACTCTAAAAATACTGGAGTCACTGGCGAAAAAAAATGTCGATTTCCTGGAAGATGTCCCAACATGTCCCAAGATGTCCCAAAATGTCCCAACATGTCCCACCCTTATATCTTATATTTGTTAATGATAGCAGTAAAGCAGGGAGTCTGCGGCATAGGCTGAGACTCTTTGAGAAAACCGGCTCCCGGCGCACCAAAGCCGGGGCCGGCTCTTCATCCATGTTTTAGCTGCCGTTTTACAGGCGGCTTTCATTCGGAACTTCTCGCTTGAAAGCCGCCCGTAAAATGCAGCAGCTATAAACGCTAACAAAGAAGTAGGGAAAACTCGTAGTTGGGTATTTTTGGGGTGCCGGGGATGATTAGAAGTGAAAATCGATGCACCCGTGATCTCCACTCGCTATTCAGTGACCGGCAGATCGCAAAAAACATCTTTCGCAGGCTAATCATCCCTCCCCCTTTTCCCGAAGCTTTCTCACAGTGCCGGTAGAATATATTTTCACCAGCACCGAGGCGCGGCCGGTAAGCAATGCGAAAGTTTTGTAAGAAAGACGCTGCTGATTTGTACTTCCAGGTAAGAAGGACAGCCCCGCTGTTTCCTGAGCGGGCTCGCCGCTTCCGGTCTTTGAAACCGACTTGTTGCAGACTACCATGCACGTGTGGTCTGCAACGGGATTGCTAATTTCCGGATCCCTCTTAAAAACGCATCCTCTTCCAATTGCTCCCACTCGAACCTTTAGGGCTTCAACCCTTCTTTTGATTTTTCCGAATTGTTGCAGAAAAAGCCTATATTTCGGATTCATTCGACAACCATGCGAAAGGGGGAAGCTTTGCTCCCCACCCTAAGACTATACAAAAGCGCGTTTATGAAAAAAAGCACCCTTTTACTCTTTTTCCTTACAGCAATCACCCTCGGCACCCTGACGGCACAAGATATTCACTTCACCTTATATAATATGTCGCCTCTGACCCTTAATCCGGCCCAGACCGGCGCCTTTTACGGTACGGCGCGGGTAGGAGGGATCTATCGCGATCAGTGGCGTACCATATCCAACTTCGAAGGCTATCGCACTCCTTCCTTTTACGTAGATGCTCCGATCATCCGCGGATTTGGTGACAACGACTGGGTGGGTGTCGGAGGTATGCTGGTCAGTGACCGGGCCGGGGTCGGTAATCTGCGCACCAATCAGTCTATGTTGTCGGCGGCCTATCACCTTGGCCTGGGCAAACAAGGCAATAGCGTGTTGACGCTGGGCCTGCAGGGCGGAAGTATCACCCGCCGTATCGACCTCAATTCTACAGAGCTGGTATTTGAGGACGAGATCGATGAAAGCTTCGGCGGGGGCGGCCTCACGGCAGGGGAGAGCCAGGACCGGCAGGGCAACGGAAAGAAATCCTTCATTGACTTCGGCGCCGGGCTTATGCTGCGCTCCAAAATCAATGACCAGAGCAGCCTGGAACTTGGCGCCGCCGTTGGGCACGCCCTGACACCGGAGTACGGTATTCTCAGCGACAGCCTGGGAAGAAAACCGGAACGGCCGATGACCACTACCGCTCACGGTCGCTTTCAGTACGATATCACTGACAAATGGCGCTTTTCCCCTACTTTCCTTTTTCAAACAACCGAAGGCACCAGTGAGGCTATGATACAGCTATGGGGAGGGTACCTGATCAAACCCGAAAAAAATATCCGCCTCAACTTCGGCACCGGTTACCGCTTCGGCGACGCTGTACCGCTGATGGTGGGCATTGATGTGGATGACCTGCGCGTCGCGCTGGCCTACGATATCAACACCTCTTCCCTGTCCAGCACCACCAATTCGGTGGGCGGCTTCGAAATCGCAGCCTCCTATATTTTCAAGATCTTTAAAGAACCCGAGGTAGACCCAGCTATTCTTTGCCCGGAGTTTTAACATTTTATTAAAACTATTCCGGTGCCTGAATTGCGTTACTCAATAAAGTTTACCAGGGAGAAAACGAAGATAACCATGAGATATATCCTATTGTGCATCCTCATCAGCAGCCTGAGTTCCCAAGCCTGGGCTCAGCCTATTAAAAAAGCCAGATACGAAACAATGGTTAAGGTGGCTCAGGAACGCCTGGAGCTGAAAGATTACTACAACGCGCTGGAGTGGTATGAGAAAGCTTACGAAGAACGCAATGACGAAAGCCTGATTCCCATCATCGCCGATCTGCACTATAAGCTGCGCGACTATATCCGCGCGGAACGATGGTACGCCCGGCTGTTTCGTCGCGATGATGAAAACCAGTATGCCGATTTGCGTTTTCGCTACGGCCGCATCCTCAAAATGAACGAAAAGTATCAGGAGGCCATCCCCGAATTGCAACAATTTATCAATCATACGAATGATCCCAAACTAAAAGCACTCGCTGAAAATGAACTGACCGGCGCTGAAATGGCCATCGAAATGCCCAATACGACTAAAGGCGCTACGGTGGAAATGGCCGACCGCGATATCAATTCGCCTTTCTCTGAGTACTCGGCCGTGCTCAATCGCGATGGCAGCGTCATGTATTATTCCAGCTTTGGCGATACCAGGGATGTCATCATTTTTGACGAAGTAAAGGAAGAGTATTTTGCCCGCATTTTTACCACGACGAAGGGAGAACGGGGATGGGAAGAACCCGTGGCGTTGAGCGACGAAATCAACCGCCCCGGTTTTCACGTCGGCAATGTGGCCCTTTCCCCCGATGGGAATACCATGTACTTCACCCGTGCTACGCTCAGCGGTAATATTGTTGACGACAGCGATATTTATTACAGCGTTGGGGGTGACTACAACTGGGGACCCGCCCGGGAGGTGGAGGGCGTCAATGGAGATTACATCGCCAAGCAACCCACACCGGGTGAACTCTACGGAAGAGGAGTGCTTTTCTTCGTCTCGGATATGCCAGGCGGCTACGGTGGTTTTGATATCTATTATGCCACCCGGGAAGGGGAGGGCAGCTACGGCGATCCTGTCAACCTCGGTCCGCAAATCAATACCGCAGCCGATGAAGAAACCCCTCACTACCGCGACGGTACCCTCTACTTCAGCTCCACCGGCCACCCCGGAATCGGCGGCTTTGATATTTTCTACAGCACCTGGGACGGCGAGCGCTGGAGCGATCCCGCCAATATGGGGAAAGCCTATAATACCGGTGTTGACGATCGCTACTTCAGCCTCGACGCCGAGGGCTCCAACGGTGTGTTGACCTCCAATCGGCCCGGCGGACGCTCGGTGCACGGGCGCACTTGCTGCGATGATATCTACACGGTATCCATCGCCCAGATTTATGCCGACCTCGTAGTGGGCCTGTTCAACGATGAACGGCAGGTGCTCAAAGGCGGAACCGTTTCCATTGTCCCAATGCAGAATAATACGCCCGGCCCGGTCGACAAACAAACTCAGGAAACCGGAAACCGCTTCGACTTCGATCTCGAACTCGAAATGCCTTATATGATCATCGCTGACCATCCGGATTACTACGCGGATACCGCCGAACTGAACACCGCCGGCCTCACCGATTCCAAGACCTTCGAGCAGCGTTTCTATCTTAAACCCAAACCTAAGGCGCCGGCAGAACCGCGCTACGATACCCTGACCCTCGAGGAGCCTATCGTACTGGAAAACATCCTTTACGATTTCGATAGCGATCGCATTAAGGATGAAGCGGAAAACGATTTGGAGGTCGTGCTCGAACTGATGAACGAATATCCCGAAATGATCATCGAACTGCGCTCCCACACCGACTACCGCGGCGATGACGCCTACAATGAAAATCTCTCGCAGCGCCGGGCCGAATCGGCTCGCCGCTGGCTTATTCGCAAGGGAATCCCCCGGGCGCGTATGGAGGCGAAAGGGTACGGCGAAACGGTACCTTATACGATTAAAGCTAAGGATGCCGCCAGGTATGCCTACCTGGAAGAAGGAGATGTGCTGACACCCGGCTTTATCGACAGCCTGAATAACGAAGCCCAGGAGGAAGTTGGCCACGCTTTTAACCGGCGCACCGAATTTCAGATCATCGAGGGCCCTACTTCCATCATCATCGAGCGCAAGCGCCTGCGCCGCCAGGATTCCAACGAACAACCCGACCGGCAGCAGCTGCCGCAAAGCAGCAACGATACCCTGCGCATCCACAAATTGTCCTCCCTCCATGGGAAAGGAGTGACCAAGGATGTCCCGATCATGCAATTCGAAGAGAGAATGGTCGACTTCGGTACCGTCAAACGCGGAGAAAAACGCGAACATATCTACCAATTCACGAACCGCGGCGATACCGACCTGGTCATTTCCGTCATCTCCGCCTGCGATTGCACGACCACCGAGTACGGTACCGATCCGGTTAAACCCGGCGAAAAGGGACAGATCAAGGTCATCTTCGACAGTACCGAAAAAGAGGAGGCCGAGGTGATCGATGTCGATATCATCCTCGATAACGTCATGCCGGAAACAGAGGCCCCGATCATTGAGACGATTCAGTACCGGTTCGAGATTGAGTGAGCTGACCCAACAGTAACTGTCGGTAACGCCGGCCTCTTTTGGCGGTATATCTGCCCTTATCTATCTATGGCCGGTTTTCAGCTAAAATGTCTTATCAATGAATTGGTGGGAAGATCTTGCCCAAGTAGCCCTTAACCTGCACTGGGCGGAAGTAGCTTCGGTCGTCGCCGGGATCATCTACGTGGTGCTGGCCGCGCGGGAGAACATCTGGTGCTGGCTGTTCGGTATCGTGGGGTCGGCACTCAGCATTTACCTGTTTTACATTTCCAAACTATATGCTGAATCGGTGCTGTATTTTTACTACGTGGCCGCCGGTATTTACGGCTGGTGGGCCTGGACGCATGCCCGGGACGCCGGCGAGACCCATCAGATGTCCATCACTACCTGGCGCTGGCGGCAACACCTGTTTGCCATCATCATAGGGGTCGCTTTGTCCTTACTGCTGGCCTTCTTCCTGAAGCGGTATACCGACGCTCAGATGCCCCTCCTGGATGCGCACACCACTATCTTCAGCTTTATCGCCACTTACCTCGTTACCCGGAAGGTGCTGAGCAACTGGGTCTACTGGATCCTGATCGACGCTTTTTCGGTGGGGCTGTATGCCAGCCGGGAACTTTATCTTTACGCACTGTTGATGCTGGCCTATACGATTATCGCTGTGTGGGGGTACCGGCGCTGGTTGAGGGTGTACAGGTTGGAAAAGTTGGAAAGTTGATGAGAGGCATGGAGTACATCTCTGCCCGACTTGACAGTTAGCTGACTGAAATCACGGTATTGCCGCGAACCAGATAGTATCCGCATTGTTTTCCTGACAGTTGCAGAACGAAGGACAGATCGGAGTGTACTCAAATGTGAACAAGAAAGACCCAAGAGAGCAGCCCATTTTTAAATTATGGGTCGAGGCTTCCTGTAAGTTTTTGATTTTTAGCAAAATGCGCCTTTATTTAGAATTTATCTAAATAATATGGCTCTCCGAACATTGAAGAAAGCTAGATTATTTTTTACTAAAAAGCTTTCTATATTTGCGGTGATTTTTAGAACCGTGTTTTCCCGCAGCCGCACAAAACCGGCAGGGATAAGACAAGCAAAATTTGGGATGAGAAACGGATTAACCAAAGTTACGCTACTGCTGCTCTTATTGGGGAGCTCCAATTTGGCGCATGCCCAGAATGGATCAAGCAGTTCCAATTATCTGATCTATATACTGCTCGCTCTGGCAGTCCTTGTTTTCTTTGCCCTCGTTGTTCAGGTTTCGGATAACTTGCTGAATATCGAAGCCAAACAAATCGGCGCTGAGAAGCCAGGCGGCAGCTTTTCACTCTTTCCGGACTGGAGTGAGTTGATTCCCTCCAACCTTCCGGAATATGTCAATGGCCAGCTGCCTGTATTTGCTTTGAAAAAAGGGTATAATATTTCACTTGAGGGTGAAGCTTCCTCTGAAAAAGTGGAGGAGGCGCGGGCCAAGACATACGCTGTACAGCCGCCTAACTTCGTCGGACTAAAGCCCATTCCCAAGCTGTTGGTAGAAGAAGGAGATGAAGTTAAAGCTGGCGATCCTCTTTTTTTCGATAAGAATATGCCCGATGTGAAGTTCTGTGCTCCGGTAAGCGGGGAAGTGATCGCCATCAATCGCGGCGCTAAGCGGGCCATAACGGAAGTTGTCATTCTGGCCGATAAAACGCAAAAGTTTCGCGAGTACGAATCCTTCGATCTGGAAGAAAGCAGTCGCCAGGAATTGGTGAGCTACCTGCTCGAATCCGGCGTATGGTCGATGATCCGGCAGCGTCCCTTCAACGTAGTTCCCGACCCGGAAGAAGCTCCCCGCGATATATTCATCACGACCTTCGATACGGCGCCGCTGGCGCCCGACCTGAATTTAATCGTGGAAGGCCGGGGTGAGGATTTCCAAAAAGGGCTCGACGTACTGAATAAACTGACGGAAGGGGCCGTACACCTCAGCCTGGATGCCCGTAAGGATGAAGCGCCCTCAGCAATATTCACGGAGGCCGGAAATGTGAAGAAATACTGGTTTAAGGGGAAACACCCGGCCGGTAATGCCGGTGTTCAGATTCACCACATCAAGCCCATCGGACCTGGCGATAAAGTCTGGGTGCTGGGTGTGCAGGAAGTCATTACATTGGGTGCGTTGTTTCAGCAGGGGAAGTTCGTTACCGAGCGCGTCGTCGCCCTCACCGGGTCGGAGCTGAAAGAACCGAAGTACGTGCGCACACACCTGGGCGCCAACCTCAGTGATTTGTTGCAGGACAACCTGGCCAACGATCATGTCCGCATTATTTCCGGTGACGTGCTTTCCGGTGATGCTAAAAAAGAGGATAGCTTCCTCAATTTCTTCGATGATCAGGTAACGGTGATTGAGGAAGGAGACGATTTTGAGATGTTCGGGTGGTTAATTCCGTCGTCATTGCGACCTACTATTTCTCGAACTTTTCCGAATTTTCTCCTGCCCGGCGATATCAAGTTCAAGGTTGATACCAACACGCACGGTGAAAAACGTGCCTTTGTCGTCACTCACGATTATGAGAAAGTGCTGCCGATGGATATTCACACCCAGCAGCTGATGAAAGCGATTCTCATCAATGACTTTGAACAAATGGAGGGCCTCGGTATTCAAGAACTCAGTGAAGAGGACGTTGCGATCTGCGAATTTGTTTGTACCTCCAAACAGCCGCTGCAGCAAATTCTGCGGCAAGGGCTGGATACGATGCGCGAACAAGGATAATTCAACTTAAACGACAAAAGAAACTCGCTATAAATGAAAAAGGGATTGCTTAAATTTTTCAAGCGAATTGAACCCAACAAGGGAACTTTCATTCACACACTGTACGACGGGTTCTTTACCTTTGCCTTCACGCCGGACGAAACGACGAAAGGCGGCGTTCACATCCGCGACGGAATGGACCTGAAACGGCTCATGGTACACGTCGTACTGGCGCTGCAACTGGCTTATCTTTTCGGTACCTATAATATCGGTCATCAGCACTTTCTGGCGCTGGGCGAACACACCGGTTTTCTGGAGGCCTTCCACCTTAAGGTTTTCTACGGCCTGGTGCAGCTGCTTCCCATCTGGATCGTGACGCACGTCGTCGGCCTGGGTATTGAATTTTACTATGCCTACAAAAAGGGGCACGGTATCGAAGAGGGCTTTCTCGTCAGTGGCGCCCTTATTCCCCTGATCATGCCGCCGGATATTCCACTGTGGATTCTGGCCCTGTCGGTGGCTTTCGCCGTCTGGATCGGTAAAGAAGCTTTCGGTGGAACAGGTATGAACGTGCTGAACATCGCCTTGTTATCTCGTGTATTCATCTTCTTCGCCTATCCGACCGATATTTCGGGAGACGAAGTATGGGTGGCCGGGCTCAGCGCGATGGAATCCGGTGCCGCGGCCAGTTACGACTGGTTTCACCTCAGTGTGCTCAACCCGCTCTTCGATAGTTTCGGCTGGTCACTATACGATGTGAAATCAACCGTCGTCGACGGGTATACCGGGGCTACACCGCTCAGCCTGGCCTTCCAGGGCGGCTGGGATAACGTCACCCAGGTATATACCGAGAGCCAGATGTGGTGGGGAACTATTCCGGGATCAATCGGAGAAACTTCCAAGCCGCTCATTCTGATCGGTGCGCTCTTCATGGTTGTCACCGGCGTTGCCGACGGGCGGATTATGCTTGCCGGCGTGTTCGGCACGGCCGTTATGGCGCTGTTGCTTAATGCCTGGGGAGCTACGGCCTTTATGGAGGTGCCCTGGTACTATCAATTCTACATGGGCAGCTTCTGGTTCGCGATCGTATTTATGGCGACCGACCCGGTGACCGCTACTTCTACCGCTATGGGGAAATGGATCTACGGGTTCCTGATCGGTTTTATAGGCATCATTATCCGCGTGATGAACCCGGCTTATCCCGAAGGCTGGATGCTGGCTATTCTTTTCATGAATGTCTTTGCTCCGCTCATCGATCATTACGTACTGAAGAGCAACATGAACCGGCGCCTGAAGCGGGCCAAAGCAGTGGCCTAAAGAGGATTGAATAAGTAAAGGTTGAAAAGACCTGTTTCGTAAAAAATAAAACTTACAACAGTGCAAAGCACAAATTATATAATCGGATTCATCATAGCCCTGACGGCAATTGTAGCCGTAGCGCTGACCGGCCTGCGGGAAGCTACTAAAACGAAGGCAGCCCTGAACGAAGAAATCTTCGACAAACGGGCGGTGCTTTCCGCCGTGGAAGATTATTTGCCGGAAGGCAAACAAGTCGGTGACCTAAGTGATCAGGAGGTAGTGGAAACCTTTAACCAACAGGTGGAGCAAAAGGTGCTCAACATGGAGGGAAAAGTCGTTCCCGGCATGGATGCCGAAGACATAGTAATGGCCAAAGAGCGCAAACTTCCCGAACCGCAGCGCAAGCTACCGCTGTACATCTATAATCAGGACGGTAATAAGTTCTACATTATCGCGGTACGGGGCAATGGGCTCTGGGATGAAATCTGGGGCTTTATCGCTCTGGAAAGCGATTTGAATACCATCGCCGGCGCTTCTTTCGATCATCAGGGGGAAACGCCGGGGCTGGGTGCGGAAATCAAAGATAATCCTGGTTTCGCTGAACAGTTTCAAGGAAAAAAGATTTTTGAAAACGGGAATTATGTATCCGTAAAGGTAATGAAGGGCGGCGCCAAAGATGAAGAGCATCAGGTTGATGGTATCTCCGGTGCTACGGTAACCTGCGACGGCGTCACGGAAATGCTGCAGCGCGGTATCGAGTATTATCTGCCGTATTTTAACACCATACGCCAACAGGGCATGTTGGTGCAGTAAGTAGTAAAAACACTTTAAAAGACTTTACACCAAAATATAATAGCAATGGCTGAAATCACCACCGAAAAGGAAAAGAAAGAGCCAATAATAGAGTTTGGCAAAACGGAGCGTAAGCTGATCGCCGACCCGCTAAACGACAATAACCCGATCACTGTTCAGGTGTTGGGGATATGCTCAGCGCTGGCTGTTACCTCGCTGGTTTATCCCTCGGTCGTTATGTCAGTTGCCGTGATCTTCGTACTGGGTTTTTCCAGTTTATTTACCTCCCTTTTGCGCAGCTATATTCCCAAGCAGGTCCGCATGATCGTGCAGCTGGTGATTATCGCTTCCCTGGTGACGGTCGTTGAGCTGACGCTGAAGTCAGTTAACTACCCGATCTATAAGCAGTTGTCGGTATACATCGGTCTGATTATCACCAACTGTATTGTGATGGGCCGCCTGGAAGCTTTCGCTATGGCCAACAAGCCCTGGCGCTCTTTTCTCGACGGCATCGGCAACGGCCTTGGTTACGGCGCCATCCTGATCGCGGTGGGAACCATCCGGGAGGTTTTCGGTAAAGGCTCTCTCTTTGCCGGCAGCCCCATCGAACTGAAAATCATCGGCCCCTCCACGGATTACTGGATTGATACGGTCAATAACGGCTGGTTCAGCTGGTACGCCAACAACAACCTGATGGTACTGCCGGCGGCAGCCATGTTTATCATCGGTATCCTGATCTGGATACAGCGCAGCTACAACACTAAGCTGGTCGACGTATCCTGATGAGAAGGTAGTGCTACCTACCTGCTTAAACTTAATTTTGACAAAGCAAAAGTATTTCCATAATGGGCGAATTCATAAATATTTTCATCAGAGCGGCTTTTATTGAGAACATGGTGCTGGCTTACTTTCTGGGCATGTGTTCCTATCTGGCCGTATCCAAAACCGTGAACACGGCTTTCGGCCTCGGCCTGGCGGTTATCTTTGTACTCGGCATCACGATGCCGATCAACTGGGTGATACAGACCTTCCTGCTCAGCGAAAGCGGCATCTTCGGTATAGATCTTACCTTCCTGCGCTTCATCATATTTATCGCGGTTATCGCATCTATGGTGCAGCTGGTGGAAATGGTGGTGGAGAAGGTCTCTCCGGCGCTTTACGCCGCACTGGGTATCTTTCTGCCGCTGATCACCGTAAACTGCGCTATTCTCGGCGGGTCGCTGTTCATGGTATCGCGTGAGTACAACTTTGGCGAATCAGTTGCCTTCGGCCTGGGCGGCGGCTTCGGCTTCTTCCTGGCAATCATCGCTATCGCAGCCATTCGCGAGAAAATCCGCTACTCCAACGTACCACCGGCATTGCGTGGGCTGGGGATGGCCTTCATCATCACCGGCTTGATGGGCATCGCCTTCATGTCCCTGATGGGCATTGACCCGGCGGCGCTGGCTAGCGGTGGAAACTGATTTGAAACCGGAAGTGAGAAGCCGAAAAACATAGTGCCTATCTCACGCCATGTATACTGAAAGGGTTGAAGCTGTAAACAGACAAAACAAATGTGCCCCCGCGTCGCATACAACGCGGATGAAAAGAAATAAAATAGCATAACCCACAATAGGAAAGCAATGATTTTATTACAGATAAGCTTTACCACGATTGGCCTGGCCGTGCTGGTTTTTACAGCCGTAATCCTTGCGCTTTCGTTCCTTCTGATCTTTGCACGGAAGCAACTGGTGCCGCAGGGTGATGTCAATATCGTCATCAACGGTGATGAAGAGAAACCTCTGAAAGCCAAACCGGGCTCTTCTTTGCTGAACGTCCTGTCCGATCAGAATATCTTCCTGCCTTCCGCCTGCGGCGGCGGCGGAACCTGCGCCATGTGTGAGTGCCACATCGACGAAGGCGGCGGCGAAGTGCTGCCTACTGAGTTGAACCACCTCACCCGCCGGGAAGTAGCCGAGAACAAACGCCTGGCCTGCCAGGTAAAGGTTCGCTCCGACATGCGGATCCGCGTGCCCGAAGAAATTTTCGGCATCCGCAAATGGGAATGCGAAGTAGTGTCTAACTATAACGTAGCCACTTTTATTAAGGAATTTGTGGTAAGACTTCCCGAAGGAGAAATGCTCGAATTCGAGTCGGGCGGATATGTGCAGATTGACGTGCCTATTGTCGAAGTGGATTTCAAAGACTTCGATATCACCGCTCACCCGCGTATGGACAAAGCAGCGGATACCTACCAGGAAGAGTGGGATAAGTTCAAAATGTGGGACCTGACCATGAAGAATGACGAAGAGCAGTTCCGCGCCTACTCCATGGCCAACCATCCGGCGGAAGGCAATATTGTAATGCTGAATATCCGTATTGCTACGCCGCCGTGGGACAGAAAAAACAATAGCTGGATGCCGGTCAACCCCGGGGTCTGCTCCTCTTACGTCTTTTCGCGTAAGCAGGGCGATAAAGTCACTATTTCCGGTCCCTACGGAGAATTCTTTATCAAACCGACTAAGAAAGAGATGATATATATCGGCGGAGGCGCTGGTATGGCGCCGCTGCGCTCTCATATTTTCCATCTCTTCCATACGCTGAATACTCGCGACCGGAGAGTCTCTTACTGGTACGGCGGTCGCTCCCTGCGCGAATTGTTCTACACCAAGGACTTTCGCGACATTGAAGAAGATTACGATAATTTCTCCTATCATATCGCCCTTTCGGATCCGCTGCCCGATGATAACTGGGACGGTCCGACCGGTTTCATTCACCAGGTTGTGTTCGAAAACTACCTCAAGGAACACCCGGAGCCGGAAGAGGTGGAATACTACCTCTGCGGACCTCCACTGATGCTGCAGGCCGTGATGAAGATGCTGGATGAACTGGGCGTACCCGAGGAGAATATCGCATTTGACGATTTCGGTTCTTAACAATTACATACGATCACCAACTTTATCCAAAATGGAATCTGGCTCGCCGTAAGGCGGGCCATTTTCGTTTTGCAGGTGACCGCTTTAAAGGGGCCAACCGTAATATTCGTATATTCCAGTCGTTTTGGTGATATACAAAACTTACAGTAACAACATTTGGTCTATGAGAATTATGCTTTCTGTCGCTGGTTTGGTCTTTTTATTTGCGGCCTGCCAGAACGAGCGACCCGCTGCTGATTTCCCCGCTTCCTCGAATGAGCGACCTGAACCGGCGCTTGCTGACCGGCAGGCGCCGGGTGAGGCGCCGGAGGGGATGGTCTGGATTCCGGGTGGCGTTTTCACCATGGGCAGTGAACATCCGACGGCAGGACCGGGAGAAGGGCCGGCTCACATCGTTGAAGTGCAGGGCTTCTGGATGGATGCTGCCGAAGTAACCAACGCGCAGTTCCGGAAATTTGTGGAAGCCACCGGCTACAAAACCGTTGCCGAGCGACCTGTCGACTGGGAAGAGCTGAAAAAACAGCTGCCGCCCGGCACGCCCAAACCGCCGGAGGAAGTATTGCAGCCAGGCTCCCTGGTGTTCACGCCGCCCGATCATGCCGTGGGATTGCGCGATTATTCGCAGTGGTGGACCTGGATGACCGGCGCCGACTGGCGCCGACCGCAGGGCCCCGCTAGTTCCATCGAAGGAAAAGATGATTATCCCGTCGTACACATTGCCTACGAAGATGCCCTCGCTTACGCGAAATGGGCCGGTAAGCGTTTGCCTACGGAAGCGGAGTGGGAGTTCGCTTCCCGCGGCGGTCTCGACGGCAAGCCTTTCGCCTGGGGGGACGAACTGAATCCTGGGGGCGCCTTCCGCGCCAATTTTTTCCAGGGCGCCTTCCCCCACCGCAACAGCGCCCAAGACGGCTACGCCGGCGCGGCCCCCGTTAAAAGCTTTCCACCCAATCCCTATGGTCTTTACGATATCATCGGCAACGTCTGGGAATGGAGCGCCGACTGGTACCGCCCCGATACTTATGCGCAGCGTGCAAAGACAGTAAGCAATCCCACCGGCCCCGCCGAAAGCTTCGACCCACAGGAACCGCTCATCCCCAAGCGGGTCATCAAAGGGGGCTCTTTTCTCTGCAGCAATGAGTACTGCTCCAATTACCGTCCCAGTGCGCGAATGGCTACCGCGGTCGACTCCGGGCAGGAGCACCTCGGATTCCGTTGTGTTAAAAGTGTAAAGTAAAAGCTGGTGCAGCCCTCTCCTCTTCCAAAATTAATCCGGATCAATCCTGAATTTTTAACCGATCAGCCCCTAAATAATCCGGAAAACTCTGTTGTTTTGTTCAAAATCATAATATCGGTCATGAGCAGCGCCGGAAAAGTACCCTATATGGAAAGATTTCAATAATCTTGTGAAAAGAATTTAAATAGTTGTTCCCCAGGGTGCTAAATAGCAAGGTGGAAATCGGCGGTGGAGCAATCATTAAAATAACTGAAAAAATAAAATAGCTTGATAGGCTTTTCATACTGACAAGGAAATTGGCTTCAACTCAATTTCTTTTTTCAGGGCTGTTAAAGATTTAATTCGAATGGGTTTTAGATGCTGAAAGCACCAGGCTCGGAAAGTTACACCAAAGGGTGTGACATCCGGGTTGTAGCTTTCAGCTTTTTTTATGCTGTTCGTGAAGGTCGTATTGAGAAAGTACGCTTTCAACCCGGTTTGCCAAATGATCTCACCGGCTGTCGAACCATCAAATATCCAATGAATACCCGATTGATATTTTCCGCCTTATTGTGTTTCACTATTCTTAGGTGCAGTCTCCTGTCCGCCCAGGACGCCAACTACTGGTCGCATCAGTACGGCGCCTATTCTATTTTGCTGGGCGGTACGGTGATCGGATCGGTGTCCGACCTGGCCAGTACCTATTACAACCCCGGCAGATTGGTGTTAAGTGATACCAGTGCCTTCCTCATTACGGCCAATGCCTATCAGTTGTCGACCCTGCGCGTGGAGAATGCCATCGGAGAAGACCGGGACGTTGTCAATTCGACGGTCGGCGTGGCGCCCAATTTGGTGGCGGGTAACCTGCCTGTAAACAATTTTATTCGCCCTTCCCGCATGGCTTACTCCATAGTTCAGCGTTACGGTTCCGAGTTTGAGCTGATTGCGCGTAACGGCATCACCATCGATGCGCTGCCGGATGTGCCGGGTGACGAATTCATCGCCGGCGAACTGGATTACCAGTTTAAAATCAGCGATCTGTGGCCAGGCATCACCTGGAGCACGCTATTCGGTGATCGCATCGGTTTTGGGGTTACCCAGTATTTTTCCATCCGCAGCATGCGCTGGGATCGTCGCGTCCTCTACGAAGGTTTGTTGGAAGACGGCCGAACCGCTTCCGCTTTCCGGTTTAACAACTTCCGTTACTTTCTGGTCAGCGCCCTTTGGAAAGTCGGGCTGTCCTACGAGTTCAGCCCCCGAAGCATGATCGGGTTTAACCTGACGACTCCCTACCTCAACCTCTTTGGCGAAGGCGAGGTGATGTTCAACGAAACGGTCACCGGCGGCGATCTCGTCGGCGACGGAAAGAACGATGACGTACTTATCACTAACCAGCAGTTGAAACGAAAGCCCCGCTACAAAAGCGGCTGGGCATTCGGTCTGGGCGCTGCTTTTCCCATCAGCCCCAGCGGCCGTATTCATCTCAGCGTCGAATACTTTACCCCGGTTGCCGCCTTTGATCTGTTGGAAACCGAACCTTTCACCGGACAGACCGACGATGTCGAGCGCGAACACTTCGTTCAGACCAAAGCCCGGGGCGTGCTCAATTACGGCGCAGGAATAGAATTCGCGGGCAAAAAGCGGGCTGACTTCTACGGAAGCATTACTACTGATGTCAATCCCGCGCCTTCGAATGCTTCGGAATCTATCACCGCCGAAATCGGAATAGACCGGATCCATCTCAGCGGCGGAACTGTACTCTCCTTTCGGAAAGTGGACCTCAACCTGGGACTGGTTTACTCTTTCGGTCGTTCCGACGTGCCTCCCTTGTCGGAAATATTTCTTCCTCCAGGCTGGTCCTTCAACGAAGCCAATAGTGTTGGTGAAATGAAATCTTCGAGAATTAAGCTGGTGTTTGGTATAACGGTGAAGTGAGCACTAAGCAATTCATACCTAAGTGCACAACCCTTATTGTGCTCATTTTTTGAACAGATTTATAAACCGGAGCATCTTACCACTTTTATTTTCGGGATGAAAGCGACAGCTGCCCTACCTTGCATATTATTCCGAAAGAACGATTGATTGCAATTGTTTTTTCTACACACCCATTCTGAAATGACCGGCCTTAGCACCAGGTGTACCAGCTGATCAGGTCTGCTGTCTTCCGGCCGAATATCAAAGTAACAATTTTAATTCATAAATACCAGATATGAAACGTCAGAACCTAATTCTACAACTTATTTTTTGCTTGGTTTTCTGGAGTGGCTTCCAGTTGTCTGGCGCCTATGCGCAACAAGCAGATACGGAAGCAGAAATGCTTCAGGAGCTCTGGGGAATGGCTAAAAAGGAAATCGTTAGCCAGTATATGGAATTTTCTGCTAGTGAAAGTGCTGCTTTCTGGCCGGTATATGAGGAGTATACGGCAAAGCGGCAGGTACTGGCCAATGACCGGATCAAAATCCTCGGTGATTATGCCCGGAATTATACCAATCTAACGGATGACAAGGCAGCAGAACTGACAAAGGTCACCCTGATGAATGACATCAAGCTCGACAAACTGCAGAAGAAGTATTATAAAAAGATGAAAAAAGCCATCTCGCCGCTGCGCGCCAGCCAGTTTCTGCAGTTAGAACGCTACCTCAATACAGCCATTCGCAGCGAGCTGCAGGAAGTGATTCCCTTTATCGGTGAACTGGAAGAAGTCCGGCAATAACCCTATTAAAAACATTTTATGATGATTCAACTAATAGACCAATCATTTGATTTTGTGCGCCGTGCCGGGGTGTTCTTTCTCTCGGCGCTGCTTTTCTTTTCTTTTGGATGCTACCCGGATGATCTGACCTCCACTGATGAACTGGATCTCGTGTTGACGGATTACGACAGGGATTACTTTGCTGCCGAATCGCCGCGGACCTTCTTTATGCCCGATAGTGTGGCATTGCTGATAGACCCGAACAGCAGTGCAAGCGAAGGGGCGGAAATCAGTCTCCAAATTCAGAACCTTATTCTTTCGCAAATAGCTCTCAACCTGAAGGACCTGGGCTATACCCGCGTGGAAGAATTGGAAGAAGGGAATCTGCCCGATGTCGTCGTTTTGGTTTCTGCTGTGAAGAATACCTGGGTAGGTGTAGATTGGTACTCCTGGTGGGGATACTGGGACTGGTACCCCTGGTATCCCGGATGGGGTTGGGGACCGGGTTGGGGCTATCCGCCCAGCTACCCGGTGTACTGGTCCTATGAAACCGGTTCGGTACTCTGGCAAATGATCGACCCCGAAGAGTCGAATAGAGCCGATCAGGAACTCGGTATGATCTGGTTCGCAGGGATCAACGGGCTGGTGCGCAGTAAAGGCGCTAATAATGAATTTGCTATCAGGCGAGGTATCAATAAGGCTTTCGAACAATCGCCTTACCTGACAAACTGATCATTCTGCCATTTTAAAAACAAAGATATCATGAGATATTTCCTTGTGCTAATTGTGCTCGTTTTCCTGTTTCCCTTTCAGAGCCATAGTCAGGATTACCTGACGAGCCTGAGTTATAATACGGCTGCTCCGACCGGGCAAACACAAGATTACATCAGCCAGTTCAGCTGGCGGGGCCTCAGTTTTGAGGCGCGTACCTTCTTCGATACCAATATTTCCGCCGGTGTTTTTTTCGGCTGGAACGTTTTTTACGAAAAATTGCGGGGCGACTTCCAGGCTACCGACAGCCGTACCATCTCCGGTACGCAACTCCGTTATATTAATGCTTTCCCTATGTTAGTGGAAGGGCACTACTACCTGGGGGAAGACTTTGAAGTTCGCCCTTATTTTGGAATGGGGGTCGGCACCAACCGTACCGTGCAGCGCACAGAGATGGGACTTTTCGCTATAAACAACAACAATTGGCATTTCGCCTTGGCCCCTTCGGCCGGCTTTCTCATTCCCACCGGGAATTACGATACAGCTATCCATCTTGCACTGCGTTATCACTATGCCTTCAAGACCAAGGATTCAATCGATCATTCCTGGTTAGGCATCAACCTGGGCATCGCCTGGATGAATTGAATCAGATGATTTTGCCAAACCCAATCGGGGAACTGGATGACGACGAATGATCAATTTTGAAACGCCTTTTTAATCAATACACACAATCAGCAATGAAAACAACGATAAAAAAAGCTACTCTTTACGCTTTCTCCCTGCTTCTGGGTTTCGGACTTCTACCGGCCTGTCAATCAAATATCAATTATCCGGCGGTAGACATGAGTAGTTCGGAAAGCGTTCAGCAGGGAGCCTTCGTCTGGCGCGATCTGGTCACCCGCGATCCTGCCGCCGCGCAGCAGTTCTACGGTGAAATGTTCGGATGGACCTTCGAAACCATAGGCACCGAAACACAGCAATACACTGTTATCCGGCACGATGGAAAAGCCATCGGCGGCATCATTCGCATGCCGGTAGTGGTGGATCCTGCTTCCACGGCCGAATGGGTAAGTTCCATGACCGTTCCCTCGGTGAAAGGCGCTGCAGAAATAATAAAGAGCAAGGGCGGTAAAATTATTTTCCCGGTCTCGAATCTAAAGGGCCGGGGCATGTCGGCCGTAGTCTCCGATCCGCAGGGCGCCATTATCGGTCTGGTAGAAGGTGGAACCCCCGATGATGACCCGCCGCTTAACACTTGGTTGTGGACGGAACTCTGGTCGGGGCAACCGACACAATCAGCTGAATTTTACCGGTCTTTTGTCAATTACGAAGTGAAAAAAATGGATAATATGTCCCCGGATTACTGGATTTTTGAAAACGGGGATACCAAGTCCGCCGGGTTACTAAAGAACCCCATGGAAAACACGCGTTCTCAATGGTTGCCTTACATCCGGGTTGCCGACCCCGCTGCGCTTACCCAAAAAGCCAGGGATGCGGGCGCTACTGTACTGGCAGCTCCCTCTTCTGAGCTGCGCGACGGTAATGTCGCCGTCTTGTTGGATCCGACCGGGGCTCCATTTGTCATACAGCGCTGGCCTTTGCAGTAGTAACCGGAGATTGTCCAACGGAGGCATAGATTCTATAATCAGAAAAAATTAGTTCCATGTTGAAGTCAATGATAAAAAGATTCTTATTTGCTGTGCTTTTGTTCACGATGAGCGCCGGCCTGGAATCCTGTTCCAATATGCGTTGGGGAACCAACGCGGGCCTCGATGTCCGATTTGGTCCCGGCGGCCCTCGAATCGTACCCCATTTCGAGATCGACCTGTACAGCGGCGGTCGTTTTTAGAATTCATTTTCTCTTTGTTTGAGCAGTGTCTTTTACATCGTGTGCTCTGCGATCCGCTGCGAAAACATTACTAAACACCTAAAATACATTATCATGTTGAAAACACTCTTTAGAAATTGGTGGGTCTGGATATTGCGAGGCGTACTGGCCATCCTGTTGGGTGTCCTGGCGCTTACAAGCCCGGGAACAGTGGCTGCAACCCTGCTTATGTGGCTGGCCATTTTCCTGATTATCGATGGTATGCTTGGTCTCATTTCCGTTTTCTCCACTTGGAAACAGCAGGAAGATAAATGGTTACTCGTGTTGGAAGGCGGTCTAAGTCTGATACTCGGTATGTTGGTCATGCTTAACCTTGGCGCCACTATCGTTTTCGCCATCATGTATCTGGGGGTCTGGGCTATTTTTTCGGGCGCCATGCGTATCGTAATGGCCATTCAGTTGCGAAAAGAGATCGAGGGAGAGGGCTGGATGATAGCTGGAGGCGCCTTGAATATCCTGTTCGGTCTGATCATTATCGCTCAGCCCGGAATAGGAATATCTACCCTCATGACTATACTCGGTATTTTCGCTCTGTTGCTAGGCGGCCTGTTGATCGCCCTTGGCTTTAAAATCCGGAAAGCAGGCAAGCATATCAAGGGGAAAGTCGGTGATTGGCGGGAAAATATGGAAACAGCACGTGCTAACCGCTGAGGTAGATGATCAGTTTCTGTTATTTAAAAAACCAGCGTAGTTTATTGCTTCAAACTATGATCGAAATCATAATTCTAAACACAAGAAACTACTGAAATTAGATTTTTCTGGTGGTTTCCAAATAATTTTGTGGAAACGATTTAGTTCTTCCCGGAAACCTAACTAAGTGATTTCCGGGAGATTCAAAGATAGTAGCTTGATAGGTTTTCTAGGCTGATAGGAGGATTGCTTTTAACTTGCAATCCTTCCTTTCAGCTTTTAAAAAGATTAATTCGAATGGGTTTTAGAAGCTGAAAGCAGAGGTCGGGAAAAAAATGCCAAAGGGTAGCGTTTTTCAGACCATAGCTTTCAGCCTTTTTATTACCCTCTGAAACTAAACGCTTTTCCCAATTACTTCATATACGTATGTGGTATTAAAGCAGGGAAAACTTGCCTGAGAAAGTTTTTTTTACAAAACAGTGACTTTTCCCCAGCTATCCGTCAAAAAATAAAATCGAATTATTCCAAAGTTTTAAATTCTGAGACACCATGAAACGTCTACTGTATTTGTTTAGCACTCTTTTATTTCTCTTTCCCTTTTATACCGAAGCCCAGGAAAAAACTCCTTTAACAAAGAAAGGAGTAAAAGAAAAGGAAGAGGTCGCCTCTCTCTGGACCCATGACCTGAAGGTGAAAACCGGAGAGGAATCTTTCGATGATACCTATCACCACGCCTATCAGATTACGGTCTTCGATCTTAAGAACAGCAAAGTCGCAAAACTTTGGAAAGATGAAATCAAGCAGAAAAGTGATAAGTTGAAAGGTGTCAAAAAGAAAGGCGTTCAATCTCATACCGTCAACCTTCCCCGAATCACTCTGGAGCCACTGGAAGTACATGCAAAGGTGGAAGATGGAATTACGCCTAACTCTTCGGTATTAGCCATTACCTTCATCAAGGATGGCACTGAAATTGGACCGGAAACTTTTCCCGAACTCCATGAAAAGGTGGAAAAGATGATGTACGACTTGTCGGTCACAATGAACAAGGCGGTCGTTCAGGAACAGCTGGAGGAAGAAGAGGGAATACTCGAAGATTTGCAAAAAGACTTGGAAAAACTGAAGAAAGACAAAGGGAAATTACACGACGATATCGCCAAGAACAGCAAACGCCTGCAGGAGGCTGAGATGGAGGAGGTTAAGGAAGAACAAAAGCGGGAATCTCTGGCGAAGGAAATGGCTGACCACAGAGCTGCCGCCGGCGAACAACCCTCTGCCGACGAACTCAAACAACGTTCTAAAATACGCAAGGATCTCAGCAAACTGGAAAAAAGTATCTCGAAATTAAAAGAAAATAAGATCAGTTACAAGCAGAAAATCGCTGAGGCCGACGAAGCCATTCCTGTCAATGAGCAGGAACAGGAAGACAAGATAAAAGAAATCGAGAACCAGAAGCTTATCGTTGAACAATACCGCAAAAAACTGCAAGACGTTCAGTAAGGGAGCTGTAAATCCCTGCCACAAAAAATCAATTATCCTGATGAGGCTATATCAATAGTCTCGTCAGGCTTTTACATTACTCACCCATTCGGATTCCAAGTCCCGGTAATTATTCGAGTACCCGATTACCACCATTTTTTCTTCATATCAAATCTATGCGCTATGCATCTCAATGCTGTTTTCGGGCGCCTTCATCGGCTGCCGGTACTGATTGTTTTATTCTTTATTCCCACCCTGTTATCCGCTCAGCTCATCACCATGTCCAACAAGTGCTACAAGAATGTTGAGGCGGGAAAAGCAGCTGTTGAAGCCGGGAATTACCAGGAAGCCCTGGGTTTGTTTGAAAAGGTGCTGGACAAGTGCAGCGCTAAGGATGCCCAACAGGAGGGTAATATCGGCAAGGCCCGGGCCTATAACGGTATGGAACGCCACCAGGAAGCTGTTGAGGCAGCTGGTGCAGCCCTGGCTGTTAATGAAGGCAACATTCAGGCACTGTTTGAACGCGCCACCGCGTACAGCAAACTGAAGGATCCGGCTTCCGCCAAAAATGATCTGGACAGTGTCATCGGACTTACCGAAAAGAACCAGAATACTGCCGAACGCGCTACCATCTATGCCAAGCTGGCCGAACTGGAATGGAGGCAGGAAATGAAAGAAGAGGCGTTTCAACATATCGGACAAGCCCTTGAATACGATCCGGAAAAGGTTTCCTTTTACTTGCTGCGCGGAGATATGTACGCCGATGATGGACAGTTGGAAGCCGCCTTCCAGGATTACGACCGCGCCATTGAACTCGGAGAAAACGGCCAGGATATATACGTGGTTCGTTCCAATGCGCTCATCCGGGCTATGCAAGATAAATACGCAACAACCAATGCTTCCCAGCTCAAGTCAAAAATGACTTCCGGGGAGAAGGACCAGCTCTGCGGGGAACTCAACAAAGCCTTCCAGCTCGGATTGAAAGACCTGCAGATGGACCTCTTCCGCAGCATGCTTTGTAAGTAAATCGGATAAAAATCTACTTTAAATATTCATAAAGCATTCTACCATGAAAAAGATTACTGTCGTTATCATTGCCTGTATAACCCTGCTGGCCGGCTGCGCCAGCCTTAATAAAACTCAAATGGGAACCGGTGGCGGCGCAGCGGCCGGTGCAGCAGCCGGCGCTCTGATCGCTAAAAATAGCGTTGTGGGCGCCCTCATCGGGGCTGCCGTCGGAGGATCAGCCGGTTACTTCATCGGCAAAAAAATGGACAAACAGGCCGAAGCCCTGAAACAGGCCATCCCGGATGCCGAAGTGGAAAGGGTAGGGGAAGGGATCAACCTGACCTTTGACTCCGGCCTGCTCTTTAAAAGAGCTTCTCCTGAACTGAGCGAGGAAGCCAAGAGCACCCTGAATAGCTTCGCCGGCGTGATAAAAGACTATCCCGAAACCAATATCCTCATCGAAGGGCATACCTCCGACAATGGTGACCCCAATAACGATGAGGCGAATATGTCCCTTTCTCAACAACGCGCCCAGACCGTCTCCGGATATCTCAAATCGCAGGGAGTCGGCACAGATCGCCTGACCGAAAAATGGTATGGCGAATCCCAGCCCAAATACCCCAACGATATAGAAGAAAATATGGCCAAAAACCGGCGCGTGGAAATCGCTATCTTCGCCAATGACACCATGAAAGAACAAGCCGAAACTGGTAAGCTGGAGGAATAAATTTTAAACAAGTTCCTGAACAATTAACTCGTTAATCCGATAACGAAAGGGCAGTGGGTCATGACCCACTGCCCTTTCGTATTGGTAGTGGTTATGACTTTTCTGCCGCCGCCGGCTGCACCTTCGCGCAGCCGCTTCGGCGGAGCAAAGAAAAACAGGGTTTTCATTCCATACTGGGCTTCTTTTAAGGCGCATAGCATCGATACGTAACGAAAAAGAAGCCCAAAATGGGAAGAAAAAAACCTTTTTGACAGGCCAGTGAAAAAAGGCTGAATCACTCTTTAGTAAATTATGAAAATACTATGCGATTACTCCTCTCCTCTTTACTGCTGCTTCTGCTGACCGGTAACAGCCTGCCGGCGCAACCCCTGATAGACAAAGGCATATTCATCCCCCTGGAAATTCAGGAAGCCTACGAGGAAGGCACCCGCCTGCCCAATGGTATGCCCGGCCCCAACTACTGGCAAAATTTCGCCCGCTACGACATCGATGTGCGCATCGACCCGGAAGAGCAGATGCTCTACGGCAAAGAAACGGTGTTGTATCAAAACCACAGCCCCGACGTACTTAACCAACTTGTCTTTCAGTTACTTTACGACATCTATCGCGAGGGCAATCCCCGCGATAACCGGCTGCCGCCAGAGGATATTACACAAGGAGTTCAGCTGGATTATATCCTGATCAACGGCGACACGATCGAAATGACCAACCAGCAACAGACCCGGCGCGGCGGCACCAATCTTTCCGTACGCCTGCCCCAACCCCTGCAACCGGAAGAAGAAGTAACCGTGGACGTCAAATGGAGCGAACCCATCCCCCCTTCCGGTATCCGGGTAGGCGCCTATGACAGCACCTCCTACTTCATCGGATACTGGTATCCTAAAATCGCTGTCTACGACGACATCGACGGATGGGATACCCGCTCCTACACCGGACAGGAAGAGTTTTACAGTAACCTGGCCAGTTACGACGTGCGCATTACCGTGCCCGACAGCTTCCTGGTGCTCGGCACCGGGAAACTCCAAAATGCAGAGAATCTGCTGCTGCCCGGAGCTTATGAAAAATACCAACGGGCGCAAGAATCTGATTCCACCATTACCATCATCAGCGAGGCCGAAGCCGATGAGGGGATCGTCATGCGCGCCGGAACATGGCACTACCGGGCTGATAGCGTGCCCGACTTCGCTTTCTTCACCAGTGACCATTTCATCTGGGAAGGAGCCAGCCAGAAGGTGGAGCCTGAAAGACGCGTGTTCATCAGCACCCTCTATCCGCCGGAAAATGCCGAGCCCTATCAGGGCGTAACCCAGATTCAGAGAGCGGCAATGGATTTCTTCTCTGACGAGATCAGTGGTATTCCTTATCCCTATCCGGCTTACACTTCGATCAATGCCGCCTTCGGTGGGGGAATGGAGTTTCCCATGCTGGCCAATAATGGCGCACCGCCCAACCGCAGCAGCATGGCCAACCTGACCGCCCACGAAATGCACCACATGTACTTGCCTTTCTATGTGCGCATCAACGAAAAAAAATACGGCTGGATGGATGAAGGATGGGCTGATTACATCACCTCGCTGGCCCTGGAACGTCAACTGATCGGCGAAGCTTACCGCGAACAGGTGCTCGACAACCTGAAATTTGTCACCGAAAGTGCCTTCGGAAGGATGGCTAACGTACCTCTGATCACGCTTTCAGCATATACCGACTCGGACAACTACGGTTTTACGACCTACTCCTATGCCCATCTGACCTATCGCCTGTTGCACGATATCCTGGGGGAGGAGACTTTCGTCAAATGCTTCCGCGAGTACATCCGGCGCTGGGCCTACAAGTCGCCGACGCCTTACGATTTCTTCTTCACCTTCGAGGACCTCTCCGGTCAGGATCTCTCCTGGTTCTGGAAACCCTGGTATTTCGAATATGGCCATGCTAATCTCAGTGTTGCGATGGTAAAGAAAAATCAAGTGAAGGTCAGCCGGGAAGGAAAGCGTCCTCTGCCCGTTGACCTGCGAATAACCTACGCCGACGGAACCACCGAAACGATGAGGCGCAGCCCTGCTATCTGGAAAGATGGAAACCGGTCCTTTGTCCACAAGCTTCCCAGAAAGAAAACAGTGGAAAAGATCATTCTCAATGCCGACTGGCCCGATGCCAACGATCTGAATAACGTCCATTTTTCGGAGGAACGCCTGGCTGCTATCGGTGAGCTGGGACCTTACGGCGGCTCCTACGCCATCAACCCGCTGGTCCAAATAGACATCGAGGCGCAAAGCTATTACCTGAAACTGGAATTGCCGGCCGCCAACCTGAAAAAGACCCTCTTCCCCGATGGCGAAAACCGCTTCACCTCCCTCGGTGAAGACATGGTCATCACCTTCAATACCAACGAAGCAGGAGAGATCACCGGCATGTTCGCCGAAATATTCGGCAACCGGATCCCGGCAAGAAAGATGGACTAGTGCGCCGGGAATATTCCCCGGATAAACCCAGTCCCGCTTTGTATACCGGGGCACGCTGTTCACGCTTCGCACGGCCGGGATTTGACAAGTACAAGCATCGCTATGCCCTGCCCGCCCCGCCGTGTCCCGAATAGCCAGTCCTTACCCGGCGAAAGCTCCGCTAGACAGCCAATCTGAGCGAAGCGGAGATCCCGATAGCGAAGCATATCGGGACGGCCGACTTGATCGCTGGCCCCCTCCGCACCTGAGCCTATTCCACTCCTCCGGCAGCTAGTTTCTCAAAGTGCTGGCAGGTTTGCTGGCAGGATTCGAAGGTCAGATCCAGTTGTTTGCCCCAGGCAGATAATTTGGGTTTTACATTGGAGAGGGTTCTGCGGAATTCAGCGGTTTGCGCTTCCAGGTCAACTGGGTTTTGTCCCTGGGTGAGTTGCTTGCTAAGCTTTTCCATTTCACCGGTTTGTTCTTCCCAGCGGATGGCGAAGGCTTCCACCGCTTCGGCGACCTGATCGTAGACGGCGCCGTGTTCCCGACAGGTTGTTTTGATTTCCATTAGCTGGTCCCGGGTCTGCTCATCCAGAACGGCGAGCTCTTCGAAATCCAGTTCCATGCGCTCGTATTGTTCCTGCCAGTTGATCTGTTCCGTCTCAGCACGATCGACGAAAGCGTTGACCAGGGCGTAGGTTTTATTCCATTCACGACTGATATTTTCCAGGGCTTCCCGCTGCTTACCCCCATCCGTGCAGGCATAAAATATGGCCGCTATGGTGATGATACCTACTATTTTTTTCATCTTCTATCATTTAATCGGTTCTCAAGTGATGATAATGATAGGATAACAACGTCAAAATGAAGGCTTCCTGTATAAATGGCAGATATAATTTTACTTTCAGGCAAAGGCAGATATTCGACAGCTGCATGAATAATCCGGGTTAAAAAAATGTTAGTGCATTTCCCGATCGTACTTTTGTGCCGGTAATTTGCGTCCTTGTGTTGGGGAATGAGGAGAAGACGGGAGTCAGGACCGTATGGCATTCGGTCAATTACGACGGGAAGCTACATTAAAATTATGCAGAAAGGCATAAAAAAGATAGGATGGGCAGGGGCTGCGGCGTTGGTCGTGGCGAATATGATCGGTACGGGAGCTTTCACTACGCTGGGGTTACAGCTGGAAGTACTGGATTATACCTGGAGCATTTTGTTGTTGTGGACGCTGGGCGGGGTGATTTCGCTTTTTGGCGCTTTTAGTTATGCGGAGCTGAGTACGCATCTTCCCCGCTCCGGGGGAGAATATCACTTTCTTTCTAAAATCATACATCCATTTGTGGGGTATCTGTCGGGCTGGATTTCGCTGACTGTTGGGTTTGCTGCCGCTATAGCATTGGCGGCAATGGCCGTGGGCGCTTATCTGCAAGAGGTGTTGCAATGGCCGTCTATGGCGATTGCGTTAGGGATTCTGGTGACGGTGGCGACTATTCATTCCTTCAGTATCAGGCGTAGCCGGAATTTCCAGGTGTTGTTTACCATACTAATGGTTTTGCTGCTGCTGTTCTTTATTATTAGTGGATTTTGGCTGGACAGCCCGGTTGACGCCCTGCGCTGGGGGAACGGCTGGAAAGAGGAGGTCCTGCAGCCCGCTTTTGCGGTTTCGCTGATCTATGTGCTTTACGCGTATTCTGGTTGGAATGCCGCCGCTTACATCGTTGAAGAGGTTGGGCAACCCAGGGTCAACATTCCCAGGGCGCTGGTCTTCGGCACCTTGCTGGTTACGGTTCTCTACCTGTTGTTGCAGGTTGTCTTTCTACGGCAGGTCTCTGCTACGGCTTTAAGTGGAGAGGTTGAAGTGGGGCAGATCGTGGCTGAACAGATGTTCGGACCTCTGGGAGGGTATTGGGTGAGCCTGGCGATCGCCTTTTTTCTGGTTTCGAGTATCAGTGCGATGATCTGGGTCGGTCCGCGGGTAAGCCGGGTGATGGCGGAGGATTATCCGCTATGGCGTTTTCTCGCTTACGATAATAAAAAAGGCATTCCGGTAGCGGCCATCTGGTTTCAGGTAGCGATCAGTACTGCCCTGATTATCAGCGGCTCTTTTGAGACGGTACTCGTTTACAGCGGCTTTGTGCTGCAACTCTCCACCGCCCTTACGGTCGCCAGCGTTTTCATCCTGCGCCGCAGGGGTCTAAGCGGCGGCTTTCGCAGCCCGGGCTACCCCTGGTTTCAGATCGCTTTTTTAATCGTCAGTATCTGGATGATGTTCTTTCTACTGATCGACCGGCCGGTAGAGAGTTTGCTGGGCATGGCAAACTTGCTACTCGGCGGACTGACGTACTGGGTGAACCGGCGGATGGGGACTTGATGCAGAATTCTGGATGCTTGATGCTGGATGCTGGGGCGCTGCCGAGGCAGGCCGGTCGACAGGCATTGCAATGCCTTACTCACCCCCGCTCAGGGGCGCCGCGTTCCGGATAGCCGGTCTCTATCCGGCGAAAGCCATGCTGAGCAGCCAACAGCGAAGAGCCGATTTGATCGGCAAGGCTTTGGCAATCGCCGCGGATCCCTGACACTGCGGGTGGGAAGTCCAAGTCTGGCAACTATTTTGACTTCTCCTCACTCCAAATCCGTGAATAACCCGGGTTGAAAGAATGAAGGTTTAAGGTTCAAAAGTTTAGGGTTCAAAAGTTCAAGGTTGGAGGTTGAAAAGTTTGGGTAAGCTCCAGCCTTGAACGTTTGAACCTTGAACAGTCCCCCTTGAACTTTTTAAACTATTCCCGGCTTCGGTTTTCGACCTGTGGCGGTTCCGCGTCCGCTTTTGGGCTTGGGGGTAGCTGGTTGAGTACCTCTTGTATTGCCCGTTCCAGTTGCGGGTCCGTGCCTTTGGCCAGTTGGGTGGGATCTTCCGGTACTTCGATATCCGGTTCCACGCCATAGCCCTCCTGGAACCAGGTCCCGTCGGGGTCGTACATTCGGAAGGTTGGGACGGTGACGCCGCCGCCGTCAATAAGACCGGGGGCGCCGCTGATGCCGATGAGGCCGCCCCAGGTACGGGTACCGATGAGCGGGCCGAGGCCGGCCTTGCGGAAGTAGTCGGGGAAGGCGTCGCCGCCGGAGCCGCTCCAGCCGTTAATGAGCATCACCTTGGGGCCGAAGTGGGCCACGGGCGGCCACTGCCAGCTCTTACCGTAGCGCACATCCCAGAAGGCGAGCGGGGGCCGGTTGAGCAGTTCGATAAAGCGATCGGGAATCTGGCCGCCGCTGTTGAAGCGCTCATCGACGATGAGGCCTTCCTTGTCGTACTGGGCCTGGAACTGGCGCACCAGTTCATTCTGGCCGTCGATGCCGGTGCTGCGTACGTAGACGTAGCCGATGCGCCCCTCGCTGGCTTCTTCCACGCGTTGGCGGTTGCTTTCTATCCAGGCCAGATGGCGCAGGCGTGTCTCGCTGGACAGGAGATCTACGAAGACGCTGCGGGCGCTGTCGGGCCGGTCGGGATAGCTGTTGACGGTAAGTTCTACCGTTTTGCCGGCCAGCCCGTCAAAAGCAGCGGAGGGTTCCTTATCGGTGCTGAGTGGCACGCCGTTTACGGCCATGACGTAGTCGCCTTCGCTGACATCCACACCGGGGGCGTCGAGCGGCGAGCGCGTTTCGGCATCCCAGGGAGCACCGCGGATGATGCGTTCGATGCGGTAGTGCCCGTTGGACTGCGCCCAGTCGACGCCCAGGTAGCCCGTGGAGCGCTGCTCGGCCTCTTCGGTGTCGCCGCCGCCGCGGTAGGTATGCGAGGCATTGAGTTCGCCGATTAGTTCACCGAGGATGAAGTTGACATCCCAGCGGGTGGCGGCCTGATCGATCAGTGCACCGTACTGCTCTTGCATAGCGGGCCAGTCGACACCGTGCATGCCTGGGTCGTAGAAAAAGTCGCGCTGGAAGCGCCAGGCATCGGCGAAGATCTGCTGCCACTCGGCGGCGGGATCGAGCATCATTTCCATCTCACTGGTAGGTAACGGCTTCTCCATTTTTTGTCCAGGGGCAGCCTCGATGATGGCCAGCTTGCCGTTGTCCATCACGAGGAGCTTCTTGCCATCGGCGCTGAGGACGTAATTATCAGCCTCTTCGATGATAGTTTTTTCTTCGCGTTCCTCCAGGTCGAAGTAGATGATGGGTTTCTTTTTACCGTCGGAACCCGAATTGGGAATGCGGTGGACGATTACTTTGCCTTTGGCAGCGCTCAGGTTAGTATAGTTACCGGCATCGGGAGGCAGGATGATGACGCGTTGTTCGAAACCGTCAAAGTCGATTTCGACTGTCATTTCTTCTTTGCCGTTATCACCATTCTCCTTTTCCTGCTCTTCTTCTTTTTCCGCTTCCTCTTCTTTTCCATCCTCTTCCTCCATAGTTACTTCATCGTTGCGGGCGGCGAGGGGTGAGTCGACATCCTTGCGGAGCGTGACCGCGGCGATTTGGGTAGCATTGGGATAAGCGAAGGAGTTGTCGAAGTCGCTGTAGATGGGGCTGAAGTGGCGGTTTGTAAGGTAGTACAGGTGTTTACCTTCCGGGTCGAAGACCGGTTGGCTGTCGCTGTAGTAACCCGAAGTAGCCTGGGTAACTTCCTTACTTTCTGTATTGTAGATAAAGATGGCGCGGTTGTTGTTACCCTTCGGGAGGGCGTAAGTCAGCCAGCGGCTGTCGGCCGACCAGTCCATGTCGAAACCGGCGAGGCCTCCGTGACTGAGGAAGTACTCGCTTTCGTCCACCTTTTCGGTAGCTTTATCCTCCATGTTAAAAATCCGAATGGAGAGTGTCTCATCGATAAAGGCGATCTTCTTGCTGTCGGGCGACCAGTAAGGCTGGTAGCGGAAGCCGGCGCCGTAGCTGGTTAGCTTCTGTTCCTTGCCTTTTCCCTTGAGGTCGCGGATCGTTAGTTCGTACTCCCCGGAGGCGTCGCTCCAGTAGGCGATGTAGCGGCCGTTGGGCGACCAGGCGGGGTAGCGTTCAGCGGTGCCGGAAGTTTGCGTCATATTTTTGACGTAGCCGTGTTCGGCGGGCAGGGAGAAGAGTTCGCCGCGCCCCTGTACGACGGCGCGTTTGCCATCGGGGGCGATATGGGCGCCCTGCATTTGTTTGGAAGCCTGTACGGTACGGGGCGCTTTAGCCAACTGATCGGTAACCACATCAATATCGACCGTCCGGTACTGATCGGTGGCCAGGTCGAGCAGATAGAGCTGACCGCCCGCTTCGAATATGATATCACTGGGGCCGATGGCGGGATAGTGGACGTCAAATTCCTCGAAGTCCGTCAATTGTCGGCTGTTGCCGGTATTTTGATCGTAAACCCAAACGTTGTACCGTTTTTCAGGGCCCTGGTCGGATAAGAAGTAGACCTTGTTTTCATGCCACATGGGCAGCTCGTCGTTGGCCTCGTTGTTGGTGATGTTTTCCGACTCATAGGTTTCGAGGTTGAAGAGCATGATATCGGTAGCCATTCCCCCCCGGTAACGTTTCCAGGTACGCTGCAAACGCGATTTTGGCGTATAAGCCAGCCAGTTGCCGTCGGGGCTGTAGGTGGCAATTTCTCCATAGGGAACGGGTAGTTTTTCAGCTTGCCCACCCTCGGTTGAGACCGTATAAAACTGGCTGTACCGCTGCCGGCCGCTTTCGCGTGAAGCGGCGAAGAGGATGCCCTGTCCGCCGGGTGTCCAGTCGAGCATGCGGTCGCCCATACCGTGGTAGGTCAGGCGCTTGGGCACGCCACCCATGGCCGGCACGACATAGATGTCGGTATTGCCGTTGTAGTTGCCGCTGAAAGCGATCTGCTGTCCGTCGGGCGAAAAATGGGGATAGGCTTCCTGTCCGGCCGGGGAACTCAGCTTGCTGGCAGTGCCACCCTTCTTGGGCGCCACCCAGATGTCGCCGGCGTAGACGAAGGTGATGTGGGTTTCAGAAACGTCGGGGTGCTGCATCAGCCGGGCGTTGATCTGCGCCCAGGTGAATTGTAAACCACTGAGTAATAAAGCCAGGGCTAAAAGGATTCTCATGATGCGAATGGATTTGATTAAAAAATGTCGGGCTTTTTCAAAATAAGTGCTATCAGGTTTACTTTGTTCGAGGAGAATGGCTTCGGAACGGCGTTTCTTCTTGAACCGGCCCGGTGAGAAGGCGCCCTTTTTCATTCACCCAAAGGAGCTCTCCTCGCCTAATGCTACTTTCATTCTTTCTTGTCGTACACACTCGTTGTTAAGAAATTGAAGATCAATTCCGCCTTCCGCCTTCCGCCTTCCGACTTCCTATAAATTCCCTACCTTTCGGCAAATCCTCATTACCATGAAAAATAAATACAAAGAAAGGAGCTCTAACTGGTTTCCCATGCGCTTCACCGCGTTTTTTCTACTAATCGCCTTGTTTTACGGGACCATCCTGCCCGCCCAGTCGCCGTACGAATTGATGGGAGGAAAGGAGGCGGCCATTTTGGGTGGCGGCGCCACGGTGCTGGGCGTCAGTATTCCGATCGACAAGCGGGTGCAGCCTTTGACGGAAGAAGAAATCGCGCTGCTGAATATCGACAATGTATGGGGTGTCGACCGTTGGGTAACCCGTCAGTGGTCTTTGCCCGCACAAAATACCAGCGATGTGTTTTTGTTCAGTTCTTTTGCTTTGCCCGCCACGCTGCTGATCGACCAGCCCTCGCGTGGGGAATTTGGACAGGTGGGCCTCTTTACTCTGGAGAGCCTGCTGCTTACAACGGGCTTGACCAATCTGACGAAGGCCATCGTCAAGCGCCCCCGTCCTTTTATGTACAATCCGGATGTTCCTATGGAGCTGAAGCTAAAAAAACGCAGCCGCTATTCCTTCTTTTCCGGACATACGAGCATAACGGCCTCCATGTCTTTCCTAACCGCTAAAATGTACCACGATTTTTATCCGGACAGCAACGCCCGTACGGCCGTTTGGGCGACGGCGGCCGCCATCCCCGCCCTTACGGGCTACCTGCGCATTCGCGGAGGCAAGCACTACCTGACAGACGTGCTGGTGGGCTATGGCATAGGGGCGGCGGTGGGGATTTTAGTGCCGCAGTTGCATAAATTATAAATCCACATAAAATGAAAACGAAGTACGGATTACACGGTAAACTGAAGGCAACAAAGGGGAAGGGGCCGGAGCTGACGACCATACTTCTGCAGGCTGCCCGCCTGGTATCCACTGCGGAGGGATGCCATATTTACCTGGTGAGCAGAGATCTGGAGGAACCGGATGCCGTTTGGGTGACGGAAGTATGGGATAGCAAGGTAGATCATGATGAATCGCTGAAAAGAGAGGAGGTGCGGGCGCTGATCGGAAAAGCCATGCCCCTGTTGGACGGGCAGCCGGAAAGAGGATTGGAATTGGAAGTTATAGGTGGAGTAGGAATCTAATTTGACGCTCAACATTCTTCAGCAACCGCTCATGCTTACCGCCGATAAACTCATGCGTCTCCTACCGCAGCTCGTCGCACAGGAAAAGGTGTTGCGCGAGGTGTACGAGCAGTACGGCCCCCCTCCCCGCTGGCACTACGAGCCGGGATTCGGGGCCTTGATCCAGATCATCCTGGGCCAGCAGGTGTCGGTGGCCTCCGCAGCAGCGGCTTACCGGAGGCTGGAGGAACAAGTGGAGGAGGTTACGCCGGAACGCATTCTGGCCCTCAGCGATGAGGAGCTGCGCGCCGCCTATTTCAGCCGGCAGAAAATGTGCTACGCCCGGCATTTAGCGAAAGCGATTATGGATAAAAAATTGGTGCCGGAAAGATTGGACGAACTACCGGACGAACAGATCAGGACGGAACTCACTCGTATCAAAGGCATCGGCCCCTGGACGGCGGATATCTATCTGCTGCTCGCCCTGCAGCGCCCGGATATCTATCCGCCCGGCGACCTGGCGGCGAAAAAGGTGCTGCAGGAACTGGGGGTAGTGTCTCTCAAAGCTTCCCGGGAGGAATTGCTCGCCTATGCGGACCGGTTCCGGCCCTACCGCTCGGCGCTGACGCTGCTGCTGTGGCATAAATATATCGAGGACCGGGGGATCCGGTTTTTAAAAAAGGATTGAAGGATTTCATAGTAACCCTCAGCGCCTCCGGATACAGCTCACCTCAATTTCATCACCCAGACAGGGCTCCTCCACCCGTTCCCATTCCAGAAATACCGGCAGCGGCAGGTCGTCGGGGCTGAAGCTTTCCATGAAGTCTGTAGGTAGGGTAGGAGCCCTTAGTTCTTCTCCGCCGATATCGATGAACCAACCCCCGCAACAGATGCATTCCCGGTAGTCGATACCGGTAATGACCGCCGGGGTGGAGCAGTATCCGAAATCGTCGTCGTGTTTGCAGCAGGACTGTAATACGGTGAGTATCAGGATCGTCGTCAGTAACAATAAGCCTCTTTTCATAACGCTGCGTTTATTATGCCAGACGTTTTCCGGAGGGAAAAGGGTTGGGTGAAGATTAGGGCTGAATTTGCACAGCACAGCTGCGCCTTTATTGTTATTGACTGAATTCAGCTAAATTTAGTCAATACGTTGACTGTTTTGGGTACTTAATCAACAAAGTAAAGTTAATGTGAGGATAACTGATTGTATATCACCGGCATCTGTCCCTTCCACTTCTGCCAGACAAGATCTTCGGTAATCAGGTCAGCCATAAAGTGCGAGACGTTGATCCGGCTGGTTTTACCCGGGTTGAAGATGGCGCTGCGAATAGGAGAAGGGTAGACCTCATACCCGGTTACTTTTTCCTCATCAATCAGCGAGTCCGGACGAACCGCCGCCCATTCGATTGCCGGGGCATTTTGGCCGATACCGGTTCGTAAATAATCTGCGGCCTGTTCATTGTCTGCATGAGGCGGCAACAGCAGACGAAGCAATCCGATAACGACCCTTTGTCCGAGCGAAACCGGCTCCCTGAGATCACGGTTGCGGTTGCCCACGGTATTCATGAGTACATACCTGATTTTCTTTTCCGGATGGTTTGCCTTAACGGCGTCGCACAGACGACGGGTCGCATCCGTCACCAGCCGTCGCGGAGGTCCGAATAGGCCTTTGAATGATAAATTATGTCCTAAACAGGAGGCGATCGCGTCGCATCCCTCAACGTGCCGGGTCATTTCTGCGTCGCGGAGGTCCAGAATGCCGGCGTGGATTACGGTTAACCGGTCGTGGGGTCTGATGCGTTCGGGCAACTTTTCGGGCGACCGTACGATGGCCTTCACGCGATGTCCGCGATCGAGTAACTGCTCTACCAAAAGGCGGCCGGTGGCGCCGGTAGCGCCCGCTACGAGGATGGTCATAGGCCTGGGTTTAAGAAAAAATGGACTTACTCTTTAGTTTAAGTTATCCCTGATTAGTTTAGAAGTTTAGACGCTCGCCCTCCCTACGGGCCGTCTGGCCGGGCTTCGCTGGTTTAGAAGTTTAGCAGGTCTGAAACTGGGAATTTCGTTTTCAGACCTGCTAAACTTCTAAACCAGCCGCCCCGGCAGGGGCGGTGACTAAACTTCTAAACTATCAAATAATGCCTAACGTTTATCACTCCCCTTCAGTCCCTTCGCCGTCCGGTCCTCCAGCGGCGGCGCGGGCGTCATTTCCGTATCTTCTTTTTCCAACAATTTCAGCACCTCTTCCACCACCTTCTCCATCTGCGGATCGCGGCCTTTGACCAGCAGGTTGGGGTCGTCCCACACTTCGTAGTCGGGCGAGACGCCTTCGCCTTCCCAGAACCAGTGTCCGTCGTTGTCATAGAGTCGGGCGCCGGGCACGGTGATGCCGCCGCCGTCGATAAGCTGGTGACCGGTAGCGGGGCCGACGAGGATGCCGAGCGTGCGCTCACCCACTATAGGGCCGGCTTCGAGCTCCTGGAAGGCCCAGGGCAGGCCGTCGCCGCCGGAGCCCGCCCAGCCGTTGATGAGCATACCCATGGGGCCGGTGTTGGTCTTGACGGGCCAGGTGTGGTCGCGCCCGTGGCGCCAGTGCAGGTTGTAGACGACGGGACGCTGCAACAGCTCCATGAATCGGTCGGCGAGCTGGCCGCCGCCGTTGAAGCGTTCGTCGATGATGAAGCCCTCTTTATGCAGCTGGCCGTAGTACATGCGAACCAGTTCGAGCTGGCCGCGGCCGGCGGTGTTCGACATATAGACGTAGCCGAGCTTGCCGTCCGACAGCTCATCGACCATCTTGCGGTTGTTTTCGATCCACTCCAGGTAGCGTAAGCGGGCTTCCTCAGATGGCGTCAGCGTTTTCACAACCAGTTCGCGGCTGTCGGCTTCGTCGCCCGAACGGCTGATTTCCAGGGCTACCGTTTCACCCGGGGGGCCCTCGAAGGCAGCATATGGATCCTTGTCGGGATCGAGCGTCATACCATTGACGGCCAGGATATAATCGCCGGTTTGTACATCTACTCCGGTCTGATCGAATGGAGAGCGCACTTCGGTATCCCAGGCGGCGGGCCGCACGATGCGTCCGATGCGGTATTTGCCGTTGTTTTCCTCCCAGTCGATGCCCAGGAAGCCGGTCTGCCGCGATTTCACCTCTTCGGTATCGCCACCAAAGGTGTAGGTATGGCCGGCGCTGAGCTCAGCGGCGAGGTTCGACTGCAGGTTGCTCACGTCCCAGCGGGTGCGGGCGTCGTCGAGCAGAGCGCCGTAGCGCTCACGCAGAGCCTCCCAGTCGAGACCATGCATATTGGGATCGTAGAAAAAGTCGCGATGCCGGCGCCAGGTGTCGTTGAAAATCTGTCGCCATTCTTCTTTGGGGATGAGATCCATGACAAGGCCGTCGATGGGAACGGGCTTTTCGATTTTTTGTTTAGGGGCCGGCTTAATGATGCCGTACTTGCCCTGGCTGCGCACCAGGATTGCTTTCCCGTCGGCGGTGACTACAGCGGCTTGCACATTTTCGATCACAGGTTGCTCTTCTCTTTCTTTCAGGTCGTACAACATAAGCGAGGCGCCGTTTTCATCCGAGCCGGAATTGGGAAAGCGCAGGTAGACCAGTTTGCCCTCGAAGGGCATCAGTGCGCCGATGTTGCCGGCCTTGGGCGGCAGGAGTACGATGCGGGACTCGAAGTTTTCGAAGTTGATTTCGACACCTTTTTCATCGTCTTCCTCTTCTTCGGCTTCTTCGGCTTCGTCGGCTTCTTTTTCATCCTTGTCCTCTTTTTCTTCTTCCATCTCCACCGCATCATTTTTTGGATGCAGCAGTGAGGGCGCATCCGGCATCAGGGCCACCGAAGCGATCTGAGTGGCGTTGGGGTACACCCAGGTACCATCGTTCATATCGGAGTAGACGGCCGAGAAGTTGCGGTCGGTCAAATAGAAGAGGTACTTGCCGTCGGCACTGAAGACGGGATAGTTGTCCTGGTAAAAGCCGCTGGTGGCCTGGTGCAGTTCGTCGTTTTCGGCATCATATAGGAAGACAGCGTAGTTGGCGTTTTCGAGGCCTTTAGTAAAGGCGATCCAGCGGGAGTCGGGCGACCAGGTGATCGGGTATCCAGAGCGGGCGCCATGTCCGATGTTCCATTCGGTATTGCCGGCGACGGTCGTTTCGCCGCTTTCCACATCGACGACGGAAATATCATTTTCCTCATCAATGAAGGCCAGCTTCCTGCTGTCGGGCGACCAGTAGAGTGTGTAGCCATAGCCTTTGCCGCGGGTGGTCAGCTGCCGGGGCTCCCCGCCGTTTGTGGGCTGCAGGTGGATTTCGTACTCGCCCGACTGGTCGCTCCAGTAGGCGATGTGCTTGCCGTCGGGCGACCAGGCGGGGTCGCGGTCGAAGGCGCTGCTCGACTGAGTGAGGTTGCGGGTGTAGCCCTCTTTAGCCGGCACATTGAAGAGCTCGCCGCGGGCTTCGAAGACGACGCGCTTGCCGCCGGGGGAGCCCGTCATGCCGCGAATATTCTTGCTGACGTCTTCGCTGCGTGGCATCTCGGTGGAGAGGTCGCTGACGACTTCGATGTCTACTTGGCGATACTCCTCACTGTCCAGATCCATAAGGTACAGGATGCCGCCCGCTTCAAAGACGAGTTCCTGCGGGCCGGCGGAGAGAAAGGAGATGTCGAAATCGGTGAACTCGGTGAGTTGCTCGCTTATCTCACTCCGGGTATCGTAGGCCCAGACATTGAGGCGCATATTCGGTCCCTGGTCGGAGAGGAAATAGATCTTATCACCTGCCCAGGCCGGTTTGCCGTCGTTGGCGGGGTTGTCCGTGATTTTTTCGGCGCTGTTGTTTTGCAGGTCGAAGACGAGGACATCGGAGGCCAGTCCGCCGCGGTAGCGTTTGAAGGGATAATTCTCGGTGATCTTGGTGATGTAGGCCAGTTTGTTGCCGTCGGGTGAATAGCTGGCCAGCTCGCCATAGGGCACGGTCAGTTTTTCCGGCAGGCCGCCTTCTTTGGAAACCAGGAAGAACTCCCGCGAGGAGCGCTGGCCCATTTCCCGCCGGGAGGCGAAGAGCAGGTGTTCCCCGTCCGGATGCCAGTCGACCATACGGTCGGAAAAAGAGTTGTAGGTCACCCGGGTGGGGATGCCGCCGGCAGCGGGCATAACGTAAACATCTTCGTTGCCGTTGTAACTTGCCGAATAGGCGATGTGTTGCCCATCGGGCGAAAAGCGGGGCCAGGATTCCTCGCCCGGAGAGCTGGTGACTTTTACCGCCAGGCCGCCGCTCTTGGGCGCCACCCATATGTCACCGCCGTAGACGAAAGTGATCTGGCTGTCGGAGACGTCCACGTAGCGCATGAGCTTGGCGCTGATCTGGCTGTGAAGGTTGTAAACGAATAGCAGGATAGCTGTCAGGAGGAGGATTTTTTTCATGTCGGGAAGTGTTGATTTGACGGGTAAAATACGAAATCCTTTTGAGGGTGGAGAACACGTTTACGAAACCTTCAGAAGTTTCGTAACCGTGTTTATCGTGAAGCCTTGATTTCGTCAAAAAGTCTTTTCACCTGTAAATCTCCAAATCCATATATAGTTTCCCGTTTGCAGAATTCCCGGAAGACAGGAGCAAACTCCTCCGTTTTAAGTTCCTCCATAATGCGGAGGAGCGACTGTTTGGGCCTGCCCAATGCTCCCGCAACGGGCATGCGGTCGCTATGCGCCTCGATGGCCGGCAGGAGAAAAGGATAACTTTGCGACAATTGCCGGCCTATCCGGAGCAGGGCCTCGTGTTCTTCCTTTTGATAGTGTCGCCACAGCCGGTTTAGTATATGAAGGTCGGAGCGGGGGATGACCGCTCTGTTGTGAAAGGCGGTTGTTAACTCTCCGGGGCTCATATCGCCAAATCCGCAGGTGTTTCCCGGCTTCGGCCGGATCAGAAAAATGGAGTGCGAACGCCTGGATTCTTTCAACAGGTGAAGGACAAACCAGAGGTTAACCTGACAGAACAAATCGTTTTCAAACCAGAGGTTCACTTCGGCGTTTTCGGGAAGCTGCCGGATCTTCTCCAATTCGGGAACGGTTTGCCCGAAGTAATCGGCTTCGCTGTATCCGGCATAATCAGTTGTTATGAATTCGGCTCTGACGGCAAACAATTCCTTCAGGCTTCCGGCTGCGACCGGTCCGTCTACCAGGCACTCGCGGGCGACGATGATATCGCCGGCAAGCTTTTCGGGGAACTGCTCTTTGAGTGCGTCCCCATTCAGAATGTGATAAATTTGTTTCATGATAACAGGCTTAACATTTGATCACCCACGCCGGCTTTAAAAGGGTGAACACTGGTTTCCAGAAGTTCTCTGGACGTATAATCACTGCCGTAGGCCTTCATTGTGGCGTCTGCGCGGGCCCCGGACTGTAATAACAGTTGCGTCATTTCCGGCAGGTTGGCGGGGACCTGCTGCCGCCACAGTTCCACGGCGTTGGAGGCGACGTAGTGGAGGAGGGTAGCCCGGTGGCCGTAGGATGATTTTCTGTTAACCAGCTCAGGAGTTTGCTCTAACTTTATTTGGAACGCCTCGTAATTCCCATCCAACAAGTGATTAACCGCTGCTTCGAAGTCGGGATCGTATTCCGCTTCGTAATGTTCCACGGCGTTCCAATCCGGGAAGCCGTATTCGCAGGCGATAGTGGTTCGGCAGTCCTTCAGTGTCCACTGTCGCTGCTTCAGCTCCTCGACGGTCTTTCCAAGGTGCTCCGGGTGGTTGTTACTGATTTCTTTGAATATGACGGCATTGCCGGATTGAAGCCCCTGCAACATCCTTTCTGCGATGGCGGATAAGTGGCCGGCAACTTCGGGATAATTCCGGGTCTCGTAGAGCAGATCGCCGTAGAATTGTCGAAGCTGGGTGACGTCGGGGTGTTGGTAGATTTTCATAGAATGTATTTTTGCGGGGAACGTTTACGAAGCCTCAGAGGCTTCGTAAACGTCATCTAATCATCGTCGAACGGTCTTTTGCAAAAAGCGCAGATTAGCGTACCACTGATCAGGGCTGAGGTCGATTTGGGCGGAATCCATTATTGGAAATAAACAGAAGAGAAAAAACAGTCGGGGGGTGGCTTGCATAGGGTGTGGTTTTTTGGAAAGACAAGGGGGATGTGGAAGGGGTTGCATGGGCGAGGTGGTTTGAGAATATTTGAAATTATTTGAGGTGGTTCTGCCGGAATATGCCAGTAACTATGATGTTAATAAGGGATTTGTCGATAATACTTGGTTCTGTTTCTGTCGGAAGGGAAAGAACTCAACCTGCTCGGAGACGGCTCCCACTACTGGACCAACAGCGGGATCACGTCCTGAATTGAAAAGCAGTCGCTTCTGACCAGAAAAGTGAAATGCGCCTTGTTTTCTCCCGGAAATCATTCTATGAGGGAGGTTTTCTTCTATTTGGGAGAAAGAAGGAGAATCTCCCCCCTTCACATTTGAAACCTCAATCATCATTTGCCGACTACTTGTCCTCTCCTTCTCCAACTTCAGGATAAAGTCGGCCAGATCCGCACGCTGATTTGTTTGCCAGAGCTGTAAAGCTGTAAAATAGCTGTCATATTAAATCAGCCTTTTAGAAAGGGGGCGTTCTTTTTTTATCTTTAATCGAGAATAATTATGTTTATTGTTATTGTCTGCCTCTTCTAGTGCGTTTTTACAGGTTTTCGGTGTCAGTAGCTGAGAAAGGTTGACAAATTTTAGCATTTAACTTTTCGTAATACTATCTAGCTTTTTCCAATGAATATTCAAGACATTAAGTTCAGCCGCGATCGCGGCCAGAAAAATTTCGCGCTTGCCCTGCGCAGGCGCGTCAACGATCACTTCAAGACAACTGGCCGCAGCCGATTTGCGGATGCGCCAATGGTTGTCAAAACTATCGTCCTGCTCGCCTTCTTCGGGGGCATCTATGCGGGGATTATCAGCGGTGCGGTGAGTAGCCCCTGGCTGATGATCGGGCTTTGGACCCTGCTGGGCATCGTGACGGCGGGAATCGGCTTTTCCGTGATGCACGATGCCAACCACGGGGCTTACAGCCGCAATAAGTATGTCAACGCTGTGCTCGGCTACGTCATCAACTTCATTGGTGGTTTTTCCATCAACTGGAAAATACAGCACAATACCCTGCACCATTCCTTTACGAATGTACACGGTGCGGATGAAGATATCGATGCGGGTAAGCTACTGCGCTTATCGCCCGAGCAGGAGCACCACTGGTTCCACCGCTTTCAGCACATTTACGCCTGGTTCCTCTACAGTCTGATGACGCATATGTGGATCACGACCAAGGATTTCAGGCAGTTGGTTCGATACCGTAACAACGGTTTGCTGGAGCAGCACGAAATCTCCTTTGGCTGGGCGTTCGCTGAATTATTATTGATCAAAGTACTATACTACATCTACCTGCTTGTAATCCCTCTTGTTTTTTCACCTGCAGCCTGGTGGGTGACCCTCATCGGATTCGCTATCATGCACTTCGCGCTCGGTTTTCTACTGGGCTGTGTGTTTCAGACTGCGCACGTCATGGAATCTTCTATGTTCCCGGGCACCGATGAGGAAGGAACTTTGGAACACAACTGGGCGGAACATCAGTTAATGACCACTACCAACTACGCGCCGAATAACCGCTTGCTTTCCTGGTTTGTGGGAGGCTTGAACTATCAGGTGGAGCACCACCTGTTCCCCAATATTTGCCACACCCACTACCGCCGGATCAGCGAAATTGTGAAGGAAACGGCAGAAGAGTTTAACCTGCCTTACCATACACTGCCTTCTTTCCGCTCTGCCCTGCGTATCCACTGGCGCATGCTTCGTCAGCTTGGCAGCGGCGGGGAACTGCCCCCGGCTACGGCTCAGTAACTCACAAACGGCATCTGCCCGTCATAACTTTCATCCTCAACCAGCTTCAGGATGAAATCGGCCAGATCCGCCCGGCTGATCTGCGTTCCGGAATTGACGCCCACCCAGCCGACGCGGTACTCACCGCGTTTTTCGCCGTGGGCAAGCCTTCTAAACTATTACTGCAAACCGACGAAAACAGCCATGAATTCAGAACATTTCAAGCTGAGCCCCCGCTGCCCCATCCGCACCACCCTGGAGATGCTGGGCGGGAAGTGGAAGCTGCTGCTCACCTATCAACTGTCTTAGGGGCCGCTGCGCTTCAGCGAGTTGAAAGAACGCATCCCGGAAATCTCCGAAAAGATGCTGTATCGGGAGCTCAGGAGCCTGGTGGAAAGCCAACTGGTGGAAAGAACTCAATACGAAGAAACCCCGCTCCGCGTGGAATACGCCCTCACGGAGCAGGGGCGCCTGGTGCTTCCCCTGATCAGGGAGATGCGGAATTTCGCCGTTCAGTATGAAGCGGCGATGACTCACCACAGGTAACCATCCACGGGTTGTGCCTTACTAACTTTTAGGTAATCAAAAACCATGCAAGCATTATGTCAGAACCTGCCCATCAATTCATTAGAAGTGATATTCAACAGACTACGGTGGAAGGTGCGGACGGGCAAAACAGGCCGGGCCGCCGCGTCACCGTGCAATCGCTTTTTACCTATCCGGCGGAGCTGATCTGGTCGGAACTGCAGCGGACCGAAAGCCTGCGTTTCGTCTGTCGCCCCCTGTTGTTTTTCACCCCCCGCGATACCTACGGGCTGCCGGAGTACTGGCGGGAAGGCGAAACGGCCCGGCTGTACCTGTGGGGACTGGGCTTTCTGCCTTTCGGCAAACACGATATTCACCTGGAATGGATCGATGCATCTAATTACATCATCCAATCGCGGGAACGCGGCAGCCTGATGCGAACCTGGGATCATTTCATTCACCTGGAACCGGAGGATGACCATTTAACCCGCTATACCGACCAGATCATCCTGGAGGCTGGTATAATGACGCCCGCTCTGGCCTGGTGGACGCGTTTGTTCTACCGTCACCGGCAGCGGCGGTGGCAGGAGTTGCTGGGGAAGATGTAGCAGTCGGGCTTGTTGAGAACGGACAGAATTCAGGAACTTTTCACCCTTCAATCTTTTCAACGCTTTTTGGCGAAAATATCTTGTTGAGCATTTTTTCCGTAATTAAATACGTAGGTTTCACCCCTTCTACCCCCAAACTGCCCGAAGCCAGCGTATGGCCGGTGATCAACGGATTATCCGAGGCGTAGTAGGCGTAACGCAGGACGACATTTTCGTCGATGCTGTTGCGAATTTTAGATGCTGACTGAATCGCTTTATGGTAATGGGCTCCTTCCATTTCCAGTCCGATGGCGCGCCAGGAACTCTTGAGGAAGTAGCGCAGGATATCTTTGTTTTGCAGGGAGGTGCCCATGACGGTGATCATGGGGCCGGTGCAGACCCGCACCTTGTCTTGTTCAAAGTCTTCCGGGATAAGGTCGTTGTGGAAGGGATAATTGTCGGCGGTGCCTTCGAAGACATGGGCGTCAGGCACCATGATATCGCCTTTGTCCCCTTCCAGTATGCCGGCCTTGCCCATGACAGCGATGGATTTTATTTTGAGCGGAGTACGTCCCTCATCAGTTTCGTAGGGCTTAAGAAATTCATCCATGGTTTCAAAAGCCTGCTCTCCAAAAGCGTAGTCCATAACGATGAGCACCGGTTTTTCTGCGGCGATATAGTCCTCGTCCCACTCGATATCCGGGGGAAGGGTGCTTGGGTCGATACGCGTGGAGTCAAAAATCTGAATGGAGATATTGGTGCCGCTGGTGTCATCGATCTGTAGCATGCCGTGGCGGGAGGCGTAGGTAAAGACACGCTCGCGCATTTCTTCATTTTCCTCGTGGCTTAGGTCTTCGGCGAGTTCTTTTAAGGTGGTTCCCTCGTGCCGGTTCTTTAGGGCGGGCAGTGCGTAGAGCGTATTCATCACGCTGTGCAGATTGGCGCTGATGACATGCAGCGGGCGCTCCAGCATATTCTGTTCCCGTAGGAAATCCTTGATTTTGCGGGCCCACAATTCACCATAGTAATGATGACCGATCTTTTCGCGCAGGGCGGAGGAAAAACTGATTTCGCGGTCTTTGTCTTCCCCTACCTCCTCGGTGGCGCGCAGTCCAAGCCAGTAGACAATGTGAAAGAGGGAGTTGACATTGGTATCCTTGTCGAAGCGCCGGGAGGCCGTTACGGTTTCTTCGTAGGTGCGGCCCAGCAAGGTACTCAGATAAGTGTAAGCCACTTCGTGGTTGAACTCTTCGCTGTCCTCTTCACGCCGGACGATCTCCTCCAGCATTTGCCACTCGCGGCGTTTTTCGTCGCGGTAGTCCTCGCTGTTACGCCGGATCTTTTCGGCTTCCACATAAAGGAAAGTCAGATGCGTGAGAATGTCGTAGATGTCGCTGCGTCCTCGGGTCATCTCCACAAACATCTGTTCCTCGTCGATGCGGTAGCAGTTGCGGCGGCGCTTGGCGGGAATGATAGGCTGGAAGTGAGTTTTTTCAAAACCTTCCCGTGTGATAAGCTTGATGTAGCGGCATTCCTCAATGCCTTTCGGCAAACGCTGAAAGATGTAAAAGAGGCCGTCCAGCTCCACTCGTTCCGGATCGGTGATGGAGCCGTAAATCTCGGGCCGGAGCACCATCAGCGCCTCAATCATAGCTTCTCCGCTGACGCCCAGCGGCTTATAGCTGCCGCGGATAAAGAGGTGACGCATGGCGACGTACAGGCGGGCGATCGCTGCCCGCGATTCCTGGGCGCGTGAACGGCCGGATTCAGAAACTGCGTATTCTGGTTGGATCATTCCATGATTGTATTGCAGACGTTCTTCACAAATAGTACTGTTTACAGAGATGCATGGAGTTTGCATCCGTAATACCTGTGCAATATAGGAATTGGCTGGTAATCAATCCGACTCCTGGTTATTGCCTCCATTTGCAAGAATAACATAAGTATGTAAAATGTTTAGCAAATGCTGAGAGTATACAAGCTTCCCTAAACAACCTGAGAGCTGTCTTCGTTTAATGCGCTGAATAGGAACAATTTTTCAAATTAATTTAAAAAGAGAAATATGAGAGAGTTACGCTTCCTTTCTGCCTTAATGTTTTTATTGATAGGTGCTGCAGGTTTTGTCGCCTGTGATGATGATGACGATGATGATGTACAACCTACCCAGGATATCATACAAATCCTTTCGGATGATAGTGATTACAGCCTGTTGGTAGAAGCTGTTACCAAAGCCGGATTAGTTAACGTTCTTAACACGGATGGCCCTTTCACCCTTTTTGCTCCGGACAATGATGCCCTGCAAACTTTCCTCGATGCAGCCGGTACTAATACCATCGAGAATACACCTGCCAATGTGCTGGAGGAAGTATTGCTCACTCACGTTCTGGGTGGTTTGGTCACTTCCGGTCAATTGAATACGGGATACGCCACCACGCTCAATCCTGCCAACGTCAACGACGCTGTATTTACAAATCTGTTTTTTGAAGTAGACGGAAGCGTCACTATTAATGGCAATGCTCAGGTGACAAATCCTGATATTTCCGCTTCGAATGGTGTCATCCACGAAATAGATGCCGTCATCGCTCCCCCAACCGTAGTTACTTTCGCCACCGCTGATGACAACTTCAGCTCACTGGTAACCGCGCTTACTGCTTCGGGGCTGACTACCGATTTTGTCGACGTACTAAGTGGTGACGGTCCTTTCACCGTTTTTGCTCCTACCAATCCTGCCTTCCAGGCACTGCTGGACTCTAACCCAGACTGGAATTCGGTAGCGGATATACCAGTTGCTACCCTGGAAACTGTCCTGAAATACCATGTCAGCACGGCAGGTAATGTCAGATCTGAGGACCTGACGGATGATATGATGGTGAGCACCCTCGCCAATGAGTCTTTCACCGTTAACCTGTCAGGTGGCGGTGTTACGATTCAAGCGGGTAGCAACACGGCAAATGTCATCTTCACCGATGTTCAAGCGGAAAACGGTGTTATCCATGTCATCGATGCCGTACTCTTGCCTTAATAATACGGTAAGAATACCAACTTCTTAAAAAAA
>Ga0102943_1000021_pt1 | contig 95566 bp, 81 predicted proteins | sample SalPonC_black_MG_FD_78174 | JGI IMG/M metagenome (GOLD analysis project Ga0102943, IMG submission 78174) | Salt pond soil microbial communities from South San Francisco under conditions of wetland restoration - Salt Pond MetaG... | ecosystem: Environmental > Aquatic > Marine > Intertidal zone >...
GCTTTATCCATCTGGGTATTTAGAAAATTTATAGACAGGAAATCTATATTATCCTTAGGATTTAATATAAAAGGAAGATTTAAAGATATTATTGCCGGATTTTTGCTTGGTTTTATTTTACAAGGGTTAGGGTTTATTATTCTTTATCTTTCTAATCAGCTTACAGTTACCGAAATTGCTTTTAATGCAAATGCTTTTTTTGGTTCTTTAGTCTTGTTTATCATTGTGGGAGTTGTGGAAGAAAGTATAATGAGGGGATATATCCTTTCCAATTTAATGGATAATATGAAAAACAAATACATGGCACTATTGATCTCTGCTGTTATATTTGCTGTTTTTCATGGATTAAATCCTAATATTAACGTGTTAGGATTTATTAACCTTATTTTAGCGGGGTTCGTATTAGGAATTTCCTATATCTATACCAGAAATTTATGGTTTCCTATCTTTTTGCATATTAGCTGGAATTTTTTTCAGGGTCCGGTATTTGGTTTCGAAGTAAGCGGGATAGATACCAAAGCCATTATTAACCACAATATAACAGGGAACGAATTAATAACAGGTGGGCGTTTTGGTTTCGAAGGTTCTATATTGATTACCATATTGTTAATTGTAATTACCTTTTTTATTGATTTATATTATCGTAAAAAAGTATAGTTTTACATTTCATAAAGAAGTATCAAAATATTTACTTTTAATTTTCCTTTATTTTAAGTTTTATGTATGGATAAAAAAGAAAGTATTGAGCAATTTTTAGCACCTAAAAAAATTGCTATTGCCGGAGTTTCTGCAAATACTAAAAAATTTGGTTATGCTGTATTTAACGAACTCAGACAAAAAGGATTTGAAATTTGCCCCATTAATCCTACAAGGGACGAAATTGAAAATATTAGATGCTATCAATCTGTTTTGGAAATTCCTGATGAATATGAGAAATTATTTATTGTAACGCCAAAATCCGAAACAGATAATATCCTGGAACAAGCTGCTCAAAAAGGAATAAAGCATGTTTGGATTCAGCAAATGTCTGCGACTGAAAATTCTAGAAATATTGCTACTGAGAAAGGGATTCACCTGATTGATAAAGCTTGTATATTAATGTATGCCCAGCCTGTTAAAAGTATACATAAATTTCACCGAGCAATCTGGAAATTATTTGGATTATTAAACAAATAAATATGGATATATAAAATTTATTTAAAAAATATGAAAAGACTTTTTAGCGTTCTCCTTTTTATACCTATGATTCTGTTTTATTCCTGTGAAGAAGAAGAGGTATATAACGAGGAAGAACAATTAAAAAAAGACATTGCTTTAATAGAGGAATATCTTCATGAGAATGAGTTAACGGCACAGTCTACTGCATCCGGATTGTATTATATCATTGAAGAACACGGTACAGGGCTAAAACCTGATATCTATTCCGAAGTTACTGTAGACTATACAGGAAAATTACTTGATGGGAATGTTTTTGATTCCGGCCCGATAACACTTCCTTTATATCAGTTTATTGAAGGATGGAAAGAGGGAATATTATTATTTAATGAAGGAGGAAAGGGTCAACTGTTCATACCTTCAACTTTAGCTTATGGTAACAAGGATCAGGAAACAATACCCGAAAATTCGGTATTAATTTTCGACATTCATTTACAGGCCGTGTGGAATTAATAAAAATGTTTTATTGACTTTTTATCGGTAAATTACTTCTTGCCAGATGGTTAGTCTGTTATGTTCATAAACAGATGCATTTCAAGTGTAGATTTTTATAGGGTTTTTCTTTCATAGGTTATCTGATTAAAAGAAACAATAAAATAGTTGATATATGAAAATTTTACACTGGCTTCTTCCCCTGGTATTTTTATTTCTGTCATGTACAGAGAATCAAACGTATAAGTTTAGAAATGATCTGCAAAATACGGGGTTATATAAATCACCTTCAATAGAATCCGCCCCTGTTGAGTTATGGAAATTTCAGACCGGAAGTAATGTTTTTGCATCTGCTGTTGGCGATAAGGATAGAATATATATAGGTAGCGGGGACAACTATTTTTATTGTTTAGATGCTAAAAAAGGTGAACTTATCTGGAAATTTAAAACATCCGGCGAAATATATTCAACCGCTGTAGTAGACAATAAATTTGTATACTTTTTAAGTTATGATGGATTTTTATATAAACTAAAGAAGAAAACAGGGATACTTGTTTGGAAATTTAAAACTGCAGGTGAGCAAAAACATCTCATTAAAAATTATTTTAATCCCAACGAAATGGTTGAGGATTTTTGGGACTTTTACCAATCATCGCCAGTTATATATCACCAAACCATTTATTTTGGATGTGGAACGGACTTTTATGCTGTAGATGTTGACTCTGGTGAAAAAAAGTGGCAGTTCAAAACAGAAGGAGCTATTCATTCCTCTCCTGCAATAAAAGATAATAAAATATACTTTGGAAGTTTCGATAGCCGAATTTATTGCCTGAACACTAAAACAGGAACCGAAATTTGGCAGTACGAAACAGGCCGAGATACGACGCAATATGTGTGGTTGGGAGTTCAGGCATCACCGGTTATAGAAAATGACAGGTTATACATTGGTTCGCGAGATGCCCTGATATATTGTTTCGATATAAATACAGGCGATACAGTATGGACTAATAATAATTTTAACCGCTCGTGGATGCCATCTTCCTTTGCTGTTGGTGAGAATTTGTATTGTGGATCATCCGATGGGTTTCGTTTTTATACCATCGATAAAAATACAGGAAAAATAATTCATACCGTAAACACAAATTCATATACCTTTTCTTCTCCTGCTATTGATCAGAAAATGGCTTATGTTGGGTCTGCAAACGGAAGATTATATGGAATAAATTTAGAAAACCAGACCATTAGCTGGCAGTTTAAAACCAACGCGATAAAGCAAGATACACTTAATATTTATGATAGCGAAGGGAGAATGAATAAAGATAAGCTAAGAGAATTAACGACAACAATGAATGCCGACAATTATCCTAATTTGATTAAGATGTATAACTCCCTTTTTAAAAAATCTGGCGCTATTCTTTCTTCTCCTGTAATTAAAAATCAAATGATTTATTTTGGTAGTTCCGATGGCTTTGTATATGCACTATCAACGAAAGATGCTTTAAAACATAAGTGAATTTTTCTGTCCCTGTCATTCTTTTTCTAATGTTTTTTATTCTAAGCTTTTGCACAGAATATCTGAGATTAGTTAAAGTGAAAAAGATATAAGAATTAAAGATGCTATTTTGTGAATTTTAGAAAAAAAATTATTATTGCGGTTCATATAAAAAATATAGCCGATGAGACAGATTTTTGAAAAGATTCGAAGAGTAATGAGCAGAATTTTTGCCCGCTCGCTAGATTATGTTGAAATTATAGGTAACCGGTTGCCTCATCCTGCAACACTTTTTGCATTGTTAGCCCTCCTAGTGGTTTTGATTTCGTGGTTGGCACATGTTTTGGGAGCCCAGGCCGTTCATCCTGTTGATGGCTCTGTAATTGAAGCCCGAAACTTAATTAGTGCCGATGGAATTCGTTGGATGTATACCAATCTTATTGAAAATTTTCTGAAATTTCCACCCCTGGGATATGTGTTGGTTGTGATGATTGGTATTGGCGTTGCTGAAGGTTCAGGATTATTTAATACCATGATTAGATCTCTTGTTTTAAGTGCACCTCCCAAGCTAATTACAGGAGCAATTGTTTTGGCCGGAATTCTTTCCCATTTAGCATCCGAAGCCGGATATGTAATTCTTATCCCTTTAGGAGCCATGATATTTCACGCCCTGGGTAGGCATCCCATGGCCGGACTTGCAGCTGCATTTTGTGGGGTAAGTGGAGGTTTTGGAGCTAATTTTTTTATAGGTTCAATCGACCCTGTATTAGCTGGTATTTCTGAATCGGCAGCACAAATGATTATATCCGATATCAGGGTAAACCCTGCTGTAAACTATTACTTTATGTTTGTATCCGGGTTTTTAGTTGTATTGGTAGGTACCTGGGTTACAGAAAAAATTGTGGAGCCTCGGTTAGGCAAATATAAAGGCAATGCAGAAAAATTGCCTATCGAGCAACTTACCTCCAAGGAAAAGAAAGGATTAAAATATGCCGGCTGGAGTTTATTGTTAACCCTTGTTGCCCTGGCATTTACTGTTATTCCCGAAAATGGTATTTTTAGAGATCCTGCAACAGGTTCTGTACTTCATTCTCCGTTTTTTGAGGGGATAATCATTGCTATATTGATTATGTTTTTTATTCCCGGCCTTGTCTATGGAATTATTGTTGGAACCATTAAAAGCGATAAGGATGTTGCCAAATTTCTCGGGAAATCAATGGCGGGTATGGGTGGTTATATTGTTCTTGTGTTTTTTGCCGCTCAGTTTGTTTACTTTTTCAATTATAGTAATTTAGGAATTATCTTTGCCATCAAAGGTGCACATACATTGCAAAATATTGGCTTAACCGGGGTTTCGTTAATTGTTGCTTTTGTACTCTTGTCGGCATTTATAAATATGTTTATGGGCAGTGCATCGGCTAAATGGGCTATTATGGCTCCGGTTTTCATCCCCATGTTAATGCTTATCGACCCGCCATATCATCCGGGACTGACACAGGCTGCCTTTCGAATTGGTGATTCTGTTACCAACCTGATCACTCCCATGATGAGCTATTTTGCTTTAATTGTTACATTTGCACAAAAATATGATGAGAAATATGGTGTAGGAACAATTATTTCTTCCATGTTACCATACACTGTAGTGCTTTCTTTAGGATGGATTGTGCTTTTGATTATTTGGATGTTGATAGGTTTGCCATTGGGACCCGATGGCCCATTATACATTCCATCACCATAAAAAAGGGAAAGAATCTCCGGAACTTTTATTCCGGAGATTCTTTTTTATATTCAATAAAATCGTATTGCTGATTTCTTAATTGAGGTTCAAATCCTGCTTCACGAATTGCCCTTTGAATACCCTCTGCATCGAATTTATAATCGGCACCGGCCGAAGATACCACATTTTCTTCAATCATGATGGAGCCAAAGTCATTAGCCCCGGCATGTAAACATATTTGTGCAATGTCTTTGCCTACCGTAAGCCATGATGCTTGTATATTTTTAATATTGGGCAACATTATTCGTGATATAGCAATGGTTTTGATATACTCTTCCGAAGAAGTCTCACTTTTAATGCCCAGCTGGTGTTGTAAAACAGTGCCTTCGTCTTGAAAAGGCCAGGGAATAAAAGCCAAAAAGCCGGGCGAACTTTCCGGTTTTTCAGATTGAACCTGTCGTATAGCAGTTAAATGCTCTATTCGTTCTCTTTTGGTTTCTACATGGCCAAACATCATCGTTGCCGAGGTAACAATATTTAGTTTGTGTGCCTCTCTCATAACATCGAGCCATTGCTGTGTGTTGGCTTTTCCGGGCGATATACTTTGCCTTACCCTGTCGCAGAGAATTTCGGCGCCAGCTCCTGGCAAACTGTCTAATCCCGAATCAATCAACGACTCAAGAATTTCTCTATAACTTTTCTTTTCTAACCTTGCTAAATGCACAATTTCAGGAGGGCCTAAAGCATGTAATTTCAATTGCGGATAAAGTTTTTTAAGTTCTCTGAATAAATCAGTATAAAAATCCAATTGTAATTTAGGATGTAACCCTCCCTGTAGTAATAACTGATTGCCCCCTAATTTAAATAATTCATCTATTTTCTTTTTATATTCATCAATCGATGTTATATAAACAGCTTTATCATTTGGTCTGCGGTAAAAATTACAGAACTTACATTGCGAAATGCAGGCGTTGGTTATATTTACATTACGGTCAATTTGCCAGGTGACAATTTTCTCTGGTTTTTTGTTTTTTTTGAGTAAATCAGCAATATACATTAATTCTTCTAAAGGAGCTGATTCATACAAAAAGAGCCCTTCATCTACAGATAAAAATTCAAGATTTAATGCTTTTTGATAGATTTTTTTTCGGTCCATTGAATAGTTGATTATCTGCAAAAATAATTAATTCTGCGAATGAAATGAACATACGCTCTTGAACAAATTTATTACCTTTACAAATTATACCTAAAGATGTTCACCCATGGATATAAATATTACTAAAATAAAAGATTTTGAAGTTGATTTGCCGGTAATTTATTTTACTTCTGATTATGAGGTTTTGAAAAATTATTCTTTTTCACCCACAGAGTTTGAGTATATAAAAAGTCAGGTTTCAGAGAATAAAAAGTTGATTAAAATTAATTCATATTTTAAATGGTCTTATATACATATTGTTGAATCAGATGGGGAAAGACATATCTTAAAAGAGAAAATTAGAAGAGTTGCCGGAGATTTATATAAAGATATAAAAGACCATCAACACAAAGAGATCTTGTTTGTTGATTTAAGTGATAATACAGAGTTTTCAGTAGCTTTTATCGAAGGATTGGGTTTGAGTCATTATCAGTTTATAAAATATCAAACCCCCAAAGAGCAAAATATTCATACACTGCAAGAGATTAAGATACTGAGCTCAGAAATTTCTGATAGTCAGATAAATGAGCTTAAGTACTTATTGCAGGCCGTATATTATACCAGGAACTTGGTAAACGAACCGGTTTCCTCATTAAATGCAGTTCAGCTTGCCAATGAGTTTAAAAATATGGGAGAATTAGCGGGTTTTGATGTGGAAGTTTTTAACCAAAAGAAAATTGAATCTTTAAAAATGAATGGTTTGTTGACAGTTAATAAAGGAAGTGTTGACCCGCCCACTTTTTCTGTTTTAACATGGAAACCCCAAAATGCAACCAATAAAAATCCCTATATTTTGGTTGGTAAAGGAATTGTGTATGATACCGGGGGGATGAATTTAAAAACCGGCAATTATTTAGACACTATGAAATCTGATATGGCCGGAGCTGCAAGTGTTGCGGGAACTATCTATGCCCTGGCAAAAAATAAAATTCCGTTATATGTAATTGCTCTTATTCCTGCAACTGATAATCGGACTCATGGAAATGCATATGTTCCCGATGATGTTATTAAATTTAAAAATGGAACAACTGTAGAAGTAAGAAACACCGATGCTGAAGGCCGTTTAGTTTTAGCTGATGCCTTGATATTTGCAAAACAGTATCAACCTCAGTTAGTTATCGATATAGCTACACTTACCGGTTCTGCAGCACATGCAATCGGAAATCTTGGTATTGTTGCTATGTCAACCGCTAAAAAGGATTTTGATTGCTTAAGAGATTCAGGAGAAAATGTTTACGAAAGAATAGTCGAATTCCCTTTATGGGACGAATATGATCAAATGCTTAAATCAGCTGTTGCTGACATTCAAAATATCGGTGGGAAACAGGCTGGTGCAATCACTGCAGCTATGTTTTTGAAACATTTTGTTGATTATCCATGGATTCATCTTGATATTGCAGGTTGTGCTTTTTTGTCCGGTGAAGATAATTATAGAGGAGTTGGAGCTACAGGAGTTGGTGTGCGTTTGTTTTTCGACTTCTTTAAAAACCAGTTATAAAACTTAGCGAATAATTGTTAATTTTGTTTTTAATAGAAATAAAAAATTAAAAAAAGATATATGATTCAGGATAAAATAGTTGTTGGAATATCGCATGGCGATATAAACGGAATTAGTTACGAAGTAATTATTAAATCTTTAATGGATAACCGCCTTTTTGATTTTTGTGTGCCTGTTGTTTTTGGGTCTGCAAAGGTAGCTGCTTATCATCGTAAAGCTTTAAATATTGCCAATTTTAGTTTTAACAATATTAAATCAGCAGAGGAAGCAAACCCCAAAAGGGCAAATATTATTAACTGTCTCGATGATAATGTACGGGTTGAATTAGGAAAATCAACGCCTATTGCCGGAGAATCATCTTTTATCTCTCTTGAACAAGCGGTAAAAAGCCTGAAAGAAGGCACAATTGATGTATTGGTGACAGCTCCCATAAATAAAGATAATATTCAATCCGATCAATTTCAATTTCCCGGACATACCGAATACTTAACCAAAGAAAGTAATACCGATGAGTCGCTGATGTTTATGGTGAGTGAAAATTTAAAAATTGGGGTAGTTACCGGGCATATTCCTATTAAAGAAGTACCTGAAGCACTTACCATTGAAAGTATTTTAAAAAAGCTCAGGATAATGAATCATAGTCTTATTCAGGATTTTAGAATTAGAAAACCCAAAATTGCTGTGCTTGGATTAAATCCACATGCAGGAGATAATGGTTTAATAGGTTCAGAGGAAGTAGATATTATTATTCCGGCTATTGAAAAAGCAAAAGAAGAAGATATTCTGGCTTTAGGCCCTTATCCGGCAGATGGTTTTTTTGGCAGCAGCCATTTTAATAAATTTGATGGTGTATTGGCTATGTATCATGATCAGGGATTAGCTCCTTTTAAGGCGCTTGCTTTTGACTCCGGAATAAATTTTACTGCAGGCCTTGAATTTATTCGAACATCGCCCGGGCATGGAACAGCCTATGAAATTGCCGGACAGGGAAAAGCAACGCCCGAATCATTCAGAAATGCAATTTATCTTGCTTGTGATATTTTTAGAAATAGAACGGAATATAAAAGAATTACTAAAGATCCTTTACAACATTTCGAAATATCTGATAAGGATTCTGAATAGATATTTTTCTCATTCTTTGTAAGGGTTGACTGTCAAGTCAGCCCTTTTTTAATGTTTTATAACATAAAAATGAAAATTTATTGTTGCAACTACCTCTGTTAATAAGGCGAAATATTTCTTAAATTTGTTTTGAAACCTTTACTTACCCAAATTTTAGCTTTGGGGTTTAGAAGTTACATTTGATTAACCATAAATTATAAACTAAATTCGGAGGTACTCATGTCTAAAATTGATCTGTCCCTAAAAAATCTTGAAGAACTTTTTCCTGATGATTTTTCCCAGGAACAAATTGCCAAGGCAAAAACATTGTTTTTAAAACAATTGGCATTATTGAGCCATAAATTTTATGGAGGAAAAATACAAACACTCCCTAAGGCCGGTGTTTACGGTTTTAACTGGTTTAATGTTTATTATACACCCGGGGTGTCAAAAATTTCAACCACAATTCGTGAAGATAACAACACCTCTTTTGAGCTATCAAACAGAGGAAATATGGTAGCTGTTGTTTCCGATTCAACCCGGGTTTTGGGCGATGGTGATTGCACTCCTCCCGGAGGGTTAGGTGTAATGGAAGGAAAAGCCTACCTGATGAAATATTTAGCAGGAGTTGATGCGGTTGCTCTTTGTGTAGATAGTTACAACAAAAAAGGAGAACATGACCCGGATAAAATCATTGACTTTGTAAAAATGTTACAACCAAGTTTTGGTGCTGTTAACTTAGAAGATATTTCACAGCCCAATTGTTATAAAGTACTGGATACCCTGCGCGAAGAGTGTGAAATTCCGGTATGGCATGATGATGCACAAGGCACTGGTTCGGTTACCGTTGCCGGACTTGTAAATGCATTACGGATTGTTGATAAAGAACTTAAAGATGTTAAAATTGTTCTTTATGGTGCCGGTGCATCCAATGCAACAATTGCCCGGTTAATTTTACAAGCTGGTGCTGATCCTGAGAATTTGATTTTATTTGATTCTAAAGGAGGATTGCATAAAGATAGGAGTGACATAGAAAAAGATCCCCGCTTTTATCGTAAATGGGAGCTTTGCCAAAAAACAAACCCTAAAAAAATTAATGATCCTGAAGAAGCATTAAAAGGTGCTGATGTGCTTATCGCATTAAGTAAGCCAGGCCCTGATGTAATTAAACCACAGTGGATTAAAGGAATGGGAACAAAACCTATCGTTTTTGCCTGTGCTAACCCTGTTCCTGAAATTTATCCTTATGCAGCTAAAGAAGCCGGGGCTTATATTGTTGCTACAGGGCGAGGAGATTTTCCCAACCAGGTAAATAATTCTTTAGGTTTCCCCGGGATTTTGAAAGGAGCTCTTTTAGTTCGTGCACGTAAAATTACTGACGAAATGGCTGTTAAAGCAGCCTATTCAATGGCTAACTATGCCGAAAAAAATGGAATTAATCCGGATTATATTATGCCAAAAATGGATGAAACAGAAATGTTTGCCCATGAAGCAGCTGATGTAGCAATGGAAGCTATAAAAAATGGTGTTGCCCGGACTGAACTAACCCGAGACGAGGTATTTAAGAAAACAATGGATGATATCAAGCAGACTAGAAATACTATTGATATGATGATGCAGAATAATTTTATTAAGCAACCTGATATAAAATTGCTTGAAGAAGCACTGAAATATGCTGTAGACCAGGTTAAATAGTTATTTATATAGAAATAATTAATCAGGAAAGAGTTGCTCTGCGGTAACTCTTTCTTTTTTTATGAGCAATTTAAGTTGTTTTGTAATAATATCTTTTCTAATCATTTTTATAATATAAGTTTGTTTATTCCTTATGAACTCCATTTAAAATAATTTAACAAGAGTTTTTCTGAACTCAATTTTTATGTATTTTTATCGTTTATTTTAAAAAAGTGATATGTACGAATTTATAAGCGGTGAAATTAAAGAGATTTATCCAACCTATATTGTTTTAGAAAACTCAGGAATAGGATTTTTTATAAATATATCCATCAATACTTATACGCAAATCTCAGGGCAGGAAAAGTGTAAATTATATATTTACGAAGTAATTCGAGAAGATGCACATCAGCTATATGGATTTTATGAAAAAAATGAGCGGGATATTTTTTTACTTTTAATTTCTGTTTCCGGAGTGGGTGCAAATACAGCTCGTATGATGTTATCCTCGCTTCGGGCTGATGAAATTCAGGATGCAATTTTACAGGGCGATGTAAACGTATTAAAAAGTATTAAAGGAATAGGAGCAAAATCTGCACAAAGAATTATTGTAGATTTACGCGATAAGGTAGGGAAAACCGAAACTAACGAACAATTAATATCTACTTTAAACAATACAATTAAAGACGAAGCGTTATCTGCTTTAGTTATGTTAGGATTTCCCAAAGCTAAAGTTGATAAATTAATCAATAATATTCTTAAAGAGCAAAAAGATCTTACCGTTGAAGATCTGGTTAAAGAGTCTCTAAAAAGAATTTAACATGATTTAAAGTTTAGTTAAACCTTGCTGTTGAAAAAATATATAAAATATTCAGTACTATCCTTATTGTTTATTGTGCCCTGGACAATCTATACAAAGGCACAAGTTGACACGGTAAATTATCAGGAATCTTTTTTTCTTGAAGAGTCAAATTTTTTACAGGATAAAAATCAATCACCCCTCCAGTTAAGCAGTCCTTCAAATATTATTGATACCGTTGAGTATGATCCTGAAGCCAATGAGTATATTTTTTCTAAAAAAATAGGGAGTTATGATTATCAGCGTTCTTCGCGGATGACCTTTGAAGAATATAAAGATTATCAATTTGAACAATCTTTACGCAATTACTGGCGGCAAAGGGCAAAAGGAGAAACACAGGCAGAAGCAGGTTTGTTTCCTAACCTCAGGCTGGGAGGAGAAGCTTTTGATAAACTTTTTGGGAGTAATGCAATTAATATTGTCCCTATGGGATCAGCTGAATTAATTTTTGGGGTAAATATTAATAGTACCGAAGATCCTACTATTGCAGAGAATCTTAGACAGACAACTACTTTTGATTTCGAAGAAAAAATAATGATGAATGTTTCAGGAACCATAGGGGATAAAATCAAACTTGGAGTAAATTACAATACTGAAGCAACATTTGACTTCGAAAATCAAACTAAACTCGAATATATCGGTAAAGAGGATGAGATTATTAAGCGAATTGAAGCCGGAAATGTAACTTTACCCCTCCCGGGATCATTAATAACCGGTAGTCAGAGTCTTTTTGGTGTCAAAACTGAACTGCAGTTTGGACGACTAACCGTTTCCAGTGTATTTTCACAACAAAAAGGTGAAACAAAAGTAATTGAAGTAAAAGGAGGAGCTCAAACTCAATATTTTCAGATTAAAGCAGATGAGTACGATGCAAACAGACACTTTTTTCTCTCACAATATTTTAAAGATAATTATAACAAAGCCCTGGAAGAGTTACCCGTAATTAAATCACCTTTTACCATTACAAAAGTTGAGGTTTGGATTACCAATAAAGCAAATAATAACCAGGAAAACCGTAATGTATTAGCATTGATGGATTTAGGAGAGAGTGGGGAAAATATTTATGCACAACCCCAGGTTATAAATCCTGCTTCTGTAATAAGTCAATACCCATCCAATAATACCAACGAACTTTACAATAAGGTGCTTGCTGAATTGCCCCAACGAAATTTCAATAATATCAATGAAGCATTACAAAGTTGGCAAACATATAATTATTTACCAGGCCAGGATTATGAAAAAATTGGTAGCGCAAGAAAATTAAAACCAAATGAATATGATCTTAATCAACAATTAGGTTATATCTCATTAAATACCTCCCTTAATTCCGATGAAATTTTGGCTGTTGCTTTTGAGTATGAGTTAGGAGGACAAAGATATCAGGTAGGGGATTTTTCTACTGATGGTATTACTTCCGAGGAATTTTTGGCTGCAAAGTTGCTTAAAGGGACCAATTTAACACCCTCTTTGCCCACCTGGGATTTAATGATGAAAAATATTTATGCCATAGGAGCGTATCAGGTTAATAAAGAAGACTTTGTGCTTGATATTCTATATCAGGATGATAAAACGGGAAATGCATTAAATTATATTCCCGAAGGGAAAATTAAGAAACAAATTTTGCTTAAAGTGCTTAATCTTGATAATTTAAATTCGCAGAATGATGCTATCCCCGATGGACGTTTTGATTTTATAAACGGTATTACAATTAATGCATCTAACGGACGTGTAATCTTTCCTGTACTACAACCTTTTGGTGAGTACCTGCGGAAGCAGTTTGGTGATTCTGAAGCCGAACAGCGAATTGCTGATGATTATGTTTTTCAGGAACTTTATGATACCACTTTAACCTATGCGCGTCTGGTTGCCGATAAAAATAAATTTAAATTAAGGGGGGAATATAAATCAGCATCAAGCTCTGATATCGCACTGAATGCATTTAATATACCTCAGGGGTCTGTGGTGGTTACAGCCGGGGGACGTAAATTAACAGAAAATGTAGATTATACAGTTGATTACAATCTTGGGCGGGTAAAAATTATCAATGAAGGGTTGCTGGAATCCGGAACTCCACTGCAAATATCACTTGAAAGTCAGGCTTTATATAGCATTCAGACAAAGACTCTTTTAGGAACCCATTTGAATTACCAATTTTCCGATAATTTTAATTTAGGTGCAACCATTTTAAATTTAACCGAACGACCGCTAACGCAAAAAGTTGCTTTTGGTGAGGAACCTATTTCAAATACTATTTGGGGACTAAACACCTCTTATCAAACCGAATCTCAACTTATAACAAGCCTTGTTGACAGGTTGCCTTTTCTCGAAACCAAAGAAACGTCATCTATAATGTTTGATGCTGAATTTGCACATTTAATCCCCGGACATTCTAAAGCTATTGAAGAAGAGGGGAATGCATATATTGATGATTTTGAGGGAAGTGAGACTTCTCTTGACCTTAAAAGTTTTAATACCTGGGTTATTGCAAGTGCCCCTCAGGGACAACCTGATATTTTTCCCGAAGCTTCATTGTCAAATAACCTGGCATATGGTAAAAATCGAGCTAAGATAGCATGGTATAAAATCGATCCGTTGTTTTTACGAAATAATTCGTTAACTCCCGGGCATATAAAAAGTGATGTTGAACAGCTATCTAACCATTTTGTCCGTGAAATATATGAAAAAGAGATATTCCCGAATAAGGAGTCTGAAACAACAGTCCCTACTGCACTCCAGGTTTTAAATGTAGCGTATTATCCTACAGAAAGAGGACCTCATAACTACGATGATGGTTCTGATCCTGCTTTTGGAGGAATAAATTTAGACGGTTCGCTTAGAAACCCTGATGAAAGATGGGGTGGTGTTATGCGCGAAATGCCTACTACCGATTTCGAAGCAGCTAATGTAGAATATATCGAATTCTGGCTTATGGATCCATTTGTATATGACTCAACAAATACGCATAATGGAGGTTCCTTATATTTTAATCTTGGAAATGTTTCTGAAGATATTTTACGCGATTCGCGTAAAAGTTTTGAAGACGGGTTGCCTGATACAGAAGAAATTACAGGAGTAGATACTACAGTTTGGGGTAGGGTGCCAAAGAATGACTTCACCGTTGAAGCTTTTGATGTGGGTCGTGAAAATCAGGATGTAGGAATTGACGGATTGGAAAATGGGGATGAACAAAGTTTCTTCGAAGAATATCTTGAGAATATAGAATCACAAGTTAATGAGGATGTATACGGAGAAATTCTAAACGACCCGTCCGGAGATGATTATCACTACTACCGTGGAGGGGATTATGATGCACAACGGCTTAGTATTCTTGAAAGGTATAAAAAATATAACGGGATGGAGGGAAATTCAACCGGTGAGGCATCTGAGATTGCTACTAAAAGGCCTGATACAGAAGATATAAATCGGGATAAAACACTTAGTGAAACCGAAAGTTATTTCCAGTACAGAGTAGAATTGAGGCCTGAATTGATGGAGATTGGTCAAAATTATATTGTGGATAAGAAAAAAGGTCATAATGTTGATCTTCCCAACGGAGAAAAAAATGCTGATATTACCTGGTATCAGTTTAGGATTCCGGTCAGAGAACCGGAAAAAACGGTAGGTGGTATTCAGGATTTTAAATCTATACGCTTTATGCGTATGTTTATGAAAGAGTTTTCAGATAGTGTTATTTTACGATTTGCTAAATTTGATTTAGTACGTGGCGAATGGCGAAAATATAATCTAAGTCTGATGGAAGGACAGGAGGGATTAGCTACACCCGAACTTTCGAATGGAACCCTGGATATATCGTCGGTTAATATTGAAGAAAATGATAACTATGTATTGCCTCCGGGAGTAGATCGTGTGATAGATCCTACTAATCCACAATTACGCCAGCTTAACGAACAGTCAATGGTGTTAAGAGTGCGTAACCTCGATGATGGTGATGCAAGGGCAGCTTATAAGACCATTACTATGGATATGCGTGAATATAAGAAATTAAAAATGTTTGTTCATGCCGAAGCCCTTGAAAATGAGATATTAGAAGATGATGATTTACGTATTTTTGTAAGATTAGGTACTGACTATAAAAACAACTACTACGAATATGAAATCCCTATAAAAGTCACTGAACCTGGTAATTATGGAGATTTAGACCGACTGACTGTATGGCCTGAAGAAAATAATGTTGAAATTATTTTGGATGAATTAATTCAGGTGAAACAAGCCCGAAATGATCAGTTACGCCGCGCTAATTCGCCTATTTCGGCTAACTCTGTATATTCAGTTTACAAAGACAATAAAAAACGGTTGTCTGTTCGGGGAAATCCTAATTTGAGTAATGTGGTTACCATTATGATAGGTGTTCGAAACCCCAGTAAACAAAACAATATTATATCTGATGATGACGGAATGCCTAAATCAGGTGAGATATGGGTTAACGAGCTTAGATTGTCTGATTTTAAAGAAGAAGGCGGATGGGCTGCCCGGGGAAGATTATCTGCACGATTAGCCGATTTGGGAATGGTTAATCTATCCGGTAACATCAGTACACCCGGGTTTGGAAGCATTGAAAAGAAAGTAAATGAACGGAGCAAGGAGGAAGTTGTTCAATACGACCTCTCAACAAACCTTGATTTAGGCAAGTTTTTTTCTGATGAAGCTGAAATTAGTATCCCAATGTATGCAGGATATTCAGAGTCATTTATTAATCCTGAATATAATCCTTTAGAACCTGATATACCACTAGATGAGGCTATTAAGCAGGCTGATACTAAAGCTGAAAAAGATTCGATTAAAAATATTGCTCAGGATTATACACAACGGAAAAGTTTAAACTTTACGAATGTTAAAATTAATAAACGGGGCGAAAAACCACGAATATATGACCCTGCAAATTTTTCGGTAAGCTATTCTTATTCTGAGGTTTATGCAAGAGATATTAATACCGAATATGATATTCTAAGAAATTATAGAGGTGCTTTTTCTTATATTTATAATACCCGCCCAAAAACCATTACCCCTTTCCGAAAAGCAAAAGGGATACTTAACTGGAAGGCATTAGCTTTGATTAAGGATTTTAATTTTAATTATATGCCATCAAGCTTTTCGTTCAGAACAGATATGTATCGCAAATATCAAAGTAATAAAACCAGAAATATCTATAATCCGGAAATAATTATTGAGCCTACCTATGATAAACAATTTGTTTGGAATCGAAATTATGACTTACAATGGGATATTACCCGTTCATTAAAGCTTGATTTTTCGGCTTCTAATATTGCCCGTATCGATGAACCTTATGGAGAGGTAAACAGACAAAATCGTGATTCTTATGAGCATTGGCGTGATTCTGTATGGAACAATATTTTAAATTTCGGTAGAAATACTCAGTATCATCATAATATTAATGCAACCTACAGGGTCCCGATCAATAAAATCCCATTATTAGACTGGACAAGTGTAAGTGCACGATATAATGCAACCTATAATTGGGATGCGGGACCAATGCTTCAAAAAGATAGTGAATATGATTTAGGAAACTCTATTCGTAATTCAAATACTCTGCAGCTTAACGGACAGGCTAATATGGTTAATCTTTATAATAAAGTGGGATTTTTAAAGAAAATAAATCAGAAATACGGACGCAGGAGGCCGAAACAAACTGAATATGAAGATGTAACATTTGAAGATAATGATGTTTGGTTCAGAGAGGGACGTTCCCGATCCATTTATCATGATTTGATGACTGAAGATATTACCCGGGTTGCTGTTACCGATTCGGCAGGAGAGGAGGTAAGAGGTGAGTGGGAAACTGTTTCTAAGCGAAGAATACGATTCCGATCAGACAGAGATGTTAACCATGCAACGATTAAAGTTGAAGGAAGGGTTGAGAAAAAAGAAAATCCATTCGTGTTTATTGCAGAAAATACGGCGAGGTTACTCATGTCCATTAAAAATATATCGGCGTCATATACCATCACAGAAGGTTCCAGTATGCCCGGCTATAAACCATCAACCAATTTGCTGGGAATGGAAACCTATAATAATGTTGCAGCTCCCGGATGGCCTTATATTTTAGGTTGGCAGGAAGAAGATTTTGCATTGAAAGCAATACAAAATGGTTGGTATACACAGGATACGACATTAAATAAACCATACCTGATGACCCATAACGAGAATCTGAATATAAGAATAACACTTGAGCCTGTTCGTGGATTTAAAATCGATATTACAGCCAACAGAAGCTATTCTGAAAATAATAACCGATACTATATGCCCTCTTTATATGGAAATGAACCCTATAATAAACAGGTTACCGGTAACTTTTCTATGACCTACTTAACTATTGGAAGTGCATTTGAGAAATTGAGCAGTAGCGATAATTATCAATCAGAATCTTACGAAAACTTTAAATTATACAGGTCATCAATATCACAAAGGCTAGCACAGGAGCGGCAAAACGACCCCTTATACAACGGAGGTACAAATCCTGATGACCCGGGTTATAGCGAAGGGTATGGAAGTTTATCCCAGCAAGTTATGGCTCCTGCTTTTTTGGCAGCATATGGTTATTATGACGAGGATAATGTACCACTTGAATTATTCCACCAAATTCCATTACCCAACTGGAGCATACGCTACGATGGGTTGAAAGATATCCCTTTTATTAAAAAATTCTTCCGGTCTATAAACCTTAGTCATACGTACCGTTCATCTTATAATGTGGGTTCTTTTATTAATAATGCCGATTACGATGAGGTTGATGGCTATAGCTATGTCGTTGATCAGCTTAGTAACTTCATCCCGCAATATGAAGTAAACAGTATTTCTATAAACGAACAATTTAGCCCGCTTATTAATATTGATATGACGCTTAATAATAATTTGACTGCAAGGTTTGAGATGAAGAAAAACAGAACTGTTACCCTGAGTTTTACAAACAATCAGATAACCGAAGTGTTAAGTGAGGAGTTAGGTGTTAGTATTGGCTATCGGTTCGATGATTTTAACCTTATTTTTGATTTTGGAAACCAACAGGAAAATTTTAAAAGCGATTTAAATATACGTGGTAATTTTAAAATAAGAGATAACAAAACCATCTTACGAAAAGTTGTTGAAGAAGATGAGTTACCCTCGGCAGGACAAAAAGCAACCATTATTGGAATATCGGCTGATTATATGTTAAGCAATCGTTTAACTTTGCGCCTGTTCTACGATCAAAACATTTCAGATCCGCTAATTGGTAATGCTTATAGGACTTCAAATACAGATATAGGTTTTAGTCTTCGATTTACTTTGACAGAATAACTTTATTTTCAGAAAAAATGTTTAATTTTGGATTGAATTTTTTGTTTAAGTAAAATTAATCTATTAAAATAATTTGATTATGAATATTCCAGAAAATCTAAAGTTTACAAAAGATCACGAATGGATTCGTGTTGAAGGTAACGAGGCTTATGTTGGTATTACAGAATATGCTCAAGGCGAACTAGGTGATGTAGTTTTCGTAGAAATTGAAACAGAAGACGAAGAATTGGATAAAGAAGAAGTTTTCGGAACCATCGAAGCAGTAAAAACAGTTTCAGATATGTTTATGCCTGTTTCAGGTAAAGTATTAGAAGTTAATGAAAAATTAGAAGATACTCCTGAAATTGTGAATAAAGATCCTTACGGAGAAGGCTGGTTAATTAAAATTAGTCTTAAAAACGAAGCAGAGATTGATGAACTGTTGGATGCCGATGCATATAAAAAATTATTAGAAGCTTAATAGATTTTAAAGTATCTAAAATAAAACCGGACTGAGAAATCAGTCCGGTTTTTGTTTTATAATAAAAATCCGGTGCTTTGAAAACACCGGATTTTCTATGGGTTTATTTTAATAATACATTACCTACTTCCCAGGCAACATTTTGTGTATCAGTACTAATATATTTAAAGGCAATATAAAAAGCAGATTCACCATCGTACGAAGAAAGATCAATATCTCCTGATGATTCAAAGGACCATGAATCTCCTGCAGGCCTGCTAATACCCGTTAATTCAGTCCATGTACCCTGCGTTGAGGGGTCACTGGTTCCGTCATAATCGGTTGAAAATAAAATTTGTATATCATTATAAATGTTAGCGGAACTTGAATAGGTACCCCCCACATCATTTATTGCTTCGCGGATTACCAATGTTACATTAGTTCTGCCTGTTAAGTCAATGGCAGGAGATACTAACCAGTCTTCATTGGGGATTGAGGTTCCATCATAACCGCTCATATATGCACAGCCATTATCATAATCAGCCCATTCCCATACTTGTGCTCCATGAACATTAAATGCAGTAAATGTACCTAAGTCGGAAGTAAAGTCTTCTTCATAAAACCCTGTTTCTGGCATTATTCCATTACCATCCATCCAGTATCCAGTTAGATCTTTTAATCCTGATTCGCCGAAATAAGATTTTAAATTGCCCATAAATTTTACCGATTTACCTAAATTGCCTTCATTATCAACCAAATTTACGGCATTTCTTATTTCTCCGGCAGGTAGCTGAACAACAACACATCTAGCTATGTTGGTTTCATTTTGTGAGTCGGCGATAATAACATTCGTATTTGTGTTAAAGGGTGCTGTAAATGATGGAGCAAAATCCGATAAATCGTTCCCTGATGCATCTTTTGTTTCGTATACACCAACTAAATAACCTTCGACCCAAACATTATTTTCTTCCTGGTTAGCAATTCCGGCAGCCACGTTGTAAGGATCTTCAAATGTACCTGAGCCCTGAGATTCCCCTCCGTTAGAGGTGCTTATACGTTCATTGGTCATTTCTACTTCTTCTGCAGAGCGAATATAAAGCTGTACGTCATTTCTGTATTGGCCTACAATGGCAACTAAAGAGCCGCTTCCATTGGGGACGGGCTCGTCAGCAAAAGCAGCATATCCACTTGTTCTAACAATTAATGTGTTCTCATTTTGATCTTCAATCGTTCTGTTTTCTGTTATAAGATCTTCGGCATTGGCGTAGGTTTTTGATGTATCTGAAGCAATAAATTGTACCTGGTTTAGTTTTACAATTCTGCATTGGTAGTAATCCATGGCAGAAACAATATCAAGAATGGATACTTCTTCAGGCGTTACCTCAACTTTTGTATCCAATTTAGTGATATATTCATCCATGGTAAAACCATTCCCATCAGGAGCATCAATTTGGAATAAGTTTTCGTATTGTCCGACTTTTAATCCGTTTAACTGGATTCGGATTGAATCTCCCCGGTATAAACCACCAGAGGCATCCATGTGCAATGCAATTGCTCCTGTTTGGTCCTGAATATAGGCTGTTTTGTATATATTTCCACTTTTATCATCCATGGTTACCACAGCAAAAACAGATTGGTCTGTAGTAAATTGATAATCTCCTTCGGCATTAAAGAGATCTTTTATTTCCTGGATAGTAATGGTTTCTCCTACAGGGATGGTTCTTTCTTCTGGTGTGTCAAACTCATCATCCACACAGGAAAACATTGTCATTGACAAAGCAAAGATTAATGTATAGATTACTGATTTTTTATTCATTTTTTTCATGATATTATATTTTTATTGTTATTTCAATTGATAATTAAAATCTAAAGGTTAAGATTAGCATATAGGTTCTGCCCCACATATAAAAATATACAGGCGAGAATTTATTTACATCCTGATTTTCATAATCAAATCTTAATTGTTCATAACCTCCTGTGATAAAGTCCTGGTTGTCGAGTAGGTTAGAGATATTGGCATATACACTAAAATAATAATCTCCAAATTTCCATGATTTTCCTCCGGAAAAATCAACTGTATAATTGGCCGCTAATTTTTCCTGCTCGGTAATTTCTTTTATGCGTGCAGCTCCGTATGGCGAGTCTGGTTCTAAACCTACAATTGCGTTGGTTGTTCTGCGGGCAGGATTAAAGCTTAGATAAATATCATCAAAATAGCTGGCGTTTAGTTCAAGCCACCAATATTTAGGCGAGTTATAGCTTAATCCAACAGAGTAAGCTTGTTGCGGAGTTCCGTCTACATAAAAGTTTTTAACATAAACCGTTTGATTTGGTTCGCCTAATGTCTCGGCGTCATTATCTCGGGTAATAGTGACATTTGGCCTTGCGTTGTAAATATATTGCCCTATGGCTGCTACCCCTTGTACGCTGAATGAAGATGTGATATCATATTCGAGCCCGATTTCTGTACCAAAATGTTCTTTATCAATACCTTTCATTGAGTAGTTCACGAAACTGTTGTAATCATCGTGATAAAAACTCATAACATCGATTTGATCTTTAAATGTTGTATAATAACCGGTAATTCTACCTTGTAGGTTGGGCATACGGATAATATAATTCAAATCGGCAGAAAATATTTTTTCGCTTGTTAATCCATCTACTTCAACGTTTCTGGTTCTTGGCGATACATAAGCATTTTCAAAAAATGGAGCTCGTGTCATGTACGTGGCATTTCCTTTAAAAATATGCCGTCCGGTTACTTTATAGGTTCCTCCTCCGGAAAGGGCATAATTAATGAAAGATTGCTTTTCGGAATTTCCGGCTGAGTTATCCGGAAATTTTCCATTTCGCATGTTACCTGTACGATAAAAGCTGGTGTTTGATAAATTTAGGCCAAGGTATGTATCCAGCTTACCCACTGAATAATCTCCTTTAATAAAACCTTCAACTTTTTGGATGTTGGCATCAAAATCGTATCCAAAGATATCGCCCTCCTCAACCAGTCGGTTGGGATGGTCTAAGTCGCTTTGGGATATTACAGGATCGGCAAAATCCCTTTCAGCAAAATGGTCAATATCAACCCAGTAATCGGCTCCTAATAAATCATCTACCATCTTAAAATGTTTTCCTTTGTACCAGTTGTAATTAATTCTTCCGGTTAATGTAAGGTTATCATTTAAATCATAAATTAAATGTGCATTTGCAATAATTTGGTTGTGATCTATACGTTGATCTTCAACCATATATTTAGCCCGGTTAAAAGTAATGTTGTTTCCTTCAACACCCTCGACATCTTCTTGTGTATATAGATTTTTTCGATTGGCAAAATAGAAAAAGTCCCAGTCAACCTGCTGGTTATCCCAGGTATACCCTTCAACATCCCGGTTGTAATAGGGCAGATATTTGTAATAATTGGGTCTTGGGTCAGCTGCATCGTACCAGTTTAATCTGGTGTCTCCATCGCGCCCATATGAATAGGCTACAGCTGTATTTATTTTTAGTTTATCACTAAAATCCCAGTAGTGATTTAATTCAATAAACGGTTTAAAAGTATTGGATATTCTGGCGTTTCGTTTTTCTCCGGCCTGATAACCCCAGTTTGCATTATAATAGTTATTATCAACATAATCATATGCTTCTTGTGTTGACCCAATTTGTTTGCCTCTTTTGTTGGGGGTAACAAATGCGGTTAAAGAAAGGGTATGATTATCATTGATGATTTTTTCAGCAGCAAAAAGAATAGCATTGGCATCGTAGAAAGTTCCTTCTACATACCCTTCCTGTGACCACCTGCGAGAACCTGAAATGGTAAATGCCCAGTCGTTTTCCAATAATCCCGTTGAAGCTGTAGCCATAATCCGGTGATTATAATATTTATTAGTATTCATGTAAGAAACTTTTACTCCGGGACTATATTTTGAAGCCCTTGTAATAATATTAGAGCCACTTCCTAAAGTTGTAACTGAAAATTTATTATTATTCATTCCATAAAAAAGTTCTTCGTTTCGGGTAGCATCGTTTAATCCGCCCCAATCAGACCAATAAGGCCTACCTGTTTCTAAATTATTCATTTTAATACCATTAAAAAAAACGGTTGAGTTTTCAGAATCAAAACCTCGTATATCAAAACGGGCTGAACCGAAAGTATAAGCAGCTGTTGAGGCAAAAATGTCATCCGATGAGTGTAGTAATCCTCCAATACCCTGGTCCAATTCGTTATTTTCTATATCGCCGGCATCTAAAGCTACCATTGGTAATTCATCTTTATCCTTTGAGCGTGTTGGTGCATACTTTAATGTAATCGTACCAATATCAAGCAGTTCGTTTTCTTTTAAAACATAAGGTATTTCTTTTGTTTCATAATCTTTAAGCATAAAAACCAGAAAACCTTCACCTGTAGGAACATGATTTATCAAAAACTCTCCGTTAGGTCTGGTTATATCTTCTATATTGGTGCCTTTAACTAAAATGTTTACCTCACTTAAAGGGTTTGTATTTCTGTTTTCAATAATTACACCTCTTATCGAACCTGTTTGAGAAGAGGCAGTGATAACGAAAAACAGAAAAAGGGAAAGAATTAATGTGACTTGTTTCATATTTTTTAGTTTGTTTTGAGTATTTTTATTGATTTATTAATAACATGTAAGGCTTATTGAGAAAGGGTATAAAAATACATACAATGTTTTTAATTTCCGAAAAAATAGTATAGAATTACAAAGGTTTAACTATATATATATCTATGAAACTTACTAACTTTTTAACAAAAACGATTTTAGCAGCTTTTACCTTTATTTTGTTTGTTAATCTTGATGTTAATGCCCAACAAAAACAATATAAAGTAGCTACGGTTGCATTTTATAATTTAGAAAATTTATTTGACACCCTGGACACTCATGAAAAAAAGGATGTAGAATATACCCCTGAAGGATCTAATAAATGGGATAGTGAGAGATATTTTGCTAAACTTGAAAATTTGGCTGAAGTTATTTCCAGGATTGGAAGTGATTTAACCGGCACTCCACCAGCTATTGTTGGTGTTTCGGAGGTTGAGAACAGGCAGGTTTTGGAAGATTTAGTAAATCAACCCAGTTTAAAGCCCTTTAATTATAATATTGTACATTATGAGTCACCCGACCAAAGAGGGATTGATGTTGCACTGTTGTATCAATCTGCAGTTTTTGATGTTTTAACTACTTATTCCGCTGAGTTGAAAATCGAGGGGAAGAAGGATTTTTACACACGCGATCAATTGGTTGTTTCCGGAGTTTTAGATGGCGAAAAGCTACATTTTATTGTAAATCACTGGCCCTCAAGATATGGAGGAGAAGAACGGAGTAAGCCGCTAAGAAATGCTGCTGCAGGCTTAACCCGGTCATTGGTTGATTCCATTATAGACATCGACCGTGAAGCTAAGATTATTGTTATGGGCGACATGAATGATGATCCTGTAGATGAAAGTTTAATGAAATATCTTGAGACAAAAAAATCAGAAAGAAAAACTCAGCCGGGCGATTTATACAATCCTTATTATGATATGTTTAAAAAAGGTGTTGGAACTTTGGCTTATCGTGATCAGTGGAATTTGTTTGACCAGATCATTGTTTCCTATCCTTTATTAAACGAAGATAAATCGACTTTTACATTCTATCAGGCAAGGGTTTTTGATAAAGATTTTTTAAAACGTGAATCAGGAAGATATAAAGGGTATCCATTCAGGACACATGCTGCAGGTATATATTTAGGGGGTTATAGTGATCACTTTCCTGTTTATGTTTTTTTAATCAAAGAAAGATAAGATTTTAAGAGCTCCCTTCCATTCTCTGTTATTTTTTTATCGTAAATATTAATAAATAACAAAAAGGTTGAAAAATTAGTATTTAAGTATTATTTTAGAATTATAAAATAATAAACACTTTTAAAATCAATAACATGGAAGTAAAAGGAACTGCTGTTAAATCGATCAAGGAATATGTAAAAAAGAAACATGAGAGCCAGTATCAGCAATGGTTAGAGCATCTGCCCGAAGATTCAAAAAAAATACTGAATAGTGTTATTTTTGCCAATAACTGGTATCCTATGAAAGATGCTGCTGTTGAGCCAACTAAAGCGATAGCTAAGCTTTTTCATCAAAACGATATTAAAAAGGCTGCTTTACAATCGGGGAGATATAGTGCAGAAGCTGCATTAAACGGGGTTTATAAAATTTTTGTGAAAGTTGCATCACCCAATTATATTATGCAACGCGCTGGCAGGGTGTTTACTTCATACTACAGTCCTACAGATATTTCGGTAGTTAACAGCCATGATAAAGGATTAACCTTACATATTACTAAATTTCCAGAACCAGAAGAAATTATTGAATATCGAATTGCCGGATGGTGTGAGCGAGCACTTGAATTCACTAACTGCAAGAATGTAAAAGCAAATATTACAAAATCGTTATCAAAAGGAGATGATTTAACTGAAATTGTAATTACCTGGAACTAACTCTCAATATTTTTTATTATAATGCAGCAAATCAGCTTTTTATAGAAAGAAAATGTCCAAAAAGCCCTGAACACAGGTAAACTTTTTGGACATCTTCTTTTTAGTAATATAGAGATAAAATTATAATGTTTTTTTCACTTCAACTTCCTGAAATCCCTCGATTATATCTCCAACTTTAATGTCATTAAAATTTTCTACATTTAGTCCACATTCATAACCCGAAACGACTTCTTTCACATCATCTTTAAATCGTTTCAGCGAGCCTAACCCTCCGGTATAAATTACAATACCATCACGAATTACACGCACTCTTGTATTTCGGGTAAGTTTTCCATCTTTCACAATACAGCCGGCTACCGTTCCAACTTTTTTAATCTTAAAAGTATCACGTACTTCGGCTGTACCAACAATCTCCTCTTTAATGTCAGGAGATAACATACCTTCCATAGCATCTCTCACTTCGTTAATAGCATCGTAAATAACAGAATATAAACGAATATCTATTTCTTCTTTTTCGGCCAGTTTACGAGCATTCATCGAAGGTCTTACCTGGAATCCAACAATAATTGCATTAGATGCAACAGCTAACATAACATCGGTTTCAGAAATCTGTCCAACTCCTTTGTGGATAATGTTAACCTGAATTTCTTCGGTACTTAGTTTAATTAATGCATCTGATAAAGCTTCAATAGATCCATCCACATCACCTTTAACAACAATATTTATTTCCTGGAAGTTTCCGATAGCAATTCGTCGTCCAATTTCGTCTAATGTAATATGTTTTTGTGTGCGTAAGTTTTGTTCTCGTTGTAATTGTTCACGTTTAGTGGCAATATCACGTGCTTCTTTGTCGCTTTCCATCACATGAAATTTATCCCCTGCCTGAGGAGCTCCGTTAAGTCCAAGAATTTGGACAGGAGTGGCAGGTCCGGCCTCCTCGATTCGTTTACCGCGTTCGTTATACATGGCTTTTGCATGGCCAAAATAACTACCTGCTAATATTACATCGCCAATTTTCAACATCCCTGCTTCAACAAGAATGGTTGAAATATATCCGCGGCCTTTATCAAGTTCAGACTCAATAACAGTACCCACAGCATTTTTATTTGGATTGGCTTTTAGTTCAAGCAATTCAGCTTCGAGTACAACTTTTTCAAGCAGGGAATCAATGTTCAATCCTTGTTTTGCAGAAATATCCTGCGATTGATATTTACCGCCCCATTCTTCTACAAGATAGTTCATATTCGCCAGCTCTTCCTTTATTTTTTCAGGATTTGCACCGGGTTTATCAATTTTGTTAATAGCAAATATAATGGGAACCCCTGCTGCGCTGGCGTGGTTAATTGCTTCAATGGTTTGAGGCATTACATTATCATCTGCGGCTACTACAATAATTGCCACATCGGTAATTTGTGCTCCACGTGCACGCATAGCAGTAAAAGCTTCGTGTCCAGGGGTGTCTAAGAAGGTAATGGTATTATCTTCATCTACCACAACACTGTATGCTCCAATATGCTGGGTAATACCACCAGCTTCACCTGCAATAACATTTGCTTTTCGAATATGGTCAAGTAATGAGGTCTTACCATGATCGACGTGACCCATTACAGTTACAATTGGGGGTCTTGGTAAAAGGTCTTCTTCCGGGTCTTCTTCTTCATTTATTGCCTCCTGAACCTCAACACTTATAAATTCAACCGTATAGTTAAACTCATCAGCAACAAGCGCCATGGTCTCAGCATCTAATCGTTGATTTATAGACACCATTAATCCAAGGTTCATACAAACCGAAATAACTTCTGTTGGTGAAACATCCATCATATTTGCCAATTCACTAACAGAAACAAATTCGGTAACTTTCAATACTTTTTTATCTTCTTCTTGTTGTTTTAGTTCCTCCTGCTGTTTTTGACTTATAGTATCACGTTTTTCTCTTCGGTGTTTGGAACCTTTTGATTTTCCTTTAGATGTTAAGCGAGCAAGTGTTTCTTTAATTTGTTTTTGAACATCTTCTTCGCTTACCTCAGGGCGTAATTGTTTTTTCTTTTTCTTTCTCGATTTGAAATGTTCTTTCTTCTTATCAGTAGAAGATCCTTTGGTATTTTTTTTATCTTCCAGATCAACTTTTTCTTTGTGAATTCTTTTTCGTTTCTTCTTTTTGCTTTTTTGATCGTTTGATGAAGCTACCGGTTTCTTTTTCTTGTCTTCTTTTGTGGGTAAATTAATTTTACCTACAACTGTAGGGCCCGAAAGTTTTTTAACTTCTGATTTATATACTTGACTCTCTTTATCTTCAGTAGTTTTATCGCCTTCATCAGTTTGTTTTTCCTCTTTTTGAGGAGTCTCAGATGGTTTTGTTTCTGATGTTTGCTTTTTCTCTGCTTTTTGTTCTGTAGATTTTTGTCCTGACTCTTTTTGTTTTTTAGGTCTTTTATCGGGTCGGGTTTTCTGATTCAGCGAATCAAGATCTATTTTCCCGATAACTTTAACCGACTCTTTCTTTTCTTCCTCTGTTGATGCTGATTTTTCTTCTTTTTCTTCTTCTTTAGATGATTCAGCTTGCGGTTCTTGTTCCTTCTTTTGTTCTTCTTCCTTTTTTTCTTCTTCTATAGGTTTTTCTTCCTGCTCTTTGGGTTTGCTTTCTTTGGCTGGTTCTTCTTCTTTTGTAGAAACAGGTTTTTTGGTACTGCTTACATCTTTAATTAAGATTTCTTTATCAGAAGTAAAAGAATCGTCTTCGTCATCACTCTCTTCTTCTTGTTCATCTTCATCCATATCATTAATCGAAACCGACTCTTTTTTATTTCGAAGTTGGTTCAGACTTAGTTTTTCTGACTCTTTCTTGGCATTAATGTCAGAACTATATTCTTTTACAAGCATATCGTATAATTCCGGCGACACTTTTGTATTAGGATTTGAATCAATATCAAAACCTTTTTTATGCAGGAATTCCACTATTGTAGCGATTCCTACATTAAATTCTCTTGCCACCTTACTAAGTCTTGTTGCTTTTCCTGTTCCCATAAAATTTAAAAACCTATATTTTAAATATCTAAAATTTAAAGATTTGCTAATTTATAATTAAAGATTGAAATTATTCAAATTCTGATTTAAAAATTTGAATGATATTATCAATTGTTTCTTCTTCCAGGTCTGTTCTTTTAATTAAATCATCTCTTGATAATTCAAGTACACTTTTAGCTGTGTCACAGCCAATGGATTTTAAAGCATCTAAAATCCAATCTTCAATTTCATCAGCAAATTCATCAATACTAACATCTTCTTCATCTTCTTCTTCAGCTTCGCGATATACATCAATTTCATATCCGGTTAGTTGGCTGGCTAATTTTATATTTAATCCGCCCTTACCTATCGCCAATGAAACCTCTTCTGGTTCAAGATAAACATCGGCTCTTTTATCTTCTTCATTAATTTTTATCGAAACAATTTTTGCAGGGCTTAATGATCTTTGAATATAGAGTTGAGTATTATTTGTAAAATTAATAACATCAATATTTTCGTTTCTTAATTCACGAACAATGCCATGTATTCTGGAACCTTTCATACCAACACAGGCTCCCACGGGATCAATTCGTTCATCGTACGATTCTACAGCTACTTTTGCTCTTTCTCCGGGTATTCGCACAATTTTTTTAATAGTAATTAATCCGTCAAAAATTTCAGGAACTTCCAGTTCGAATAATCGTTCCAGAAATACCGGAGATGTTCGGGATAAAATAATCAAAGGATTATTGTTTTTCATCTCTACACGAACCACAACTGCACGAATAGTATCACCTTTCCTGAAAAAATCCGAAGGAATCTGCTCTGTCTTTGGAAGTATTAGTTCATTGCCTTCATCATCAAGGATAAGAATTTCTTTCTTCCATACCTGATATACTTCGCCGGTTACAATATCACCAATCTTATCTTTGTATTTATTGAAAATATTGTTTTTTTCCAGATCCAGGATCCTGTTGGTCAGGTTTTGGCGTAATGCTAAAATAGCACGTCGGCCAAAATCTAACAATTTTACTTCATCTGTAACCTCTTCGCCTACCTCATAGTCTTCGTCAATCTTTTTGGCTTCTGATAAAGTAATTTGAAGATTTTCATCTTCAATCTCTTTATCTTCCACTACTTCACGGTTTCGCCATATTTCAAAGTCTCCTTTATCGATATTGATAATGATGTCGAAGTTTTCGTCTGTTCCGAATTTTTTTTGTAATAAATTACGGAATACATCTTCCAGTACAGTCATCATGGTTACTCGATCGATGTTCTTTAACTCTTTAAATTCTGAAAAAGTGTCGATCAAATTCAAATTTTCCATTGTATTAAACGTATTTAGCTTATTACTTAAACTTAATTACAACTTGTGTTGATTTGATGCTTGTAAAGGGAATTTGGTGATTTTCGGTGATGGTTTGTTTCTTTTTTTTACCTTCGACCTTAATCTTTTTTGTTTCTTCTATCACAATACCCTCATTGTCAACATCTATCAAATTTCCTTTAATTTTTATACCATCCGTTAAAATGGTTTCAACTTCACTACCAATATTTTTCTTGTATTGTTCCCAAACTTTAAATGGGCTAGAGAGACCCGGTGATGTAACCTCTAACGCAAAATCTTCTTTGTCGCGGTCAAGGCTCTTCTCGATTATCCGGCTTACTTCTACACAATCATCAATAGTAAAACCAGCAAAACTATCCAATTCAAGAATAATTTTATTGGATGAATTTACATTTAAATCAACTATATAGGCATTCTTCTCTTTTATAATGCCTTCAATAATGGTTTCTATTTTTTCTTTGTTAATCATCTGTAATATTGATAACAAAATAGGGGACAACGTCCCCTTATTCAAATCAAAGTAAATACTTTCAAGCGCAAAAATATAAATATTCTTGGAATTGTCAAAATTATTTGCTTGAAAATTAGTCTATTTTAATACTATGAAATAGAAGATACTATAAATTTAAACCAATAAATGTCGTTTTTTTGTTTTAAAATCTTTTATTTTTGTTTTTTTAACTAAACGTATTGTGGGACATATTCTTCAGTTACATAAACGAAAAATTTTAAACGATCCTGTTTATGGATTTATTAATATTCCCCCGGGTATTTCTTTTGATATAATTGAACATCCTTATTTTCAGCGGTTACGTAGGATTAAACAATTGGGTTTGACTGATCTTGTTTATCCCGGAGCGGTTCATACTCGATTTCAACATACACTTGGCGCTGTTCATTTATTAGAATCTGCTATTGGTATTATTAAATCAAAAGGACATACAATAACAAGGGAAGAAGAGAATGCTGTTACTTTGGCTATTTTATTGCATGATATAGGCCATGGGCCGTTTTCGCATACGCTTGAAAAAATGATTATTGAGGAATATGGCCACGAAGAGCTGTCGCTCTTTTATATGGAGGAGCTAAATAAAGATTTGGGTGGAGAATTAGAATTGGCAATTCAGATATTTCAAAATAAATATCATAAGAAATTTTTACATCAACTGGTTTCAAGTCAACTGGATGTTGACCGAATGGATTATTTGCGCAGGGATAGTTTTTATACCGGTGTATCTGAAGGTATTATTGGTTCTGACAGGATTATTAAAATGCTAAACGTAGTAGATGATGAACTTGTGGTTGAAGCAAAAGGAATATATTCTATTGAAAAATTTTTGATTGCACGTTGGCTAATGTATTGGCAGGTTTATTTACATAAAACAGTAGTCTCTGCTGAACAGCTTTTGTTAAATATTTTTAACAGGGTTAAGTATCTTATTGCTAAAAATAAATCCATCTACCTTCCCAAAAGTTTACAATATTTTTATATCAATCAGAATAAAAAGGAGATACATGAGATACTTACCTATTTTTCAATGATTGATGATACAGATATTATAACCTGTATAAAACAATGGGCTTTAGAAGAAGATCCTGTTTTAAAAATACTTTCGAAAAGACTGCTTAATCGTAATTTGTTTCGAGTAGAAATTCAAAATACCCCTTTTGATAAGGATAAAATAGATGAGCTAACCCAAAACACGGCAGATTTATTTAAGTTGTCCAAAGAAGAAACAGCTTACTTTGTTTTTACAGATTATATTAGTAAAAATGCCTACAGTGTATTTGATGAAAAAATACAAATTCTATACAAAGACGGCAAATTAGTTGATGTTGCCGAAGCATCCGATATGTTAAATATTTCGGTACTTTCAAAAACAGTACGTAAATATTTTTTATGTTATCCTAAAGAAATTTCGTTGATACGATAATTATATACTATTTTTGAGCAATTTTTTAAAAAAGCAAATACAATGGAATTTACAGCAAAAACAATAGCAGATTTTTTACAAGGTAAGATTGTTGGTAATCCGGAGGTTACCGTCAATAATGTAGCTAAAATAGAAGAAGCACAACCCGGTACGCTGGCTTTTTTAGCTAATCCCAAGTATAATAAATATCTTTATTCTACCAAAGCATCTATTGTATTAATCAACAAGGATTTTGTTATTGATAAAAAGGTAAATACTACCTTAATAAAAGTTGAAAATGCTTATGAAAGTTTTGCCCGACTTCTGCAATTGGCCGAACAGGCAAAACCGGAGAAAAAAGGAGTTAGCTCCTTAGCATTTATTGAAGATTCGGCGCAAATTGGTAAAAATGTTTATATTGCTCCTTTTGCTTATATTGGTGAATATGTTGTTGTTGAGGATGATGTTAAGATTTATCCGCATGTTTTTGTTGGAGATCGTGTTACCATTAAAAAGAATGCTACCTTAAATGCGGGGGTGAAAGTTTATCATGAGTGCGAGGTCGGTGAAAATTGTATTGTTCATGCCGGAGCTGTTATAGGCTCAGATGGTTTTGGTTTTGCTCCTGATGAAAATAATGTATATCAGAAAATTCCTCAATTAGGGAATGTTATTTTAGAAAATAATGTAGAAGTTGGTTCCAATACAACTATCGACAGAGCTACCATGGGTTCTACAATTATTAAGAATGGTGCCAAGTTAGATAATCTGAACCAGATAGGTCATAATGTTATAGTAGGTGAAAATACGGTAATGGCTGCACAAAGCGGAGTAGCAGGGTCTACGAAAATCGGGAAAAATTGTCAATTTGGCGGACAATCGGGGATAGCACCACACATTAACATAGCTGACGGTGTTCGTGTAGCGCCTCAATCGGGAATTCCAAATAATGTTAAGGTGGCTGGAAGCGTACTAATGGGAACCCCTGCTTTTAATATCCGCGAATTTCAAAAATCTTTTATTGTTTATAAGCAGTTGCCCGATTTATTTCGGCGGATTAAAGCACTTGAAAACGAATTGCAAAAGCTTAAAAGTGATAATTAACAGGTCTTACAAATAGCAAAGGAGTAATTAATCATTTTTTAGGTACTATAATTTAGTTAGTTTTTTGTAACTTGCGGCGATTTTTTTATTATTGATATTGAAAATAAATATTTTACAGATATGTCGCAAAAACAAAAAACGGTACAAAAAGCTGTTTCACTCAAAGGTAAAGGACTGCATACCGGTTATGATGTTGAAATAACTTTCCGCCCGGCACCGGTTAATCATGGGTTTAAATTCAAAAGGGTAGATTTGGAAGGCCATCCCACGATTTCAGCATCGGTTGATAATGTTGCAGATACTTCAAGAGGCACCACTTTAGTTGAAAATGGTGTCGAAATACATACCATCGAACATGTTTTAGCCTCTTTAGTTGGTTTAGAACTTGATAATATTTTAATGGAGTTTGATGGGCCCGAGGCTCCGATAATGGATGGTAGTGCAAAATTATATGTAGAAGCCCTGAAAAAAGCAGGGATTGAAGAACAGGATGCAGAAAAAAATTATTACGTTATTAAAGAACGTATCGTATACCGCGACGAAAAAAATGATATTGAGATTGTAGCATACCCAGACGATCAATTTTCTGTTGATGTAATGGTTGATTATAATTCAAAAGTTTTAGGGCATCAATATGCCTCTTATCATCCTTCACACGATTTTGAAAAGGAGATTGCTTCTTCCAGAACTTTTGTGTTTTTCCATGAATTGGAAACGTTGCTGAAGCACAATTTAATTAAGGGAGGTGATTTGCAAAACGCCATTGTAATCATGGAAAATGAAGTATCGCAGAAAGAACTTGATCGAATGGCTGATTTATTTAATAAACCTCATGTTAAGGTTAAAGAAGGTATTTTAAATAATATCGATTTGCGATTTAGTAATGAACCTGCAAGACATAAATTGCTTGATGTGCTTGGCGATTTGTCGCTTATTGGCCAGCCTGTTTTGGGAAAGATTGTTGCCTCTCGGCCAGGACATTATTCAAATACCCAGTTTGCTAAAATTATCAAAGAAACCATAAAAAAAGAGTTGTCCCGGGTAGCTATCCCAAAATATGATCCAACAAAGAAGCCCTTATATGATATCAATCAGATAAAAAAAATATTACCCCATAGGTATCCATTCTTACTAATAGATAAGGTGACAGAACTTCATGAGAAATATGTAATAGGGATTAAAAATGTTACTCTGAATGAAAATTTCTTCATGGGACATTTTCCTGATGAACCTATTATGCCCGGCGTTTTGCAGGTAGAGGCCATGGCTCAGGTTGGAGGTATTTTAGCATTAAGTCAGGTTGATGATCCGGAAAATTATCAAACCTTGTTTTTAAAAATTGATAAAGTTAAGTTTAAACGAAAAGTTATTCCGGGTGATACGATTGTTTTCCGAATGGAATTATTGACCCCGATAAGAAGAGGACTGGTTAACATGTTTGGACAGGCTTTTGTAGGTAACGATTTAGTGATGGAAGGAGAATTAATGGCACAAGTATCTAAAATTAAATAAAAAATGAATCGAGATTTAGCATATATACATCCGGAGGCCAAAATTGGTAAAAATGTAAAAGTTGAAGCTTTCGCATGGATTGATAAAGATGTTGAAATTGGTGATGGAACATGGATTGGTCCTAATGTAACCATCATGGAAGGAGCACGTATTGGTAACAATTGCAAGATTTTTCCCAGCGCTGTAGTATCAGCTATACCTCAGGATTTAAAGTTTAAAGGAGAAGAAACAACAACTCATATAGGTGACAATACGACACTGCGTGAGTGTGTTACTGTTAACAGAGGTACTGCATCTAAAGGTAAAACCGTTGTTGGAGACAATTGTCTTTTAATGGCTTATGTTCATGTTGGGCACGATTGTTTTTTGGGTAATAATATTATCATTTCAAATAGTACCAATGTGGCCGGAGAAATTGTAATTGATGATTACGCCGTAATTAGCGGTGATGTGCAAATTCATCAATTTGTACATATTGGCGGTCATGTTATGATTTCCGGAGGTTCATTGGTCAGAAAAGATGTGCCTCCTTATATTACAGTAGCACGTGAACCTTTATCTTATGTTGGGATAAACTCTGTCGGACTCCGGCGAAGAGGCTTTTCACCCGAGGCAATTAGTCAAATTCAAAGAATTTATCGGGAGATTTACGTTAAAGAACAAAATGTTACTCAGGCACTAAAGAATATTGAACAAGAAATGATTGATAGTGAAGAAAAAGGTTATGTGCTTGAGTTTATTAGAAACTCTCAACGAGGAATTGTAAGAGGATATAATGGGCAATAAAAATAAATTATAGTAAATGAAAAATCCGAAGTTTCTGGCTTCGGATTTTTTTATTTTTTATTTTTTTTCATCTTTTAAAGGATTCCATCCTTGTGCTTGCAGTGGAATAGTCTGTCCGGCATCAGAGATTAATACGGCTCCATTTTTTTTGTCCGTTATATGGCCTATGGGATGAATGAGAGCATGATCTTTAATTTTTTCAAAATCATTAACATTTACGGTAAACAAAAGCTCATAATCCTCACCTCCGTTTAAGGCTGAAATTAAGGGCTCTATTTTAAACTCCTCAGCCATTTTTTTTGTATTTAAATCAATTGGAACTTTATTCTGAAATATTTTGCAACCTACACCGGAATTTTTGCAAATATGTAACAATTCAGAGGATAAACCGTCTGAAATGTCTATCATTGATGTAGGTTTTATAGCTAATTCTTTGAACAGTTCAATAATATCTTTTCTGGCTTCTGGTTTTAATTGTCGTTGGAGAATATAATCATATCCTTCGAGTTTGGGTTGAGCCCCCGGGTTAGCCGTAAATACTTCTTTTTCTCTTTCCAGCAGCTGGAGGCCCATGTATGCGCCACCAAGATTCCCAGTAACACAAATGATATCCGTATTTTTGGCTGTGCTGCGGTAAACAATATCTTCTTTATTTGCTTCACCAATGGCTGTTACGCTTATGGCAAGTCCGGTTAAAGAAGACGAAGTATCTCCGCCTACTAAATCAACATTGTAAACATCACAGGCAAGTTCTATTCCTTCATAGATCTCTTCGATATGATCAACAGCAAATTTTTTAGAAATAGCTAATGAAACGGTTATTTGTTTAGGTTCAGCATTCATGGCATATAGGTCAGACAAGTTGACAACCACAGCTTTATAGCCCAAATGCTTTAATGGGGTGTAGATTAGATTAAAATGGATACCCTCAATGAGTAAGTCCGTAGTTACTACGGCGCAACTTTTCCCATAATCAATTACTGCAGCATCATCGCCTATACCTTTTAATGTATTTTTTTGTTTAACTTTTACATTTTTTGTGATTTGATCGATTAATCCAAATTCACCTAATTCAGCTATCTCCTTTAATTTCTTCTTCTTATCATTCATATGTAAAATTGATATTTATTATTATAAAAAAAGATTAAACAATCTTGTTTTATTAGTTGTTAGATTTTAAATATATTTGTACTCAATTTAGAATTAATCTACATAAAATTAGATCTGTTAATATTTGATAGACATTTTGCAAAGTTATGGAAAAAGATCAAGATAAAATATTAAATGAGGTAACGCAGGGAGAATATAAATACGGATTTGTTACAGATGTTGAAGCAGAATCAATCCCTAAGGGTTTGAATGAGGATGTTGTCCGTTTAATATCGCAGAAAAAAAACGAACCTGAATTTATGTTAGAGTTTAGGTTAAAAGCATTCAGGCATTGGCAAAAGATGAAAATGCCTGAATGGGCCCATTTAATTATTCCGGAAATTAATTACCAGGATATTATTTATTACTCAGCACCTAAAAGAAAAGCAGATGGACCTAAAAGCCTTGATGATGTTGATCCTGAATTGAAAGCCACTTTTGATAAGTTGGGTATCCCGCTCGACGAACAAAAGAGATTAGCAGGTGTTGCTGTTGATGCTGTAATGGATAGCGTTTCGGTAAAAACAACCTTTAAAGAAAATTTAGCCGAGCTGGGGATTATTTTTTGTTCTTTCAGCGAAGCTGTGCAGGAACATCCCGATTTAGTAAAAAAATATATGGGTTCGGTAGTTCCTTATACCGACAATTATTTCGCCGCTTTAAATTCCGCAGTATTTAGTGATGGCTCGTTTTGCTACATTCCAAAAGGAGTAAAATGCCCCATGGAGCTATCAACCTATTTTAGAATAAATGCTGCTAATACCGGACAATTCGAAAGAACATTAATTGTAGCCGAAGATGATTCGTATGTAAGTTACCTGGAAGGATGTACTGCACCCATGCGTGATGAAAATCAGTTACATGCCGCCATTGTTGAAATTGTTGCCAATAAAAATGCCGAAGTAAAATATTCAACCGTTCAAAACTGGTATCCCGGCGATAAAAACGGCAAAGGTGGAATTTATAATTTTGTGACCAAACGTGGAAAATGTGCCGGGGATAACTCAAAAATTTCATGGACACAGGTAGAAACAGGTTCGGCAATTACCTGGAAATATCCAAGTTGTTTGTTAATTGGGGACAATTCGGTTGGCGAATTTTATTCTGTAGCTGTTACCAATAATCATCAGCAGGCCGATACCGGAACGAAAATGATTCATATTGGTAAAAACACGAAGAGTACAATTGTTTCCAAAGGAATATCTGCAGGCTTTAGCAATAATAGTTATAGAGGATTGGTAAAAGTTGTTAAAAATGCAACCAATGCACGTAATTTTTCTCAATGTGACAGTCTGTTGCTGGGAGATAAGTGTGGAGCACATACTTTCCCCTATTTGGAAGTAGATAATAAAGACTCTATTGTTGAACACGAAGCAACAACCTCCAAAATTGGTGAAGACCAGATATTTTACTGTAATCAACGGGGAATTAAAACAGAAGATGCTATAGGTTTGATTGTGAACGGCTATGCTAAAGAGGTATTGAATAAATTACCCATGGAGTTTGCTGTTGAAGCACAAAAACTACTACAAATTAGTTTAGAAGGCAGTGTTGGTTAATTATAAAAAGATATAAAAAAGCAAACCCTTGCCAGCAGAAAGGGTTAAATGGTGAGAATAGATTATAAATTAAAAAACAGAAAACAAAACCAAAAATATAATTAAAATATATCATGTTAACTATAAAGAATTTACACGCATCAATAGAAGGAAATGATATTCTTAAAGGCATAAACTTAGAGGTTAAAAAAGGAGAAATTCATGCAATCATGGGCCCCAATGGTTCCGGGAAAAGTACCTTGGCTTCAGTTTTGGCAGGAAAGGAAATGTTTGAAGTTACTCAGGGAGAAATTGATTATCAAGGGAAAGATTTATTTGAATTATCCCCAGAAGAACGTGCCAGCGAAGGAATATTCCTCGGATTTCAGTATCCCATAGAAATCCCGGGTGTTAGTATGGTAAACTTTATGAAAACAGCTGTTAATGAGCAGCGTAAACATAAGGGACTGGAGCCACTATCTTCATCTGATTTTCTAAAGTTGATGCGCGAAAAGAAAGAACTTGTTGAACTGGACACCGGTTTGGCAAATAGGTCAGTAAACGAAGGTTTCTCAGGAGGAGAAAAGAAAAGGAATGAAATTTTCCAAATGGCAATGCTTGAACCTAAGCTTTCTATCCTTGACGAAACAGACTCTGGATTAGATATTGATGCATTGCGGGTTGTGGCAAATGGAGTGAATAAATTAAAATCACCGGATAATGCTACAATCGTTATTACACACTATCAACGGCTGCTTGATTATATTGTACCTGATTTTGTGCATGTACTTTACGATGGTAAGCTAGTTAAGTCAGGCGATAAAAATCTGGCTTTAGAGTTAGAGGAAAGAGGGTACGATTGGTTAAAAAGAGCGCTTTAACATCGTAAACTGTTTTATTTTTTCGGAATTTAAAAAGCAAACAAATGAGTGTAGAAACAACTGATATTGATGTAAAAGATAAATTCGTTGAGTTATATAATAACCATCAGGACATTTTAAAAAACGGAGCTCCTGATTATATCAATCAAATACGAGAAAAGGCATTTGTTGATTTTAAAAAATTGGGGTTACCTGATAAAAAACAGGAGGATTATAAATATACCGATATTAAATCTTTATTTGCTAATGACCTGAAAACTTTTTTCACACCCCGTAATATTGAATTTAATGTGGATGATATTTTCCATTGCGATGTTCCTGATTTGAATACTGAGGTTATTATACTTTTAAATGGGTGGTATTACAATCGCGAAAAGCAGTTAACTGAATTGCCGGGAGGTGCTGTTATTGGTAGCTTTCAAAAAGCAACGGAAGAGTATCCCGAACTGGTGAAAAAACATTTTAATCAATATGCTGACAATAAAAATGAAGGTCTGGTTGCTTTAAATACTGCCTTTGTAAAAGACGGGATCTTTTTATATGTCCCTAAAGGGGTAGTTATTGAAAAACCGATACAGATAATAAACCTGTTAATGGATGATGAGGATGGTTTGACACAACATCGTAATTTGTTTATCCTTGAGGAAAACAGTCAGGCCTCATTGGTAGTGTGTGATCATACTTTATCTACTTCAAATTTTTTAACCAATTCTGTTTCTGAGTTTTTTGTGGATAAAAATGCCTCGTTGGATTTTTCCAGAATACAAAATGAGCATAATGGCTCAAAACAAGTATCACATCTGTATTTTCAACAGGAAAAAGACAGTAGGATTAATGCCAATACCATTTCATTGCATGGTGGATTAATTCGTAATAACATGCATGTTTTGTTGAATGGCGAAGGCTGTGATAACAATACGCTTGGATTATATTTAACCGATAAAGGGCAACATATCGATAATCATGTTTTTATTGATCATGCCAAACCTAACTGTACAAGCAACCAACTGTTTAAGGGGGTGTTGGATGATTATGCCACCGGGGCTTTTAATGGGAAAGTGCTCGTTCGGGAGGATGCCCAAAAAACACAGGCATATCAGGCAAACAATAATATTTTATTAACCGATGATGCAACCATTAACACCAAACCAACGCTGATAATTTATGCCGATGATGTTAAGTGTAGTCATGGAGCTACCGTGGGGCAATTGGATATGGATGCTTTATTTTATTTGCGTTCACGGGGAATTAATGAAAAAGAATCAAAATTATTATTAATGTATGCCTTTGCACACGAGGTGATTCAAAAAATAACAGTTCCTGCTTTACAAGAGCGTATCCACGAATTGGTTGATAAACGGTTACGTGGTGAGTTGTCGCGTTGTAATTTTTGTCAGATGAATTGTAACTAATTTTAAAATAGTAAGTGTTGTGAGTATAAATATCAATAAAATACGGAGTGATTTTCCCATCTTAGATCAGCAGGTATATAAAAAACCTTTAGTTTATCTCGATAACGGAGCTACTACACAAAAACCCAAAGTAGTTATTGATGAAGTAGCTAAAATTTACTCACAGGAAAATGCAAATATTCATCGTGGAGTGCATTTCTTAAGTGAGCAGTTAACACAACGTTACGAAGATGCCCGGAAAGTGGTTCAGGAATTTATTCATGCAGCACACGAGCATGAAATTGTTTTCACCAGTGGAACAACAGAATCTATAAATACTATAGCTTACTCTTTTGGCGAAAAATATATTCATGAAGGCGATGAAATTATTATTTCTACCCTGGAGCATCATGCCAATATTGTTCCGTGGCAAATGTTATGCGAGCGGAAAAATGCTTCGTTGAAAATAATTCCTATTAATGATAAAGGAGAGTTGTTGCTGGATGAATATGAAAAGCTTATTTCTTCCAAAACAAAAATAGTAGCTTTAAATCATGTTTCGAATGCCATAGGAACAATAAATGATGTAAAAAAATTTATTGATATTGCTCATCAAAAGGATATTCCTGTATTAATTGACGGGGCTCAAAGCATACAACATGGCAAAGTGGATGTTCAGGAGATGGATTGTGATTTCTATGTTTTTTCCGGACATAAAATCTACGGGCCCAATGGCATTGGAGTTTTATACGGAAAAGAAAAGTGGTTGAACGAACTTCCACCATTTATGACCGGCGGCGAGATGATTAAAAATGTTACTTTTGAAAAAACAACTTTTAATGAGTTGCCTTTTAAATTCGAAGCCGGTACACCTAATTATGTCGGAGCCATTGGTATGGCTAAAGCTATTGAATATATTCAGCAAATTGGATTAGAAGATATCGTTTTATATGAAAAAGAATTACTGGAGTATGCTACCCAAAAATTAAAGTCTGTGGATGGCCTCAAAATCATTGGCACTTCAGCTAAAAAAATAAGTGTTATATCCTTTATTTTAGAAAATATTCATCATTACGATGCCGGAATGGTTATTGATAAAATGGGTGTTGCAGTTAGAACAGGGCATCATTGTGCCGAACCTGTAATGCATCGTTTTAATATAGAAGGAACCATTCGCGCATCGTTTGCTTTTTACAATACAAAAGAGGAAGTTGACCGGTTGTATGAAGCATTAATGACCGTTAAACAAATGTTTGGCTAAATTGTATTAATATTATGACTTTACAAGAAAGACAAGACGAAATTATTGAAGAATTTTCGATTTTTGATGACTGGATGGATAAGTATAATTATCTGATTGAATTAAGTAAGGAGCTACCGGAGATAGACCCGAAATATAAAACCAATGAATACTTGATTGAGGGATGCCAGTCGAAGGTTTGGCTTTATGCCGAGATGGACGGGGATAAGGTAAAGTTTACAGCAGATAGTGATGCAATTATCACCAAAGGTATTGCAGCTCTCTTAGTTCGCGTTCTAAGCGGCTTAGAACCCAAAGAAATTATGAATGCCGATTTATACTTTATCGATAAAATAGGATTGCAGCAAAATCTTTCGCCTACTCGCTCAAATGGTTTATTGGCTATGGTTAAGCAAATGAAATTGTATGCAATGGCATTCAATGCAAAGATGAATCAGTAAAGGAGGTTAATGATGGAAGAAAATAATTTAATGGCTTTGGAAGCTGAAATTGTTAAAACATTAAAAACAATATACGACCCGGAAATACCTGTAGATATTTACGATCTGGGATTAATTTATGCCATCGATGTTGATGATGATAATAAGGTTGAAATAAAAATGACCCTGACAGCACCAAACTGTCCAATGGCCGACCAGTTACTGAACGAAGTACATGAAAAAATCAATGCCATAAAAGAGGTCAACGAAGCAAAAATTAATCTGGTTTTCGACCCGCCTTGGGATAAAAGTATGATGAGCGAAGAAGCGATGTTAGATTTAGGTTTATTGTAGCATATGTTTACGATTAAGTTTTACTTCTAAGTAGCTTGCAATAAGTTCAACGTTTCAAGTTAATTTTTTATGTATATTAGTGTTCCGGTCCTTTAATTATCAAGAACTATCGGAATTGGTGGCTTTATGGCAAAATTATGGACTCTACAATTATAAATACTAATAGAATTAAACAAAAAGCTATTGAATTAGGCTTTTCTGGGATTGGAATTTCCAGGGCAGACTTTTTAAAAGACGAATCACAAACATTAAAAAAATGGTTGGATAGTGGTTTTCATGGAGAAATGAAATACATGGAAAACCATTTCGAAAAACGTGTTGATCCCAGGAAACTGGTCGAAGGGGCAAAATCTGTGATTTCTGTTTTATACAATTATTTTCCCAAAGAACATCAGCGAAATGATACTTACCAGATTTCAAAGTACGCTTATGGGACAGATTATCATTATGTACTTAAGGAGAAGTTATTTAAACTACTGGAATTTATAAACGCAGAAATAGGAGAGGTTCGTGGCAGAGCATTTGTCGATTCAGCTCCGGTAATGGATAAAGTGTGGGCTGCAAAATCCGGTTTGGGGTGGATAGGAAAAAATACTAATTTAATAACAAAGCAATACGGTTCTTTTGTATTTATTGGAGAGTTAATTATTGATTTAAAACTGGAATATGACCAACCCATTAAAGATTATTGCGTCAATTGTACCCAATGTATTGATGCATGCCCCACAGGAGCCCTAAAACCTTATCATTTAGATGCCCGAAAATGTATTTCTTATTTAACGATTGAAAAAAAGGGAGAGATATCCTTGGAATTTGAAGGAAAATGGCACGATTGGATTTTTGGTTGCGATATTTGCCAGGATGTTTGTCCCTGGAACAATAAAGCAAGCCCTCATTCCGAATCTCAATTCAGAATTTCAGATGAGTTTAAAAATTTTAAAAAGGATGAATGGGAGAATCTAGATCAATCTACTTTTAAAAAAATGTTTAAAAACTCAGCTGTTGAACGAACAAAATTCCAGGGTCTGAAACTAAATATTGATTTTTTGAAGTAATTGCTATTATCTACATTTTGTATTTATAATATTAAAACTTTAGTAAATAAATTTTTTTAGGGGGAGGAAATGATTTATTTACAAATCAGGTTTATCCTTTAGAAGAAGAAATTTGATTGTATGCCAGTTTCCAAAAGTTTTATAATGGTTTAAGCATAAAGATCACCGTAATGTTGGTTTCAGTTTTTCCAAAGTATTGTACTGATTATATTTTTTTACTTTGTGCAATCCCTTGCTTACCTGAATTTCTGAATCTGATATTTTGGCCTTTAATATTCAAATGTCGGCCATATAGTTTAAATTATTAGATGCTTTCTTTTTCTATAGACATAGAGTTTGGTTTACATCTTGTTGTGTTGAAAATATTAAACCTGTCCTGATTAAAGATAATATCAACTACTTGATAGTCAGTTATTTTTTAATAAAATTCACAAGTGAGTAAGATATCCCCAACTGAGGTTAATATTTTCTATCATAGTCAGGAATTTATATAAACTTTTGTATCAAAATTATTTGCGAAACCTTTCTCTATATCAGGTGCTACAGTTAACGGATTATTTGCTGGTCTTCTTTTTTATCAGTCGTGGCACGGTATTTTAATATAATCTTATACCATTACTAACACTAAAACGATTTATATTATGAAATTCATTCAACACATTTCAATTACAACGGTTTTGATACTTATTATGGGCTTAACGCTCAATGCCCAGGAAGATTCTAAAGAATATACTAAAAAAATTACGAACCGTATGTTTTTTTCAATGGGTACAACTTTCTCTGATTATGATGATTTGAATTCCAGTTTAAGCCAGTTTGGTTATCCTGAATTATCAGAAAATACCTTTATTATAGGCTGCTCCAGCTTTAAAATCATGAAAAAGTTTATTCATGGTGCTGAAATACATGCAATTATGGGAGATAGAGCAGACGGGAATAACTATGACGTATCCTTAAAAGGAATATCAGGGAAGCTAAATTTTGGTTATATATTATTTGAACCCGGAAATTTTGACCTGTTTCCTCACATTGGTCTTGGGGCATCATCATTGGTTCTAAATATGGACAGGGATATTGGCCAGTCTTCATACGATGATATTATTCAAGACCCGGATGACGGAGCAGATTTATACAGAACCGGATTTATAGCAGATATTGGTTTTAATATTCATTATACTGTTGATTTTATGAAGAAAAAAGAAAGAATGGGAAATATGGTATTTGGATTTAGTGCGGGTTATATGTTTGATCCTTTTGAAAGGAAATGGATTGTAAACGGAGAAAAACTTAACAATGGACCCGAGTTAAAACATAATAATCTATATGTAAAGATAACCATAGGCAAGGGAAGAGAAAAAGCTTTCTCAATGAATAAATCATTACATTAGTATTAAACCGGTTTAGGCCTTAAGTTTTTGTATCTCTATGAATCTGCTGTTTTCTGGGTTATGTTATTTTCCGCAATGCAGAAATGAGTATTGCGATTGTAAAAATCATACGACAAAATAAAGAGAGAACAAAGTTATTCCTTAATGGATATAAAAATTGCTGTTCTTCCCGGGAAAGGAATCTTAAATTAAATGTATAGTCAAAAGACAAAAAATACATTTGATGATACAACTGTTCCGAACTGGGAAGACAGTACATCATTTAAAAGGTAGGAGCTATGATTAAATATGCTGTTAATGTACACCGTAAACAGATTGATCTCATCCGGGTTGAAACTATTCCTGAGGAGGAAAAAGAACAAAAGACAATTGTAATACTAAACAGCATGTATCTCAGGATTGACTTGAACAGGTCAATTTTATACATAAAAATATGAAAACGAAAATATTAAGTTCTAAATTTTGGTAATGTTACAAATTAAAATTATTTGATTTTAACTTTAATTTTTTATTCGCTTCTGAAAACCTGTCTATAATTGATTCTGAATTTTTAACAGTATTTTGTATTTCCTTTCATCTACTGATACAAAGTGTAGAATATATTCTCCTCTCTGTGTAATATCTCCCCACATTTATCTTTGCTGTTCCTAAAACTTGTAGGTCAGCCCGACACCAAAAACCTCTTTGAATTGAACCTTTGCTCCCTGTTCATTTCCCTCATCATCAGTCGTCTTAATATCATCGTCATAAATAAGATGGGTATTCAGATTGGCTGATAAATAATCATTGATTTTCATATTTATCGACATTTTCCAGTCAACATCAACATTCTGTGGATTTTTTAGATAATTAGTGAATAATCCCAACGTAGATTTAAGGGTTACATTTTTCATAATTTCCTTTTTAACTCCCAAGGTAGCAGAACCACCTAATTCTAACCTTGTCTTTTCGCCGGCTTCAACCCCAAAAGAGCCTCTTGCAGAGAGTGTGTCGTCCATTACCATGGTTAATTTTCCTGCAACCGGAGAAAGTACAATGTAAAACACTTCACCGGGTTTGTATTCCATACCTATGGCCCCTTGCAAATAAGCAGGGGCAAAAAATCTTGAAATTACATAGCTTGTATCAGTTTCATATTTTTTACCATCGTCCATTTGCGTATTAAAATTTAATAACGCGCTTATAAAAAATGATTCGGAAACTTTACGTCCATATTTTGAGGCAAAATCAATATTATCGTCTGTTTTACGGACATCTTGTTCACCTTGCTTTTGGATTCCATAACCTATATTAAGTGTATTCGACCAGTCGTTTTTGTCTTTCGAATACTCAAGCGAAAGATTTATTAATCCATTAAAAGCATAGGAGTTATCACCCCCGGCAGCCCAGTTGGTTAACGAAACCTGGGAAAAGTTAATAGAACTAACACCATTAAATTTCCAGTACTTGATAGAATCTGTATTCTCTTGTGCATTTAATATCCCGGCACAAAAAATGATTAATAAAGTGCTAAGCAGTATTTTTTTCATGTCTTTGGATTTTTAGAAAATTTAATTGAAATTAATCAGAAAAAATGGAAATAACAATGTTTCGTTTATTTCTTGGCCCGTCAAACTCACATAAGAAAATATTTTGCCAGGTTGATAAGCCGATATTGCCGCCAATAATGGGAATAGTTTCACTTGGACCTACAATGCCTGCTTTTAGATGAGCGTCGCCGTTGTTGTCCTGTGCGTCGTGTTCCCATACACCTGCAGGAATGAGTTTTTTTAGCAGACTCAATACATCGTTTTGAACCGATTCGTCCCAGTTTTCCTGAATCATTATTCCGGCAGTAGCTCCCTGAACATAAATATTAACCAGTCCGTTTTGTACGTTACTTTCAGATACTATTTTCTCTACCCGGTGGGTTATATCGTATAACCCGGTATGTTTATCGGTAGAAATTTGTATGATTTGTTGCATAATATCGTTAAATTTGGTTCTTATTAATTACGAATCTAATTAAAAATGAACTACCAGTCAACTACCTATGCATCTTATGATGGAATAAAATTATCGGGTTATTTATGGAAACCTGAAACCAAACCAAAAGCATTAATAAATCTTGTACATGGTTTTGGTGAATATAGCGAAAGATATAACCATTGGGCTGAATTATTTGTTAAAAAAGGATATGCTGTACATGCCATTGATTATCGCGGACATGGAAAATCCGACGGAAAAAGAGGCTATATTCATTCTTTTGATGATTATCTGAGTGATATTGATGTCCTGGTTCATGAATCAGAGAAAATGTTTTCGGAAATACCCCACTTTATATATGGGCACAGCCTGGGAGGAAATATTGTCACTAACTACATTTTAAGAAGAGAAAATCGTTTTAAAGGAGCTGTTATTTCATCGCCATGGTACAGGCTTGCTATCATTCCGTCTACTATAACTTTGTTTTTTGCTAAAACGATTAAAAGCATATTTCCTAAATTTACACAAAAGGCCAACCTGAATGTAGATGGCATTTCCCATGACCAGCAAGTGATTAATAATTATATTAAAGATCCATTGGTTCATGAGAAAATATCGGTCAGGATGTTTTTTGAAATCTTTAATGCAGGAAAATGGATATTAGAGAATCCCGAACGATTGAAAACTCCTGTATTAATTCAACACGGCAATGCAGATAAAATAACATCATATCATGCCAGCAAGGAATTTGCTGATCAGGGGAAAACATTAAACAAAGATGTTACTTTTAAAGAGTGGGATGGTATGTACCATGAGCTACACAATGAATTGAAATATGAAGAAGTTTTTAACTTTGTTGTTGAGTGGATAGAAAATCAATTATAAGCTGTGAGTTACGAGATAAGAGCCATGAGCTAAGAGTATACTGAATTAATAAACTTGAAAAATTTTATAATGAAGAAGAATAAAAAATGCTCTTATGGCATTTATGAACAAATTAAATAGATACATCTCGCAGCTAAAAGCTAAATTAATATGAAATCATTTAGAACTGTCATACAACCCGAATTATCTAAGCATAAAATAACTTACCATACTCCGCTACTATTTATGGGGTCATGTTTTACCGAAAATATAGGTGATAAGATGAATGCCTTAAGATTTCCGGCTTTAATTAATCCTTTTGGTGTTTTGTATAATCCCGCATCCGTACGTAAAGGGATGGAGATACTCATTGATCAAAAAACCTTTACTTCAGATGATATTAGATTTTTTAATGGACAATGGTATAGTTTTTATCACGATACGGAGTTTTCGCATCCCAATCAACAAAAATGCTTAGAAAAAATTAATGATTCAATAAATCTTGCTGCTTCACATTTAAGAAAATCAAAGTATCTGATAATTACATTTGGTACTGCCTGGGTATATAAATCTATTGAAACCGGAAAAATTGTTTCGAACTGCCATAAAATTCCGGGAAAAGAGTTTGAGCGGGTAAAATTGGGTGTAGAAGATATTTTTGTTGAATGGGCAAAGCTTATTAACCGTTTAAACGAGTTGAATAAGAATTTGAAAATAATATTTACTGTAAGTCCGGTAAGGCATTGGAAAGATGGAGCGATACAAAATCAGTTAAGCAAATCAACACTTATCTTAGCGATTCATCAGCTAATGAAAATTTTTAAGAATGTAGAGTACTTTCCTTCTTACGAAATTATGATGGATGATTTGCGTGACTATAGATTTTATGCTGATGATATGTTACATCCCTCAAATGAGGCTATTGACTATATTTGGGAACAGTTTGCTGAGACTTTTTTTGATGAAGAAACCAAAAAAATCATTCAGGATATATACAAAATAGTACAGGCAAAGAATCATCGGCCCATAAATCCTGAAACAGAAACTTATAAAAGATTCATAAAATCTCAACTGAAACAGGTTGAGCAATTAGCAAAGCTTTATTCATTTATTGATTTTAGCGATGATTTGAAATATTTCAGCAATGCATTATAAAAAAGTTCCGGCTTTTGTGCAGGTTGTTGTGGTTATTACTATGGGGTAGGAAAGTAATTGTGCACTATACCGGAACTTTCAGAGAACAAACAACTGTTATTTCAAATTATTGTCTTGCATCGTAATTAAAAAGCTGACCTTCTAACTGTACGAAAAGGTTTTCTACATCTGCACCAGCAGCTGCCTGGGTCATTGTATTGAATAGTTGTTTCCCGGACTTATCACTTTGATCTGCTTTTTTTCCTTCTGCAATATCAATATCTTTAGAAAGTTGGAAGAATACAACTAACGTTGGTTCTCCATTTATAACAGACTGGATAGATTTTTCTTCCCCGTCTACTGAAACAACTTTAAAATCAGGCATTTCATGACCTACCATAAAATCGTCTTTTCTAAGTTTCATGTCTCTTTTGGCAGGTTTTGCTGTTTTTTCTTTTTTAACATACTTCTTAAAGTGGTCAGATAATTTATCATTGTCTACACAACGACGCTTTTCAATATTGTTTCCTTGTTGAAGGATATGATATCCCTGCGTAGCGCAAACCCCCTCTTTGTCAAAAAGCATGAAGCCATTCTTCAAATCTTTTTCATTCCATAATTCAGCTAAAAATTCCGGTTCACCTTCAAATGTTTCTTTTGCAGCTCCAGCCATGCTGGCGAATGCTTTAGCAGTAGAATTTGCTTTTGCTTTAGATTCTAAACTTGGGGTGTAATAAAATTCAAGATTAGGATAAAGACTCTCATCCAATGTTTCATTTTTTTCCCCAATTCCTAATACAACAACTTTTGGTGTTTGCCCAAAAATTAATGAGCTTATTAAAAGTAAAGCTGTTAAGAAAAATACATTTTTTAAATTCATAATTTTCTCCTCCGATTTTAGATTAATGATTATATTTATTTGAGATTATTAAGCTTGTTTAATAACATTTTTTTATAAGGCTTTTTTACTTTGAATGTAAGTCTTCCGGCACAATGCAAAGAATCTTCATCTGTATTGTAACTATCTATAAATCTAGTGTTTATTAATGTATTGTCGGCAATTTGTATCATACCATATTTTTCAAAAGCGTGTAAATAATGCTCTATTTTTTCTGGCAAACAATATGATTTTTTATCTGAAAGATGTAAGAGTAGTCCGGATGATTCTTTTTGAATATAAAAGATATCAGCAATAACAACTCTCAAAAAACTATCTGTTGTTTTAATAAAAACCGTTTTTTTATGGTCAAAGATTGAATGAATCTTTTCAGTTAAAGAATCCAGGTCAACATTATAGTCTTCTTCGGTTAAAAAAAGTTTTACCTGATCAGCATTATCAGCAATAAAAGATTTCAATTGGTCTTTACATTTAGAATCATCAATAATGATCAGATTGTTCATACCTTTCATGTTTGGTATGAAGGTATATTAAAATTTTAAAAGATTTTGGGCAAGTTGAAATTTGCCGGGACTGGATTAATATTCGATAAGGATTTTAAAAAATTTGTTTAGTAGTTACCTTAGGAATTAAGGTATTTACTCAGAATAGAAAGTAATTTATTGGGTTGGACGGGTTTTGTAATATATTCATTAATGCCTAAAAGATAACCTTTTTCAATATCGCTTGGCATTGCATAAGCTGATTGAGATATGATCGGGATATCTTTATTGAATGTTTTAATCTGTTTTGTTGCTTCATAACCGTCCATTTCCGGCATCTTAATATCCATAATAATCAGGTCAATTTTTTGATTTTTTTTAACCTCTTTAACGGCTTCTTTCCCGTTAGTAGCTCTTATTAGCCTTGCATTGGTTTTCTTTAATACTTCTTCGATATAAAAATAGTTCGCCTGTTCATCTTCAGCAATTAGAATGGTTTTGTCTATCCACTTATAGTTAGTTTTATGCCAGGATATATCATTTTTTTTCTGATTTTTTTTTACTTTTTTATAAGGGATAGTAAAATAAAAGCTTGATCCTGAGCCCAAGTAAGACTCAACCCATATTTCACCGCCTAATAATTCAATAAGGCTTTTACAAATGGCAAGGCCTAATCCGGCTCCCCGATATAACTTTGTTTTATCATCTTCGATTTTTCTAAAGCGTTCAAAAACCAACTCTTTTTTCTTCTTATCCATTCCTATACCGCTATCTTTTACATAAAAAAGCAGGGTATTTGATTTTTGAATCTCGTAACCAAAAGTGATAAAACCTTCATCGGTAAATTTAAATGCATTATCAATAAGGTTTGAAATAATCTGATTTAAGCGAAGAGGGTCGGTCAGGGTTATAACATTTTGTTTTGTTTTAGCAAGGTTAACTGAAAGTTCGATATTTTCTTTCCCTTTTTGTTTTTTAATTTCTGTATATGATTCATAGATATCCATTAAAACCTGGTTAACATCACATTCTTTAGGAATAATTTTTAATTGGCCTGCTTCAATTTTAGAAATATCAATAATATCATCAATAAGGTGTAAAAGATTGTTCCCGCTATTATGAATTAATTTTATGTAATTTTGTTTTTCGTCGGGCGAAATAGCCGAATTGGGCATGGTGAGCAGCTCTGTAAACCCGAGAATAGCATTCATCGGAGTTCTTATTTCATGGGACATATTAGCTAAAAATGCCGATTTTAACTGATCGCTTTCTTCAGCTTTTAATTTTGCTTCAAGCAAATTCTTTTCTGCTTTGTCGCGAGCAGCTTCACGGCTTAAGATTTGTTGAAGCATGTTATTAAAATCTTCGTAAAGCACTCCAATCTCATCATTGCTTTTTCTTTCTATCCTTACATCATAGTTTCCTTCTTGTGATATTTTTCTTGTAAGTTTGGCTAAATCTAATAATGGTTTTGAGATAGGTTTCTGCAACCTTCGGGCAAGAATAAAAGATAAAATAATCATTCCGGCAAACACACCTATCATAATAATAACATATTCTTTTATTTTTTCTATTAAGATAGATGAGTCTAATTTGGTAATGATGATTCCATAATTAAAATTCTGGTAGGAAATAGGATGTTCAATGGTTAAAATTCCTGATTCGAAATTATATTCTGAGTTTGTTAAATTATCAGGGTCATCGTAAAGAGGGGGAATAAAAATGTCGTTTGTTTTTTTATAGGATGCAAATAGCAGTCCGTTCCGGTCATAAATTGCTCCACTCATAAAATTCGGAAGAGATTTAAGCTTAGATAAAATTTCTTCGGCTCCTTCATTATCATCAAAAGTTAACGATGCTACAGAATAATCTCCAACTAATTGTGTATTTAAAATTGCATTAGCGAGGAGATTCTTTTTCAGACTATTAATATCATTTATGCCTATTATGGTAAATCCAATAATAAGCGTAACACTGCAGATAAGTAAAATAATACCTACAATTTTATTTTTAATGGATATATTTTGAAATAATTTCATTGTTTAATTATTCTTTAACAGGGTGTACTATTCTGGCCGAATTGAGCAGGTAAAAACTCATTTGCAACGGAGATTTTAGTACAGCTGTTTCATTAATTTCAAAACGTAATTTATTATCTGTTTCGAAAAAATTTATTAAAACCCCTTTTTCAGCAAATCCTTCGGTTTCGCCAATTGTTAATATGGGTTGTTGTTTCGTTATTTCAATAATTTTATCAATATTTTTTTTCTCTGATTCAGCAATAAATAAAATATGAGATCCCTGAATCTCATTAAGATGCTTAATTTCTCTAATGATTACGCGTTTATCTTTAATTTCTTGTATGGCATAAATTTGTTCAAGATTTTTGGTCAATGGAGTTTCTCCAATAACTGATATAATAAATGGTTCACTGGGTTTATCTATTAAACTTTCTTCGGGCCATGTAATAAAACGCGAAAATTTTTCTAAATAAACTGCCTTAAGCACATATATGCTGGCTTGTGAAAATCCCTGGATTGACAATACAGATAATAGAATTATTATTCCTACTCGTTTTAATACAAATCGGGAAAAATTATTTTTTAGGATTATATTTTTTAGGATAATTACTCTCACAAGTTATTTCCGTAGTAACTTAATTCAACATATTCTTTATTTTCGAACCCCCATATTACAATTTTAGGTACAGGATCCCCGTTCATGTCAAAATTAATGGGTCCTGTAGCACCTTCGTAATTAATGGGTTTCCCTTTTAATAATATATTTCTGCCAATATCAAATTCATTAACATTTATTTTTATCACTTCATCGGTTTGTTGATAATACTCTTCACCCGAAATTTCCTGCAGGTATTCTTTTATGATTAATGGGTTGGTTGTGTTTCCTCTTTGCATTGCATATGCGATACAATACACTGCATCATAGGCCTGTTCGGAATAGGGGGCGGGAGAAAAACCAAAGCGGGTTTGATAATTGTTTTTGTATTTTGCATAGTTAGGATTTCCCTTGTTAGTGCTTGTTATTCCTAAAACATCGTCAAGCAACTCCGGATTTCCATTGGTTAAAATTTCTTCGGCTAAAATACCTTCGTTAACAAAAAAAAACGGTTTTATGGCTAATGACTGGTATTTGGCGTTGTTATAAATTTTATTGGTAATAACCGATATCTCCGAATTAAAGGCAACAATATAAAGCACATCAATACGCTGTCTAAATACGGTATTCATCTGATAATCAAAATTATAATCACTAAGGTTAATTTCGTCAACGGGGAAGTTTACGGTGGCAGTAATTGTCCCTCCAAGTTCTGTGAAATTTTCAAAAATAATATTCGAAAGTCCACTACCGAATCTGTCGTCGCGGTATAGAATTGCTGCTTTGTTTAGCTCCAGTGAATCGTAGCAATAGCCTGCCGAAATTGTTCCGAAGGTATAATCGGAAGGGCATGTTCGCCAGATTAAATTATTATCGTTTAAAAATGTTAGTTCAGGGGTGGTAGCTGAATAAGTCATCATAAGCATATTATACTCGACACAAGCTTCAGCCATTTCAACTGCTACAGACGAAAATGTTGGTCCAATTACAATGTCGATTCCCTGGTTTTTTAACTCTTGAACTATCTCAACACCTGTTTCCGGACTTCCTGCCGAATTTTTAAAAATTAATTCTACTTCTCTTTTTTCGCCATTAATCTCGAGTCCTCCTTTTTGATTAATTTCTTCAGAAGCCAGTTGTGCACCAAAAAAAATGTTTTCTACCGATTCTCGCAATACAGAAACATCGCCCACCACAGCTACTTTTATTGGATTTTCATATTTAGGCCTGTTATAATCTTCTTTTAGATTATCGCAGCTTATATTGATAATTAAAAACAGAAAGATAATTAAAAAGACATTATATTTTTTCATAATTTTCATGTGTTCTAACTTTATATATAATGTGTAAATCTAAAGAAAAATGATCTGCCCAAACCCGGAATATCATAATTTTTAAAACCGGGATAATAGTATTTATGGTTTAGTAAATTCTCAACTTTTAATATAATTCTTGATTTACTGTTTTTAATAATTTCTAAATCAGTTGAGGAAATCATGAAATCAATAACATAGTATGGGTCTAACTCATAGCGATCCGTAGCATAATTTATTGGATCGTAAATAAAATTGTTTTGGTCACTGGCAATTCTGGAACCGACATATCGGGCTTCTAAATTTAGATTCACATAATATTCAGGGATATGAAGGGTTTGTCCCAGTTTAAGAATATGCGAAGGATAGAGGGCTGTATTTACTTTAATTGTTTTTAAGATCGGATCACTTTTTTCTAATATACTTTTTTGATAAGAATAATTTAAATAACAACTATTATTTCTTTGGGTAAAATTTATTTCTGCTTCAATTCCTCCGGAATAGATATTGGAAATATTTCCGGCTGTAATATTTGAGACCTGCCCTTGTGGTGATAAGTATTCTATTTTATCTTCAATCTCGGTATAAAAAACATTGGTGCTAAAATTTATTTTTTCCGATAATTTACCCATAAGTGCCCATTCAAGTGTTTTTGCTTTTTCGGGTTTTAAATCCGGGTTCCCGACAAACCCGCCCGGGGTAATGTAATTGGTGTAAAGTTGTGTGGATGACGGAGCATTAAACGAAGTTCCATACATTAACTTTGTACTTAAATCCTTCGTTAGATGGTAAACACCAGCAATCCGGTAAGTTAATACATTCCCATAAATATTATGTATATCATACCTATAACCGCTTGTAAATGTTAATTCTTTGAGAAAAGAAAGGTTGAAAAATTCTGCAGGATTTAAAATCATCTGAAAAAATACCCCCAGGTTATTAAAATTATTTTTGCCATCAGTACCTCCCGGGTTGAGGTTTCTTATTCCGGAAGTATTTACGGTATAAAATTTCTGATGTTCGTGAATATCTGAAGTAAAATCAATCCCTAAGGAAAAAATGTTAATATCATCGAAAAAGTAGGAAAAATTTCCGTTTAAATCATAACTGTTATATTTGATTTCTCTTTCAATCCATTCCGAAGGATCGGTATCGTTATCAAAAATTTCGTTATTAAGAGGTTTTCCAAAACTATGCGTAAAAGAAAAGTCAGCAGAAAGTTTATCGAATAGTTTTTTTGAATACTGAATTCTTTCGAAAGCATTAAAAAGATTAATTCTGTTATTATGAGTTAATGTTCCCCAATCAGCAAATTCGGCATGTGAATTAATATTTTGGTTAGCCATGTCGAAAGTAAATTTACCAAAATTATCGGATTCGTAATTCATCTTGATATAGACACTTAAAGGCGCAGATTCATCTTTCTTGCTTACAGCATCCGAAGAATAAATATTTTGCCCCGGAATATTATGGGGAGTAAGATTGGAATAGTTTAACTGTGCATATGAGCTGGCAAACAGGAAGTCAAAATTGTTTTTGGCACCACCAACAATAGTGTTTAAACCATACGAAATATTTTGATTAGTCATTCCTATAAAATGCGAAACGGAATTTGAATTTAGGTTCTCTCCTTTTTTGGTAATAATATTAACAACCCCTAAAAATGCATTTTTCCCATAAAGAGCAGAATTGGGACCCCGAATGATTTCAATTTTATCAATCGCTTCAATAGGGATTAGTGATAATCCTAAATAATTATCTGCATTGGAGCGAAATGATATATTTTGCCCGTTAATCATAACTTTTACTAAACGCGAATAACTCCTTACCCCTCCGTTTATGCCGCGTATTCCCATATTGGGTTGAAAATAATCGGTAATAAAATCAAGCCCGGCAATGTTGTTGAGAGCTTCGTCAACGCTTGTATATCCTCTTTCTTTAATCTGATTTGCCGTAATTACAGATACAATAGAAGGGGCATCAATAATATTTTGATTTTGGCGTACGGCGGAAACAATTTCAACATCCATTAAATCTTCCAGTGAAAGCTCAAAAAGCTTACTGGCTGAAAGGGTATCAGGTTCTTGTGCAAAAGCATTTAAAGTAAAACAAAAACCTATGATCAATATAATTATTTTGTTACCTGTATTTTTCATTTTTCCTTAAATCAAAGAGTGTAATTTAATGAAAAATATAAATCTATCCTAAATTTTTTTATATACGAAGTCCAGACGTACAATTGTTGCACATTTTTATACTTTTTCGATGGTTGATTATTTGGTGTCTGAAATTTTTAAATTCTGTTGAATGCCAGAGATGTAAAAGACTTTTCTGATGCATGTTGCCTATGTTGTAATCTGCATTTTTGTCGAAACAACAGGGTATAACGTTGCCATCCCAGGTTATTACTAAAGTACTCCAAATTCTGAAACATCTGTTTTTTAATTTATTCTTAATCGTGATATGGTTTCTTTCGTATTGATATCTTGAATATTTTTTATGATGAGGTAATAAGTATACTTTGTCTTTTACAGAATCAATTTGTGCTGATTTCAGCTCAACTTTATCTGCTCCTATTGATTTTCCAAGTTTTTTTATATCTTTTATCTGGTGCTCGTTAAAGTGAAAAACAAGAAACTGGATAATAATTTGAGGATTGTGTTTTTGATGTTTCTTTTTTAAATCAGCTAAGGTTTTAATCCCGGTAATAACTTTATCTAACTGCCCCCCTTTACGATATTTCTCATAAGTTTCTTGTGTAACACCATCTACAGAGATGATAATTTCATCGAGCCCTGAATCAATCACTTTTTGGGCATTTTCGTTGGTGATAAAATGGCCATTGGTTGACGTGCAGGTATAAATATTTTTAGTATGTACATAATTAATCATTGAAAATATATCAGGATGTAAAAAAGGCTCCCCCTGGAAATATATCATATGATAAATTAACCATGGCGAAAGTTTGTCGATAATTTCTTTGTAAGCCGATAAACTCATATAACCTTTATTTCTTTTTGTTGTTTTTTTTCCTGTTGGACATTCAGGGCAATGCAGGTTACAATAATTGGTAGGTTCAACGGTGAGGCTTAGGGGTTTGCCCCAAACAAAAACGCGTTTTAACCCGATAGAAACAAGATAGCTTACTACAATGGTAATAGCATTAAATAATTTTAGAAAAGAAAAATAGCCTGGCCTAAACACATCCACTTAATTTGCTTCAAGAATCTGAAACAGTTCGTCCAGTTTTGGGGTAAGAATAATTTCTGTTCGCCTGTTTTTTCTTCTGGCCTCGTCTGTTTTTCCTTCAGCAATGGGAACATATTTACTCCTGCCGGCAGCAATGATTCTATTGCCTTTAATGTTAGGGTTTTCCATTAAAATGCGTACAATTGCTGTTGCTCTTTTTACGCTCAAATCCCAGTTGTCTTTTATGGCATCACTGGAAATATAAGGGACATCATCGGTGTGGCCTTCAACCATAATATTAATATCAGGATTTTTGCTTAGAACGCCGGCTAATTTTTTTAATGCACTAACTCCTTTAGGGTCAACTTCAGTACTCCCCGACTTAAAAAGTAATTGTTCCTCAAGCGAAATATATACTTTCCCGTTTCTGATATCTACAGCTAAACCTTCATCGGCAAATCCGATTAATGCTTTGGATACTTTGTCTTTAAGGATATTAACAGCAGAATCTTTTCGGTTTAAAATTGTTTCCAGTTCAACCAGGCGGGCATTTTTTAATTCGAGTTCTTGCTCATAGGCATTTAGCTTACTCCTTTCACTACTCAAATTATCTTCAAGTTTGCGTAATTCGTCTTCTTTTTTGATAATTTCCGATTGGGTGTTTTGTAGCTCCTTAAGTAATTTTTTTGTTTCATTGATATTGCCCGAGAGAAGTTGTTCCTGTGATTCCTGAAGCTGGCTGTATTGTTTGTTTAATTTATCATATCTGATTTTTATGGAATGTAATTTCGTAGTTTTTTCCAGACTGTCTTTTTGTAAATTATTGATTCTTTTTTGTAATTGTTCGGTTTTTGCTTTTAGTTCTGTATTAGTAACGGTTAAGTTTTTATTTTCATCTTTTAATAGTTCCCGTTCTTCTTCACATTTTTTGGCACTTTGTTGTACTTCTTCAAATTGTTTTGCAGGTACACATCCAGATAGAATCAATAATATGATAAAGAATAAATGGTAAGATTTGAATTTTGAATACATATCAATAATTTTGGTTAAATTGGGTTAAAGATAATAATTTTGATAAAGCAAATATATAAAATAAGTTGTATTCCAATTACGTTAAAACAAAGTTAAAAATATTCATATCTTTGCAAAGAATATTTGTTGTATGTCAAGTGAATTATTAAAAAATATACTTTTCCCGGAAGATCTGAAAAAATTAAACATTGAAGAACTTCCGAAATTAAGCCAGGAACTCAGGCAATTTATCATTGATGTGGTTTCTTCAAACCCTGGTCATTTTGGTGCAAGTTTAGGCGTAGTTGAATTAACTGTTGCCCTGCATTATGTTTTTAACACCCCATATGACAGAATTGTGTGGGATGTAGGTCACCAGGCTTACGGACATAAAATACTTACAGGCAGGAGAGAGGTATTTCATACCAATAGAAAATATAAGGGATTAAGCGGGTTCCCGAAACCTTCAGAGAGTATTTACGATGCTTTTGGAGTAGGACATTCATCAACTTCTATTTCTGCAGCTTTGGGGATGGCAAAAGCTGCACATTTAAAAGATGAAAAAGACAGGCAGGTCATTGCAGTTATCGGTGATGGTTCGATGACAGCAGGTATGGCATTTGAGGGATTAAATAATGCCGGTTCTGCAAAAGAAAATATGCTGGTTATCTTAAATGATAACAATATGGCTATCGATCCCAATGTTGGAGCTTTAAAAGAGTATTTGCTGGATATAACCACCTCGAAAACATATAATAAAATAAAGAATGATGTTTGGCATCTTTTAGGACACCTCAATAAATTGGGACAAAATTATCGTAGAGTTGCCCAACAAATTGAAAATTCTATTAAAACATTTCTCCTCCGGCAGAGTAATCTTTTTGAATCTTTAAATTTTAGATACTTTGGTCCGGTGGATGGACATGATGTTGTTTTTTTGACCAAAATACTTTCGGATTTAAAAGATATCCCAGGCCCTAAGCTGCTTCATGTGGTAACACAAAAGGGTAAAGGTTTTAAACAAGCCGAGCAGAATCAAACTACCTGGCATGCACCCGGAAAATTTGATAAAACAACAGGCGAAATATTAAAAATAAAATCGGATAAACCAATAGCTTCAAAGTACCAGGATGTTTTTGGACATACATTGCTTGAATTGGCAAAACAAAACAAAAAAATTGTCGGGATTACGCCTGCTATGCCCACCGGCTCATCGTTAAATATTATGATGAAAGAAATTCCTGAACGGATTTTCGATGTAGGTATAGCAGAACAACATGCCGTTACCTTTTCTGCCGGATTGGCTATAGAAGGGATGTTGCCTTTTTGCAATATTTATTCATCGTTTATGCAACGATCATACGACCAGGTAATCCATGATGTGGCAATTCAGAAATTGAATGTAATTTTTTGTCTCGACCGGGGCGGGCTGGTTGGCGAAGATGGTGCAACACACCATGGAGTATATGATTTGGCTTATATGCGTTGCATTCCCAATATGATTGTTTCAGCCCCTTTAAATGAAGAAGAATTACGTAATTTAATGTATACGGCTCAATTGGGAAATTATGGACCTTTTTCAATTCGTTATCCCAGGGGAAGAGGTGTTATGCCTGAGTGGAATACTACTTTCCAAAAAGTTGAGATTGGAAAGGGACAGCAAATCAGGAAAGGAGAAGATATTGCCGTTTTGTCTATTGGACATGTGGGAAATTATGTTATTGAAGCCTCAAAAATATTGACTAAAGCGTATCAGATTAATATTGCGCATTATGATATGCGATTTGTTAAGCCCATTGATGAAGAAATTTTGCATGCTGTAGGGAAAAATTATAAGGCCGTTATTACGATAGAGGACGGAACGATAATTGGCGGGTTTGGAAGTGCAGTACTTGAATTCATGAGCGAAAATGGTTATAGCCCGATAATTAAACGATTGGGGGTCCCCGATAGATTCATTGAACAGGGTACTCCACAGGAACTGCATCATGAATGTGGGTTTGATGTACAAGGAATAATTGAAGAGGTGAAAGCCCTTGCTAAACCTAACATTTTATCGAATGCAGGATAATCTTTTTTCGAAACATTGAAAATAAATTTTGTTGAAAAGAAAGTATTATCTATTTTTGCACACGCAAAGGTTCATTGTTTATTATGCCTGGATGGCGGAATTGGTAGACGCGCTGGTCTCAAACACCAGTGGACATTAGTCCGTGTCGGTTCGAGCCCGACTCCAGGTACTATTAACAGAACCCTCTTTTTAGAGGGTTTTTTTATATTTCCTAAAATATCTGTCCTATGGATAATCCTGACACAATTCATCCTTACAAGGAAAAACAAATTGAATATGATAAGCGATACCTTGAAATGGCAAAAATATGGGCTAAAAACTCGTATTGTGTCAGACGTCAGGTTGGAGCATTAATCGTTAAAGGCAAGATGATAATCTCGGATGGATATAATGGGACCCCTTCCGGTTTTGAAAATATTTGCGAAGATGAATATAATTTAACCAAACCATATGTATTGCATGCCGAAGCTAACGCTATAACAAAAGTAGCTAAATCGAACAATAGCTCCGAAGATGCCACGTTATATGTTACTACATCACCTTGTATGGAATGTTCCAAATTGATCATTCAATCAGGGATAAAAAGAGTTGTTTTTTGTGATAAATACCATAATACAGAAGGATTACAACTACTTGAAAGAGCAAAAATTGAAATTGTACATTTAGAAATTTAATGGAAAGATGACACAAAAAAAGATTAATAAAATATATTTGCCCTTACTGTTTGCCGCAGTGCTAATAGCTGGGTTTTTCCTTGGAAGTACATTGAGTAAAAATAGCAGTAATAATTCTTCCTATATATATAGTAGAGGAGAAGATAAGTTGTTACGAATTATTGATTATATCGAGCAGCGATACGTAGATACTGTTTCTAAGGAAAAATTGGAAAATGCTGCTATCCCTGCTATTCTGGATGAACTTGATCCGCACTCGGTATATATTCCTGCCCGTGATATGGAGCGTGTAAGTGAAGATTTGCGGGGTAACTTTGAAGGTATTGGTGTGGTTTTTAATCATCAAACCGATACAGCCGTTATTATCAATGTTATATCCGGGGGGCCTTCAGATAAAGCAGGTGTGTTGGCTGGTGACAGAATTATTAAAGTAAATGATTCAATAGTTGCCGGACAGGATATGCCAAGTAATGATTTGGTAGGAATGCTTAAAGGTGAAATGGGAACTAAAGTAAAAGTTAGTTTAGAACGTAAAGGGGTGCCAGACCTTATTGAGGTAGAAATAATTCGTGGTAAAATTCCCATTTACAGTGTGGATGTTTCATACATGGTAAAAGAAGATATTGGTTATATTAAGATAAATCGCTTTGCTGAAACAACGTTTAAAGAATTTTTAGAAGGTGTTGAAAAACTGCAAAAACAAAATTTAAAAAAGCTGATTATTGATTTACGAGGCAATAATGGCGGTTATATGGTAGCAGCCACAAACATCGTTGATCAGTTCTTAGAAAAAGGAAAGTTGATTGTTTATACTAAAGGAAAAGCAAGTCCTCGTCAGGATATCTATTCATCATCACGCAGTATTTGTAAAGATGTTGAAGTTGTAGTTCTGCAGGATGAATGGGCTGCCTCGGCCAGCGAAATAATTGCAGGAGCATTACAGGATAACGACCGTGGAACGATTATCGGTCGCCGATCGTTTGGTAAGGGGTTGGTACAAGAGGCCTATCCTCTTTCTGATGGTTCGGTAATCAGACTTACAATTGCCCGATATTACACACCTACAGGCAGAAGTATTCAAAAACCCTATGGTGATGACGAGATGGAGTATTATAATGATATTTATAACCGTTTCCAAAATGGAGAATTTGAAGTGGCAGACAGCATTCATTTTGCCGATTCATTAAAATATACTACACCCGAAGGGAAAGTTGTTTTTGGAGGTGGCGGAATTATGCCCGATGTTTTTGTACCTATTGATACTACAGGATACTCAAAATATTATTCTCAAATTATTCAAAAAGGGATTTTGCAGGACTTTACCTTTAACTATGCAGACAATAATCGAGGAAAATTAAATCAATTTAAAACGGCTGATGAAATTAGTAACTATTTAGATTCGGTTAATATTTTCGATCAATTTGTGACTTATGCCACACAAAACGGAGTGCCCCAAACAGTCAAAGGATTCGATAAATCCGAGAAAATTATTAAAACCCAGGTTAAAGCACATATTGCAAGAAATATAATGGATAATGAAGGCTATTATCCAATAATAAAAGAGATTGACAGAACCCTGAATGTTGCAATTAAATTTTTCGAAAAAAAATAATTTCTTATTAAACCATTTTAATCTCCCAAAGTCATAGTTGATGAATTAGGATTAAATGGTAGATTTAATTCATAATTTTGGGTTTTTAGGTTAGTTGTAGGCACTCTGGGGAGAGTGCCTCTCTTTTTTTATAGATAAATATCTGCTGCCAGCAATAATTTGAGATAATTTAGATGCTGTTAAAAATATTCATTAACTCATCTTTTTTCCGGGTAGATACAGGTACTGTAGAATCATCCTGCATTATTAAGAATCCTCCGTCTTGCTTTTGATATTGCTTTATATAATTGATATTTACTATATGTGATTGATGAGGCCTGAAGAATTGATAATCTTTAAGCATTTCGAAATACTCTTTAATATTTTTTGAAACAAGTAATGAGGGGCGGTCTGTAAAATAAAATTTTGTATAATTACCATCTGACTCACAGCGTAAGATATTGTTTACATTAATCAGATGGATGCTCTCGCTGGTTTTTAGAACAATTTTTTTAACTTCTTTGTTGATATTGTTTATATTTTCAAGAAAAACTTCTAACTTCTTTTTTGTATTTTCAACCTGGTGTGTTTTATTAACTTTTTCAATGGCTATTTTTAACTCATCAATATCAATAGGTTTAAGCAAATAATCTAGTGCGCTGAATTTAAAGGCTTTTATAGCATGCTCGTTATAAGCTGTAATAAAAATGGTTGAAAAGTCCGTTTGTTGAGCTTGTTTTAAAATGTCAAATCCTGTACCGTCGGGTAATTTTATATCTAAAAATACTAGGTCAGGAGAGGTTTTTGAAATTAATTGAACCCCTGATTTTACATCATCTGCATCGCCGGCAATAAAAATATTTTGAAAATTTCTTTCTACTATTTGTTTTATCGCCTGGCGGGCATTTTTTTCATCATCTATGATAATTGCTTTAATCATATTTTTATTTTCTTATTTTAACCGGGATGGTAAAAGTAACGTTGGTACCATTTTTACCTTTGCCTTTTAAATCAATAACTTCTATTTCTATATTTTGTTTCGTAATTTTCTTTAAATTTTGTAATCTTTCATTGGTTATCTGCATACCAAGGCTTTTGTGGCCTTTTTTTAATTTTTTATTTGTTTTTTTTGATTTTTCTATTCCTATTCCGTTATCCTCAATAGTATATAAAATATTATTTGCTTCCAATGACAGGGTTATATTTAATTGGTAATTTTTTCCTCTTTCACAAAAACCATGTTCAATGGCATTTTCAATATAAGGTTGAGCAAGCATTGGGGGTATTAAAAGATTTTCTATATCGATATCAGGGGCTACTAAAATGTTATATTTAAATTTATCATCAAAGCGGAGTGTTTGTATATCCAGGTAATTTTTTATAGTTTGAATCTCATTTTCAATGGTGATAAATGTCTCACGCGAATTTTCCAGGGTTAAACGTAACAGGCGTGAAAATTTGGTCAGATAACGATCGGCTTCATCGTTTTTTTGTGCATAAATAAAATTTTGTATAGAAAACAGTGCGTTAAAGATAAAATGAGGATTCATTTGAGAACGTAATAATTTTTGTTCTAGCTGGATATTCTCTTTCTCCGCTTTATATTTTTTGAATCTTAGGTGTAAAACCCATCCTGCTATAGTAAACAATATTATTCCAATAATGGATAAAAACCACCATGTTTCCCAAAATGGGGGTTTGATGTCAATTTTTAAGGATTGTATTCTACTTTCAGCTCCATCGGGCGCTATGGCCATAACCTCAAAAACATAACTACCCGGACTAATGTCGGTATAAGTAGCTGAATTTGAATTTTTTAATACAGCCCATTGAGGGTCAACTCCATTAAGTTTATATTTATAGTTGAAATGTTTTGAGTTGTAGAAGTTTAAAGCAGAAAAAGAGAGGGTAAAAAAGTTCTCATTATGATTTAGATAAATTCGCTCTGTATTTGTAAAATCGTTCTTATATACGGTATTAAATATTTTAAAATTAGTAATTTGTACATTTTTATTATTATAGCTTATATCAATTTCTTCCGGATGAAAAATGTTTATCCCGTTTTTTCCGCCAAAAACCAAATGTCCGTTTTTTAATTTTGCAGCTGCATTCGTATATTTATTGGATTGTAATCCGTCCTGTTTATAGTAGTTTTTACATTTACCATTATCAGGGTTAAGCTTGCATAATCCATTTTCGGTTGCTATCCACAGGTTATTATTATTTTCGATAATTGCATATATTATGTTAGATGGCAGTCCGTCTTTTTGATAAAAATGTTTAAATCCTTCTGCCTTTGGCAGGAATAAATTCAATCCATTATCTGTACCTATCCATATTCTATTATTTTGGTCCTGGAAAATACATTGTACTTTATTGCTGGAAATGGATGATGAATCCTCCGGATTATGGACAAAGTGACGGACCTTTCGTGTTTGTGGATTCATTCTGTTTAATCCGCCATTGGTCGTTCCAATCCAAATATTTTCTTTATTATCTTGTTGTAAATCAGTAATTAAATGAGACGTTATTGCATTTTCTCCGGTTTGATTATAAGCTTTAATGGCTTTTGTTGTGAGATTGTATTTATACATCCCATTCGTTGTTCCTAACCATATATTGTCATTATTATCTTTAGTTACAGCTTTTACAATTCTATTCTTGCTATTGTTTGTATTAGAATAGATATTTTGAATAGTTTTTTGTGTCCTGTCAATTTTGTATACACCATTATTTGTTGCAATTAACAGATAATTTTTTCGTGGGTACAAATGGTTAATGACCTCGTTTTTTAGTGCCCGTGAAATATAATTCTGACTTACATCGTTCAGCTTTTTATCAAGTATTATCACATTGTTTGCTGTAAATAGCCAAAGGCGTGATTTAATGCCAGAAAATGCTTTAAGAACAGCATGGTCAAAATTTTTAACCGTATCGATTTTATTTTGTGTGGGAAACCATTGTAAGATATGATTTTTGAAGATGATATAATGATAGTTATCTCTGCTATCAATAAATATAACTTTTTCAGGCGTAAAATCTGGCAGCATTACCTGCTTATATTTTTGCTCGATAAAATTAAAGGTGTATAACTTATTATCTATCCGTAGCCATACTTTTGATTGATTTGGGCAGTAATTAATAAAATGGATGATTTGATTATTTTTGGATGGAAAAGATACAAAATTATTATGTTCTCCGCGGATTGATATGATCCCTTTATCGGTGATAACCCATTTTTGGTGTAAACTATCAGTAATAATTTTTTCTACTATATTGAAGTTAAAGATGTTTTGGTAATGAATTTTATTAAATTCAGAATATTTCCCTTCACCATTTTTATAAGCAAAAAAGCGGCCTGTATTTAAATGAAACCTGTAAATAAATCCATTGTTACTGCCTATCCATATATTTACCGAATCGTTTGCAAGTGCTGTTATCTGGTTGTTTTCGGGGGTGTTTGAGGGTCTGAAATGATTGGGTTTAAATTGCCCGGTTTCCCGGTTAAACAAGTGCAGCCCCTTAGACCCCCACAGTCCAACCCAAAAATTATTGTTTGTATCTTCTAAAAAATCACTATACCAGTCTCTTTTTCTGGTATCAGGGTCATACGCATAATGCAAAAACTTATCTTTAGCAGGATTATACGAGCTAAAACCGACACCTTGCCAAAGACCTACCCATAATTGATTATTCTTATCAAAATAAAGCTTTGTAACCCTGTCTGATTTTAATTGTGGATAATCTTTTTGTTGGAAACTTTTAATTTTCCCTGTTTTTAAATTATAGTAATCGAACCCTTTATCTTCATATCCAATCCATAAATTGTCTTCAGAATCGGTCGTTAAGGTAGTAACATAATTTGAACTTAACGAACGATTATTTTCGGGTATGTGATAAAAATGGCCGAAATTATTTTTTTGTAAACTTGTTTTGTTTAAGCCGTTATCAGTAGCAATCCATATATTGCCATCCTTGTCTTCAAAAATGTGATTTACATCATTATTGGATAAAGAATTGATATTATTTTCATCATTTGCATAATGAAAAAGCATTTCTTTCTTGTAATTATAGCGATATACACCTCCTCCTGTGCCAAACCATACATCTTTTTGTTTGTCCTGGATAATAGAATAGGTAGATTTTGCTAAAAAACGGTGAAAAAAGTTTGCTTCTTTATCATACGTGTAAATCCCGTCAATTCCTGAAATCCAAAACGTGTTTTTACTATCTGTAAAAAAACGGGCAACATCCAGGTCTCTTTTTTTTCCCTGGTTAATATCTCCATTCTCAAAATAGGTAAATGCCTCGGTAGCCGGATCGAATCTTATGGGGCCTAAATTTCTTCCGCCTACCCATATATCCCCTTTAGAATCTTTATATAAGGCATGATAATTATAATAGGGTTGAGTAATTGCCCTGTGTTTATAATGTGAAAAATGTTTGTTTGTAAGGTTTAACTTACTTAATGTTCCATCCAGTGTTTCAATCCATAAATAATTACTGTCAGCCAAAAGCGCTCTTACGTGGTTGTTTCTTATGCTCTGTTGGGTTTCTGTTTTTTCCCAACGTATAAATTGGTTATTTTTTCTGTCGTATTTATTTAGCCCATTGTGAGTGGCAATCCATAAATTTCCGTATTGGTCCTCGGTTATATCACTAATAAAATTTCCTGAAAGTGATGTAGTATCTCCAGGTATAGATAAATAATGAATAAATTCATATCCGTCAAAACGATTGAGTCCGTTGGCTGTGCCAATCCATAAATATCCGTATTTATCCTGGTAAATTTTAGTACAAAGGTTATCACTTAAGCCTGATTCTTTATCATACCGATCAAATTTAGCCATATATTCATTATTTATTGCCTGGTAATGAGCTTGTTGTGCACTTGACCAATATGCCGGCAGACTTAAAATAAGTATAAAAAATAATCTTCTCATCAGGGTGAAAATTTGACTCGTAAAAAGTACTCAAGATATTTTTAATTCAAAAAAATATCTTGAACATTTTTTCGTTTTTTATGTTTACATTGAAGTAGAAACAATTAAACAAAATGAGATATTTACAGTTATTTACCCTATTTTTTATAATGATTCCCGGTATAATTTCGGGACAACAAAAAAATAGTGGAGAAATTCAGGGCAGAGTTTTTAATAGTAAGAATAATGAGCCGGTACCGTTTGCCAATGTAGTGATATTCCAAACAACCATAGGTTCAGCTTCAAATTTTGATGGTGAATTTTTGTTTACCGGATTAAAACCCGGCTTTGTAAAATTACAGGTTTCTGCCGTGGGCTATAAAACCTATATCTCCGAAGAAATCATGGTTACCAATGCCAAAAAGGTTAATATCAATATTCCTTTGGAGGAAACCTCCGTAGCTCTCGATGAGGTTGTTGTTAAGCCATCGCCCTTTCGGAAAACAGAAGAGAGTCCTGTGTCTTTACGTCGAATCGGTATTCAGGATATTGAAAAAAGTCCGGGAGCAAATCGTGATATTTCAAAAGTTATTCAATCTTTTCCGGGGGTTGCATCCACTCCTGTTCAACGAAATGATGTGATTGTGCGTGGAGGAGGCCCCAGCGAGAATTCTTTTTATCTCGATGGTGTTGAAATACCTAATATAAACCATTTTGCTACTCAGGGAGCATCCGGAGGACCTGTAGGAATAATTAATGTTGATTTTATCCGCGAGGTTGAATTTTATTCGGGGGCCTTCCCGGCTAACAGGGGTAATGCACTAAGTTCGGTATTGGAGTTTAAGCAAAAAGACGGGAACAAAGAAAAGTTAGAAACTCAAGGAACGTTGGGTGCCTCAGAAGTAGCTTTGACTTTTGACGGACCAATAACTGATAATACAACATTTATCTTTTCAGCTCGTAGATCTTATCTGCAGATATTGTTTGACCTCTTACAGCTTCCTTTTTTACCGACTTATAACGATGCACAATTTAAAATCAAAACCCGGTTTGATGATAAAAATGAGCTCACATTGATAGGGTTGGGAGCAATAGATCAGTTTGATTTAAATTTAGATGCCAACGATACAGAAGAACAGCGTTACATTTTAAATTATATCCCTGTAAACGAACAGTGGAATTATACTGTTGGTGCTGTATATAAACATTATAAAGAAAATAGTTATGACACATGGGTTTTAAGCAGAAATACATTAAATAACCAATCGTATAAATATCAGAATAATATTGAAGTAGATTCGCTTTTAACTTTTGATTATCAGTCTGAAGAGACAGAAACAAAATTTAGATATGAAAACACAAGCCGAAGCGATAACGGATATAAGATAAATTATGGAGCAGGGTTAGAGTATGCTCAGTACACAAACAATACGTTTCGAAAACAATTTGTGGGTAATACAGCACAATCTGTTAACTACGATACCAATTTAGATTTATGGTCATGGTCATTGTTTGGTCAGGTAAGTAAGGAGTATTTTGGAGAAAGGTTGTCGCTTTCCCTGGGAATAAGAACTGATGCAAACAATTATTCGTCAGAAATGTCCAATTTGCTTTCGCAAATTTCACCTCGTCTTTCAGCATCCTATCAGTTAAATCCTTCGTTGTCGGTTAATTTTAATACCGGACGATATTACCAGCGTCCTGCTTATACAACTCTTGGATTTAGTAATACTGACGGAACTTTGATTAATAAAAAAAATGGGTTACAATATATTTCGGTCGATCATCTGGTAGGAGGGCTTGAATATTTGCCTGATGATGAAAGTGTTATTTCGTTGGAGGGTTTTTATAAATACTATCGCGATTATCCATTCTCTGTCAATGATTCTATTTCATTAGCTAATAAAGGAGCTGATTATGGAACATTTGGCGATGAGGAGGTTTTATCCATAGCCGAAGGACGTGCCTATGGTATGGAGCTATTGGCCAGACACAGAGATTTATGGGGGTTTAATATAATTCTTTCTTATACCCTGGTTCGTAGCGAATTTAAAAAGTTTGACGATAATTTAAATTTGACATCATCTTTTATTTCATCATCGTGGGATAATATTCATTTATTAAATTTAACAGCAACACGAGATTTGAAGCGGAATTGGCAGGTTGGTTTTAAGTGGCGATATGTCGGGGGGTCGCCCTATACCCCATTTGATGAAAATAAATCGAGCCTGATTAGTGCCTGGAATGCTCGCGGACGAGAATATCTGGATTTCTCCCAGTTAAATACTCTTCGGTTAGATCCTTTTCATCAGCTTGATATTCGCATCGATAAGCAATATTTTTTTGACAAATGGTCGTTAATGTTTTATATTGATGTACAAAATGTCTATAATTTTAAATCGGATGAGCCTGATAAGCTGATTACGCAAACCGATCAAAATGGTAATTTAGTAATAGATCCTGACGATCAGACCCGTTATGATTTAAAACGGATTGAGAGCGACGGAAGCGGAACGGTGTTGCCATCATTAGGAATTATTGTTCAATTTTAATATTTACACTTATGATTAGAGGTTTAATAATTATTGCTTTAGCTTTGTTTACGATGATAACTAAAGCCCAGCAACCCGAAAAGGAAAAATCCGACAAATACATATTAGCAACAAATCAGCAGGGGGAAGGTACGGAAATTGAAATTTATTTTATGGAAGGTCCTGCATTTTATTACCCGCTAATGGCTATATGGGTTGAAGATATGGATGGAAATTATTTACAAACCCTTTACGTGGCAGAATCAATTGCCAAAGGAGTTTTTAATTATGGAGAAATAAGAGACAATCGGTGGGTTAATGGAGCAAAACGCAGACCGGCTGCATTGCCCTATTGGGGACATAAACGTGGAGTTAAGGCTAACGATGGTTTGTATTTGCCTACACCCCAAAATCCAATAGCAGATGCTTATACCGGTGCAACACCAACCTCCGGGTTTGTTTTAAAAACCAAAGCAGATAACCCATTGCCCGTTCATTTTAAGGTTTTGTTTGAAATAAACCAGTCGTGGGACTGGAATAAATACTGGACCAATAATAAGTTCCCTGATGATGAGCATTATAAAACTTCATCACAACCTGCAGTAGTTTATGCTGCCACTATTGATTTAAAATCCGAACAGGAAATTTATGAAATGAAACCCATTGGACATAGTCATTATTCGGGTAAAGACGGGAATTTATATCCCGATTTGAGCACCTTAACCACAGCGTTGCAAATAGCAGATAAAATCAGGGTGAAAATAAAGAAATAATTCACTGTTTATTGGCTCCAAACCATTATCAATTCAGGTTCATTGGTGTTTTTTTCAATCTCTTCAGCAACAATGGTAAAACCCGAATGTTTGTAAAACGCTACACTTTGGGTATTCTTTTTAAAGACTTTTAATTCAATGTTTTCTCTTCTTTTTTTAATAAAGTTAAGTAGTTTAGTACCTGTTCTTTTTCCCTGCCAATCGGTTTTTACAAAGAGTGCTGCCAGATAATTATTTACCATTGAAATAAAACCAACAACCAGATTATTTTCGATGACTACATAGGTTTCAGCTTGTGGTATATATTTTTCTGCCATCTCTTTTTTGTGCGATGCCCACAGCTGCGGAGAAATAAAATCATGTGCTTTTACTGATGCATGATACCAGATATCAACAATTGACGGAATGTCCTCAGGTGTAGATTTTCGTATTTTTATTTTATGCTGGCTGTTGTACCCCATTTTATTTCTTAAAAAGATGTAGTGCTTTTTGTAAATCTTCCGGGGTATCTATACCTAAAGAATCGAAATGGGTTTTTGCTACTTTGATGGTATATCCGTTTTCAATCCAACGATTTTGCTCCAACGATTCTGCTATCTCCAGTGTCGATCTTTCAAGCCTTGTGATTTCTGATAAAACAGAAGTTTTGTAGGCATACATCCCAATATGTCGATAAAAGTCGAAAGATTTTAACCAGTGCTGTTTTTCTTTATTACGAATATATGGAATGGGTGAACGGCTAAAGTATATAGCGTTCATTTGATGATCAAAAATTACTTTTGGTTTATTGGGATTGAAGATATCGTCCATAGCATTAATTTTTTTGATCAATGTGGCAATTCCTGTATCATCCCGGTTAAAAGAGTTTATGAGTTCTTTTATCTGTTCAGGTTCAATAAAAGGTTCGTCACCCTGGATATTTACTACTACATCAAAATGGATATTCCATTTATCCCGGATGATCTGAACGGCTTCAGCGATTCTGTCTGTACCACTTTCGTGAATTTTAGAGGTATAGACGAAACGCCCACCAAATCGTTTTACTTCCCGGGCTATTTTTTCATTATCGGTTGCAACAAAAACATCGTCCAGTGCTTTACAGGCCTGCTCGTAAACTCTGTTTATCATGCTTTTGCCATTGATATCTGCAAGAGGTTTTCCGGGAAAACGACTAGAATCGTATCGCGAAGGAATAATGCCAATAAATTTCATCTAAATGGTACTATTTAATGTAAGTTTATTACAAATGTATATATTATGACTTAATGACAGCAATTATTTGGTAATTAATGATTAAAAATAAATAAAAACAGAGATAAAATTGTAATTTTGTCATATAAAATATAAGATAAATTTTTATCGGAATGGATTTACAAAAAATAAAGCAACGATTTGGTATTATTGGCAATTCAATTAATCTGAACCGGGCCATTGATATTGCAGCACAGGTTGCACCTACAGATCTTTCGGTGCTAATATCGGGCGAAAGCGGGACAGGTAAGGAGGCTTTCCCACAAATAATCCATCATTTTAGCGCCCGGAAACACGGGAAATATATTCCGGTTAACTGTGGAGCAATACCTGAAGGAACGATTGATTCGGAGCTGTTTGGCCACGAAAAAGGTTCGTTTACCGGTGCACACGATACACGCAAAGGGTATTTCGAAGTAGCTGATAATGGAACTATATTTCTCGACGAAGTAGCTGAACTTCCCTTAGCTACCCAGGTAAGATTACTCAGAGTACTTGAAAGTGGAGAGTTCCTGCGGGTGGGATCGTCAAAAGTGCAAAAAACTGATGTTCGTGTGATTGCAGCTACTAATATTGATTTAGTTCATGCTATCGAAGAAAATAAGTTCCGGGAAGATTTATATTATCGGTTAAATACGGTTCCTATTGCCATTCCTCCACTTCGTGAACGGGGTGATGATATTTATCTGTTGTTCCGGAAATTTGCAACCGATTTTGCCGAGCGTTACCGAATGCCTCAAATAAGCCTTAATGACGAGGCAAAAGCGATACTTGAAAATTATGAATGGCCCGGCAACGTAAGACAACTGAAAAATATTACCGAACAATTATCCGTTATCGAGCAGGATAGAATTGTTACTGCTGATGTGGTTAAACGATATTTGCCTGATTATTACCCGAATAAATTGCCCGCTCTTTATAATAAAAGCGATTTAATTGATGAAAAAACATTTGCTTCTGAAAGGGAAATTCTTTATAAGATTTTGTTCGATATGAAGAGTGATTTGAATAATTTGAAAAAATTAGTTCATGAAATTATTGATAAAGGAGAAAATATCGGGGAGCTTAAACATGCTGATCAACTCATTCAAAATTATAACAAGGAAACATCATCAATTATTAATACAATGGATCATCAAGATAAAGATTTTAGCAATACGAATGATCCCAATATTGAAGACACAGAAGAGTTTGTAGAGGAATCCTTGTCGCTTGAAGATAAGGAAATTGAACTTATAAAAAAAGCACTTGAAAAACATCATGGCAAAAGAAAGTATGCGGCTCAGGAGTTAGGGATTTCAGAACGAACACTGTACCGTAAAATAAAAGAATACGATATTTAATAGTGGAATAGAATGAAAAAAGTACTAATAATTATAGCCATATTAATTGCCTCTACCCAGTCGTGCAAAGTTAGCTATACGCTTTCCGGTGCTTCTATTGCTCCTGAAGTAAAAACAGTTTCTGTTCAGTATTTTACAAACAGAGCACCTTTAGCCATGACAAATCTTGGTCAGTATATAACCAACGAATTAAGAGATAAGTTTAAATCTCAAACCTCTTTAACGGTTGTAAATGATGTGGGTCACCTGAATTTTGAAGGTGAAATTATTAAATATGAAACACGTCCAACGGCTATAGTAGGCGATGAAACAGCAGCACAAAACAGGCTGACAATTACAGCACGCGTGAAATTCACCAATGAAATTGAGCCCGAATATAATTTTGATTACGACTTTACGAGGTATGCAGATTATGATAGTAATTTAGATTTGGCGCAAGTTGAGCAGGATCTTGTTGAGGAGATTGTAGAACAGCTTATTGATGATATTTTTAATAGAGCAGTTGTAAACTGGTAAGAAGAAATAAAATGGATATTTCAACATTTTATAAAAATACAGATCATTTGGACGAGCTTAAGCATGCTGATATTCAAGTGTTGCAAAAGCTTACAAACGATTATCCTTATTTTCAGGCAGCACATGTATTACTGCTTGTTGCCATGAAACTTCAGAAAAATCCGTTATTCGAAAATCAACTTTCAAAATCATCCATTTTTATTCCCAAGAGAGATTTATTATATCATTTGTTAAATAAAATTATCTCTGAAAGAAAAGAGTCGTCAGATCAGACATTTAAAGACAATCCAACGAAAGAAGTTGAGCCAAAAGAGAAGATTGTTGCTGATAAAAAGCAAAAGGTGATCCCTCCAATAAAAGAAGATTCAAAACAAAAGAAACCTGAAAGTAAGCTGTTAAAAAATAAAAATGTCCGGCGAAAGATTAAAAATAGTATTGAAGGGATGGGGGAAAATATATCCGAAACCCTGCTAAGTCAGCTGGAATTCTCAGAAGTTAAAAATGGAGATGAATTACAATATCCGCCCGAAATTTATTTTATGGATGGCGAACGCACGGGTGAAAATAATGTGATTACCATAGATGCCCGGCCTGGTAAAATTTCTAAAAATCAACAAAACGATATTTTACAAATTGACGAAACAGAAGAAATAGGAGGCATCGATAATAAGAAAGAGGAGAAAGATAAAGAAGAAAGTAAAAAACACTCTGTAGCTAAAGAAAATAAGGATTCCCGGAAAAATATTGACACCAATAAAGGGGAATATTTTGATATAAATAATTATGCTGACAATGATATTATTGATAACGCCGATGATAATGATTTGATTGCCAGATTTATAGCTGAGAAACCACGTATTGAGCCCAAGAAAGTGCCTGAAAAACAAGAAGATATTTCTGAAGAAAGTGCTAAAGAAGATGATGGTTTATTAACCGAAACACTAATAAAAGTATATGTTGCACAAGGTTACTTAGAAAAAGCGATTCAATCTTATGAGAAATTAAGTTTGAAATATCCGGAAAAAAGTAGTTACTTTGCAAATCAAATAAAAAAAATAAAAGAAAAATTAAATTCATAAATAAGTAAAGATATGTATACCTTGATATCAGTTTTAATCATTATTGCGAGTATATTACTAGTATTAATTGTATTGGTTCAGAACTCGAAAGGAGGAGGATTAGCATCCAATTTTTCATCATCCAACCAGGTGATGGGAGTGAAAAAAACTGCCGATTTCCTGGAAAAAGCAACCTGGACACTTGCTGTTAGTCTTTTAGTCTTAAGTGTTTTAGCAAGCATGACTATTCCCAGAGGAACAACCGAAGAAAAATCAAGAATTGAACAGCAGGTTGATAATGCTGTTGACCCTACGCAGATGCCACAATTTCCAACATCTGTTCCGGAAGAGGGTCCTGCCGGAAGTGGAGATGAAGAGTAAAAATATATCATATAAATAAATTAAAAATGTCAGTCTGTCAGAAAGGCTGACATTTTTTTTATCTTTTTTGTTTGCAGTTAATGCTTTTTAATACATAGAAAATCAGGATTTTAACGTATTTTTTAATGTTTTTCGCAGCTTTTTTTTTCAATAAAATTGGCAGTTTTAGGGGTAAAGTAGTATTTGGCATAAAATATGAATACATGAATATCGTGAAAATAAAAATAAGTTTAACCCGTCTGCAGTCCCGATAATTATCTGGAGGCAGACAAATAAATAATTAAAAAGATGTCAGAATTTAAGTATAAACCATTAAAAGATCGAGTTTTAGTTGAGCCACATAAGGCTGAAGAGAAAACTGCAAGTGGAATTATTATTCCTGATTCAGCAAAGGAAAAACCTCAAAAAGGTATTGTAATCGCTGTAGGCGAAGGAAAAAAAGACGAGCCTATGTCATTAAAAGCAGGCGATGTGGTTATTTATGGTAAATATTCCGGAACAGAAATAAATGTTGATGGTACGGATTATTTAATTATGCGTGAAGATGACATTTTATTAAAAGAGTAATCATTTAAGTAATTAATTTAAAAAGATAAAAACATGGCAGCTAGAGAATTAAAGTTTGATATTGAAGCAAGAGATCAACTGAAAAAAGGAATTGATCAATTAGCAAGTGCTGTAAAAGTTACATTAGGCCCCAAAGGCAGAAATGTAGTTATTGAGAAAAAATTTGGTGCTCCACAAATTACAAAAGACGGTGTTACCGTTGCCAAAGAAATCGAATTACAAGATAAATTCGAAAATGTGGGTGCACAAATGGTAAAAGAAGTAGCATCAAAAACCAATGATGATGCTGGTGATGGTACTACAACAGCTACCGTTTTAGCACAATCAATTATTGAAGTTGGAATTAAAAATGTTACTGCCGGTGCCAATCCAATGGATTTGAAACGAGGCATTGACAAAGCAGTACAAAAAGTTATTGAAAGCATTAAAAAGCAATCACACGATGTTGGCGAATCAAATGAGAAAATTGAGCAGGTTGCTACCATCTCTGCCAATAACGATTCTGCAATTGGCAAACTAATTGCTGATTCAATGAAAGCCGCCGGTCGTGAAGGTGTTATAACTGTTGAAGAAGCAAAAGGTACCGAAGACGAGCTGAAAACTGTTGAAGGAATGCAGTTCGACCGTGGATATATTTCTCCATATTTTGTTACCGATACAGAGAAGATGGAAGCGACTTTAGAGCATCCTTACATTCTGCTTACCGATAAAAAGGTCTCAACGATGAAAGATCTTATGCCAATTCTTGAGTCTACCGTACAAAACGGGAAACCATTAATGATTATCTCTGAAGATATCGAAGGTGAAGCATTGGCTACATTGGTTGTGAATAAAATTCGCGGTTCGTTAAAGGTTGCAGCTGTTAAAGCTCCCGGTTTTGGCGATAGAAGAAAAGAAATGTTGGAAGATATCGCTATTTTAACAGGTGGTACTGTTATTACCGAAGATAAAGGCTTAACATTAGAAAATACTACCCTTGATATGTTAGGTACCTGCGAAAAGATATCTATCGATAAAGAAAACACTACTATCGTTAATGGCGATGGAGCAAAAGAAAATATCGATGCTCGTGTTAGCCAGATTAAAGCGCAAATCGAGGCCTCTACCTCTGATTACGATAAAGAGAAACTACAAGAGCGCTTAGCTAAATTAGCCGGTGGTGTAGCCGTAATTTATGTTGGTGCTGCCAGCGAAGTTGAGCTGAAAGAGAAAAAAGACCGTGTAGATGATGCATTAAGTGCTACCCGGGCAGCCGTTGAAGAAGGAATTATTCCTGGTGGTGGTGTTGCTTATATCCGTGCAATTAAAGAACTTGAAAACTATAAAGGTATCAACGAAGATGAAACTACTGGTATCGCAATTGTTAAGCGAGCAATTGAAGAACCGTTGCGTCAGATTGTTGAAAATGCAGGAGTTGAAGGTTCTGTTGTTGTACAAAAAGTAATGGAAGGAAAAGAAGATTATGGTTATAATGCCCGCACCAACCAATTCGAAAATCTTTACGAGTCGGGTGTAATTGACCCAACAAAAGTGGCCCGTATTGCTATCGAAAATGCAGCATCTATTGCCGGCATGTTCTTAACTACCGAGTGTGTAATTACCGAAGAAGAAGAGGAAACACCACCAATGCCGGCTGGCGGCGGAATGGGTGGCGGAATGCCCGGTATGATGTAAAATCAATCATCAACCTGCAATCAATTTGCAGTAAACTAATCTATATATTCAACCCTTTGTGCTTTGGTGCAAAGGGTTTTTTTAAATGTGTAAAATGCATACATAAAAGCTTTCTTTGATCCAACACGCTAAAATTCAAATATTAATTTGTAATTTTGATTGAGTTTTATCCCCCGGGAAACTGTTTGGTATGTTTTTCGCAGGAAACACATTAAAAAATTAAACCAATGGGCCGTCAAAAAGTATTTATTATCTTTCTTTTTTCTTTGTTCTTTAATTTTTCATCTTTTGCAGGATGGGTAATTACCCAGAAAAGTTATGATTCCGACCAGGGTGAAGCCTCTGCAATAATAGAAACAGTTTATATCGAGGACGATAGAATGAAAATTGTTCAGGATGATATGGTTACGGTCTTTAACCTGAACGATGAAACCATTACCCTGATGAACTCTGTAAAAAAGGTGTACTGGAAAGGTACCATTGCGGATTACAAAACCGATATTAAAAAAGCGTTAAAAGCAGCTATGGAAGAACAATTAAAGAAAGCTCCCGAAAAACAAAAACCAATGATCCGAAATATGTACCAGGGGATGATGGAAAGTATTGATGACCCATCTAAATTTGCCGGCGAAGAGCCAGAAGAATATCAGCTGGAAATTGAAAAAACCAGTGAAAAAGATAGAATTGCCGGATATCAGGCAGTCAAATATCAGGTTAAAGTAAATCAACAATTAAAAGAAGAAGCCTGGTTATCCGAATCCAATCGTGCACATAAGGAATTTGATATTCATAAGTTTTATGCCATTTTTGGCGATTTTGTTAATCAGGCCGAAGCGGGTGCTTATTACCAAAAGGATGAAAAGTATATCGAGTTTGCTAAATTAGGATTTCCCTTAAAATCTATTAACTATTATGGTGGATACGAGTCTGTTAGTCATGTAACCAACCTTGAACGGGAAAATATTGATATCACTGAATTTCAGCCCCCCGCAGATTACCGGAAAGTAAATCTAACGGAGGTGGGAATCGAAGAACAAGAGTAGTTTTTTGGTGATTAAATTGTACTCAATCCTAATTTTTGACTCATTTGCTCTAACTCCGCCTTAGCAGCTTTAAGGGTAGGATATTTTTTAATGGGCATTATCTCTTGCCCGTTTTTATCATAAAGCATAATCCGGTAATCCTTTGCTGATGTATCAAGTATACGGTTACTTCTGCTGTAGTTCCGCCACGATCGGTTTGATCGTTTAATGCCCAGCTTTTTCTCTTTGTCCAAAGTAACCCATTGACCGGTAGGGATACATCCGAAAAGGTTATTGGAGAACTTGACCCGCTTTTGGTCAGCATCTATCCGTGTGCCTGAGTTGGAGAATCCGACAAAAGCCCCGATTACTATCAGGATTATTCCAAACAATGAATAGAAAAGAGTGATGCCTAATCCGGCAATAAACAGCACGATGCCTGCCGAGGTCCCTGCAGGGCCAAACGATTGATCCAGTTTGTTGTTGCTAATCATATAGGTTCTTTTTTGCTGTGCAAATGGTCACAAAACAGGAAGCATTCCACCCATAATCCCAATTTTTTAATCGGGTAGTTTGAATGCGGTATTTTTTTTTGATATTTATCCATAAACTAAAAAATGCTCAGTTGAAAGGTATTATGCAACGTTATTTTCTGTTTGTTTTGCCTTGATGATTTCAATTACTTTAAAAATAATAATAATTTCTAAAAGTGTTGCCGGAATATAGATGATGAGTCCGATAAAGGCCAGAATTAATGTTAATAAAAAACCTCCGGCAATTATCTCTAATAGACCGGCATATGTCGATACGCTGCCTAAGGATTTTGCTAATCTAAATAATGAAACGCCATAAATTATTCCAATAATCCCGAATGTAATGGCTGATGCTCCTGCTATAAATTCTGACTCTACTGAGTCATAAAAGATGGAAATGATATCATACGTATTTAGCAGTACTATGGCAATAATCAGGATAGAGGACATGATTTTAAGCAAATAATTTTTAAACAAGCCCCCAATCATAATAAATCCACGCTGGAAAAACACAAAAGTGATTAATGAAATCAACTTAATAGCGATATAAAAACCACGATTAAATATCATTTGATCTTCTGTATATAAAAAATGGTCTGCTGCGCCTTCAAAAAATCCAATCATAAAGTAGAAGATTCCAAGTAACCAGGCAATATTAAGTTGCTTGATTAGAAAATCGGATGATTTATCCCTATCCATATCGATTAACATAAACCGTTTAATCCATTCAATGAATGTATCAAAGATGTTGTTTTTGTCATCAGATATTTTACTAAGGTCATAATCCAGTGCAGCTAAAATTGTTTTAATGGTATAGCTTCTCGGGGTTACTTCCCCGGCCTCTATTCGTTGAATAGTCCTTACACTAATGTTGCATTTCTCAACAAGATCTTCCTGAGTAAAGCCTTTTGCGATCCTTAATTCGGATAATTTTTTTCCTAATGCTGGTTGTTTCATGGGTCTGAATTTTAATGTTTAGACAATTTTAAGGATAGGTATTAAATTGTCCAAAAATTTTGCAGGAACTTCACCCGCCATTTTCCCGCCATTTTTATTAATTGTTTGTATAGTAAACTTTTATTTATATGCTTAACCTAATGATGACACGAACATTCTTTCCATAGCTTCTATTTTAACTGTTGTTTTTTAACTCCAACTCTTTGGTAGATGAGGATGGCCAGGCCAAGACCGGCAAGGGTGGCAGCTATATCTAAAAAGTCAAATGTTCTGTAGCTCCATAGCTGTTCCAGTTCATAGAGTAATATTCCACAAGTGGTATAAATCATCTTTTCGAGGGGTCTTTTGGCTGAAACAAAGACAATAAACATACAGATACCTAACGAGAACAGAAAGTTGGGAGCAGCTCCGCTCCACCCAAAATCATTTACAGGATGCTGATTTACCCAGGGGCGGTAAATGAGCTTGATGAACAGAGCGGTTATTCCTGACAATATACTAATAGATAAAAATATGTGCTGGTTTTTGTATTTTGTTTTCATTCATTGAAAAGGTTTTATTTTTAGAGCATTCCGGGTCTTCAAAAACAAGTTACTTTCTTAAAATTTTCTCAAGAGCTTTCCCCCTGGCCAGTTCATCAATCAGCTTGTCTAAATAACGAATCTTTTGCATCAGTTCATCTTCAATTTCTTCTACACGATAACCACAAATTACACCCGTAATTTTTGAAACCTTTGGATTCATCCTGGGGGCTTGGGCAAAAAAAGTTTCAAAGTCACTTTTCCTTTCAATTTGTTGTTGCAATGTTTCTTCATCATAACCGGTGAGCCAGAAAATAATGGTATCTACTTCTTTTTTGGTACGCCCTTTTTTTTCTGCCTTTTGTATATACAATGGATATATAGTAGCAAAAGGGGTTTTGAAAATTTTGGTGTTACTCATTTTACTTGTATGCTTTATTATTCATTCCAGTATTCGGCACATTTTTCCTGTTCAGCAATTTTTAGTATTGAAAAACCTAATTCAATAGCTTTGCTAAAGTCTGCACATGCCTGCTCTTTTTCTCCTAATTCGTATCGCGCCAATCCGCGAAGGAAGTAAGCATTTTTATTCTTTGGGTCTAACGCTATTGCTTGATTACAATCAGATACAACTCCTTTCAGGTCATTGGGGAATCTGGTTCCGGCTCTGTTTACGTAAACTCTTGGGTTTAAAGTGTCTGTTAATAAATATTTATCAAAGTCTTTTTTTGCCAGTTTGCTCTTACCTGTGGCTAAATATATTCTTGCCCGGGTTAAATATAATTCAGGTTCTGGCGATGCTGATAGTTTATCCTCCAGCGTCTTTAAAAGATCATTGAAATCAGGCCTTGTCCAAAACCCCATCGTCGTATTTATTCTTCCGCTACAATCGTCTTCAATTAAATCAAAGGATACATAATAATCTGTTTGATAAACCTTGTACTTCCCGTCTCCCTGGCACATTTGCCCTTCTTTGTCCATAAACTTAATGGTATCTCCTGATAATTCATAGCTTGATATCACCTCCACCGTTTGGTTATTTCCAAAATCAGCTTCAATGCTACCGTTTTCTTTAAAATCAAAACTAACGGGACCTGTGTGCCCAATTCTTACCCATTTACCGGAAATAAGATTTTCAGGTTTTACAATGTTTTGCTCATTTGGGTTATTATTCTTTGTACTTTGATTGCACCCGGATAAAAAAACGATAGTGCAAATTGCGAATAAGATCAACTTTGCTTTCATGTCGGTTTTGTTTACTAATTGTAATATTTTTTTCAATGGGGAAAATTAAAGATAACTAAAAATTGTGAAAGTACAATTTTATCCAAAACGAAGGGCAAGCACGTCACTTTCCATTTCTGTTGATTTATACAAAACGCTTTCGTTAATTGGTAAAAATGATTTTTAATGTTTATCATTTCTTAAAATAACATAAAAAAATCCGGTCAGGATAAAACCGACCGGATCGTAAAACCAATTTTTCATTTTAGTGGTTCAGCGTTTCCCACTTTTTCTTGTTCACATACCATAAAGCCATGGCAAGAATGAGCATGAAGGAACAAAACACAGGAACCCTAAAGGATTCGATGAGACCTTCCATCACCATCTGGGGCGATATATCGCCTCCCTCAATCATCGCCTCAAGGGCCACAATCATTCCCGAAATCTGATGAAGAATTCCGGATATAAAAACGGCCACTCCTAAAACTAATAGTGCATCAATGTTGGTTTTCTTTATACTTTTCTTTTTGAAGCGGTAGAGCTGGAGGCTTAAATACGGCCCATAAACCAAAATACCCAAAACGGATGCAACAATCAACAGAATAGTGATCCCGGTAAAGGTTGTAAATAAAAATTCGAATACTGACATAATAGTAATTTTTAGTTAAACATAGATTTTCATTCAAACCTACATCAAAAACTGTGTCCGCATTTTTATATTCGCTGTTCTACGATCCTACACAAATAAAAACAGCATCCTTTCAAATAGCTGGCTTTTGTTGTAATATTTCTGGATTCTATCGAACTTTAAATGCATTTTAGCTAAATTTACTTCATTATATCGTAAAATTACAGATATTTGATAAGAAAAAAGGAATGCACATGATTTTTAAACCACTAAACAGACCGGCAAACAGCACGGTGAGGGTTGCCCTTCACCTGCTCTTCTGGTTTTGTGCATGGAGCTTCTTTTTTTTCTACTATAAACGATACAGCGATGTCAATGTCTACACCTTGGTGGCTTCCTTCATTAACCTGTTTGCTGCTATCGTTACTGTATACACCTTCAACTACTACCTCATTCCCAACTTCCTGTTAAAAAACAAGCGCAAAACATTTGTAGCTTTAGCTTTTGTAGCCATCGTTATGTTTTTTTATATTCAGCTGTTGCTCACCCTTTTTTTGGTGATTAAACTTCTTTACGCCGAACGGCAATTGTTCCCCGAAATGATTGATGTGGTAATGCTCTTTTTCAACCTCTTTTTTGTGGTTTTCGTGGCCATTGCCATCAAGCTTTACAAACGGTGGTACGAAAAAGATTACCATGAACAGAAAGTCCAGCGGGAAAAGGTGGAGGCCGAACTGCAAATGCTGAAAACCCAAATCAATCCGCACTTTCTGTTCAATACCCTGAACAGCATCTATGTGCTGGCCATGAAAAAATCAGAAAAAACAGCCAACACGGTTATGAAGCTTTCGGATATCCTGGACTACATCCTTTACCGCATGAATGCACCCCAAATTCCCATCGCCAATGAAATGCGCATCATCGAAGACTATATCGCCCTTGAAAAAATTCGATTTTCAAACCGGGTAAATCTGAGTTTTACCTCCCATATTGCCTCAAAAGACCTTCAAATACCTCCCATGCTTATTATTCCGTTTGTAGAGAATGCCTTTAAGCATGGCGTAACCAAATCCATGGAGACCTCCTGGATAAATATAGCCATTGAGGAAAACGAGCAGAAACTGAACATTGCCATTTCAAACAGCAAGGGGCATAGCCCGGCCCCGCAAAAAACCGGGGGAATTGGTCTGAAAAATGTGAAGAAACGCTTGGATTTGCTGTATAACGAAACGTACCAATTAACGATTTCCGATCATAATAATCACTATGATGTCTATTTATCGATACCTATAAACCAACCCATTGCCCATGATTAGATGCCTGATTGTAGATGACGAGTCCCTGGCGCGTGAAGCCATAAAAGTATACATCGAAAAGATGCCGGATCTTGAGGTTGTGGATGAATGTGAAAATGCACTCCGGGCCATGACAAGCTTACGGGAAAACCCGGTGGACTTGATTTTTCTGGATATTGAGATGCCCGAAATTAACGGAATTGCATTTTTGAAACTTTTGAAGCACGTTCCCGGTGTAATTTTTACTACCGCCTACCGCGATTATGCCGTGGAAGCTTTTAACCTGGATGTTATCGATTATCTGTTAAAACCTATCTCTTTTGATCGCTTTGTGGCCGCCATCGATAAGTTCTATGAACGAAAACATACCCCCGGCCGGCCTGCGGTTGACCCCAGCAGGGAAACAACCGATTATCTGAATGTAAAGGCCGATCGCAAAACCTATAAAATCGCCATTGCCGACATCCGGTATATTGAGAGCCTGAAAGATTATGTTAAAATTGTCTGCACCGACACCTCCATTGTCACCCACGAATCGCTATCCAACCTGGAAAGTTACATTCAACCCCACGGTTTTCTCCGTATTCACAGGTCCTTTGTGGTAGCCATTAATAAAATCAGGTCTTTCGATGCCGAATCCGTTTTTCTGGACGACAAGGAACTGCCTATTTCGCGTACCTACAAAAAAACGGTCCTGGCCGTTTTGGAGCAGTCGTAAATACCGGCCGTTTTTTATTTAAAAAAAGGTTTAATGCTTATTTTGGAAATCGCTTCGGGCAGGATAAGGTGCAGGGTGGTTTGAGGCTGTTGAAAAAACTATAACTCACACGTAATGTTAGCGTTGAAAAGTATACATTACAACCAAAACTACAATGGTACCAAAAAATATGATGGAACTATAGTTACAGCAAATTGATCGGGTTGTTTTTTTCTAAAACACTTGTATTAAACTACTTCCCATTTCCCAAAGCCTCTTTAACCGCTTTTCTGTAGCTGCGCCCGATGGTTAGGAGCACATCATCGACCTGAACTTCGTCGTAGGAAATACGTTTTAAACGCTCGGTGTTTATGATAAATGAACGGTGGATGCGTAAAAAGATATCCGGCAACTGCTTTGCCAAATTGCTGATTTTTTCCTTGCTGGTAACCTGGTCTTTTACCGTGATGACCTTGATATAATCCGATAAACTTTCAATGTAGACAATCTCCTCGTAGGGTATTTTGGCTATTTTCCTGTTCGACATAATTTCAAGAAACGACTTCTTCATCTTTTCTTTCTCGTCCATAAGCTGTTGAATTACCTGTCGATTTTCAACTATTTGACGCATCATCAATAAAAACGAACCTATAAATACCAATAAATATAGGGTTACAGCCAATAGTACAAGTTGAGTAGCATTCGGACTTAAGCTCTGATAGCTGAGGTTTACCAGGAATACAAACGAAATAACTAAAACGATCATTTCAAGGTATATGGAAATAACCCCCATACAAAAAGTGTAAAAGGTAAATTTGGCGTACCTTTTCTTAAGATAATATTTCGGTACAAGTACATAATTAAAGAAATAGGATGTTCCTAAAACAATGGGCAGGAGCATGGAAACAAAGAAAAAAGCTGCGGTACTGTTGCCCCAGGAACGTCCAAATAGCAAGGTTAAAACAAGTACGACAAGCATCCAGTAGCCAATATGGTAATAGGGATTTTTTGATATTTTATGCATTTTTTTCAATTTTTTTAGGCTAATTTCGGTAAAGATATCAAAATTACAAGTTAGTGTCGATAAATAACCTGTTTAGAACCGGATTCGACCTTGATGAAATGCCTTATCTCAGTTAATTTGGCAGAAGTATTCATCAAAAAAATAGTATTATGAAAGATTTATTTTTTATGGGAGGTCCTCATTTTATGGCTATCCTGACATTGTTTTTAATTATTACGACTGCATGGTTTATTTATCATTTTACGATTAGCTATCATGCTAAAATAATGAACCGGGAAAAAATACTACGCCTCCTTGGTTATGGAAAATCGTTAGGTTTGTTTTCACTGATAATAGGTATCACAGGACAGATGATAGGACTTTCTGCCATGTTTTCGACAATTGAAGAAGCATTACTAAGTGGTAAAGATATTGTCCCTGAATTAGTATATGGAGGCATAAGAGTAACCATGATCGTAACCATTTACGGGATGCTTATCTATCTGTTTTCTTTGCTGCTATGGTTTGTGGCAACGATGTTGATTGAGAGAAAAACAGATAAAACAGGCAGCTAAAGTAATAGTAAGCCAGCCTGCACCAGGTTGTTCGTTTAATGAAACTACCATAAAAGCACTTTTATGGTAGTTTTATGCATAAAAACAGTCGGTTTTTTAATAATTAAAAGCAGCAGAAAGGATGAAAAATTACAAAATTTTCGCAAAATACGTGGCTGTCCAAAAAGGGAGTTATCCAATTTTTCAGCTTGAACGGATTAGAAATTTTTTTAGACAGCTCCTTAGATGCTAAATGTTGAAAATCAACCTGCAAAAAGTTTGCCCATTTCGTTGGATTTAGACTGCAGAATTCTTTTTCTTGTTCATTTCTTTCTGAAATTTTTCTAAAAAGAAGTAGCTATAGGGTTTATTATTTACAACGTTGATGGCATTCATAATGGAGAAGAACACGGTAAAAATTATTCCTGCATAAAAAGCATAGGGCATCCCGAGCTTAAAATATTGAATAAAACCGATAAAAAATATCAGCCATATAAAAATCTGAAAGCTGACAACTACCTTAAAGTGTTCAGTAATAGTTGTTATTTTATGCTTATTGAAATGCCAAATTAGTATTGTTGGAACAAGTATTGGAAGTAAGCTGCTCAAATGGAGCAAGCCTAATATAATATCATTTTTCATGTTTTTCTCTTCACATTCGTCAGATTTCTCTTCAACGAATAAACTAAAATCAACATCTAAGGCTTTTGCTATCATTTGAAGTGAATAAGCACGTGGATCTACCACCCCTGTCTCAATTCGTTGAATAGTTCTTGCACTTAATTCCGTCTTTTCAGCCAGATCTTCTTGTGTTAAACCTTTTTTAATTCTTAATTCTTTAATGACCAATCCTATTTTCATCTTTTTTTATTTCAAATTTCACGATTATTTAGCATACAATCCAACTACAAAAAAACGACATTTACACGACATTCATTGTCAAAGCTCTATCTATAACAAACTTACATAATAATTTAATAAAAGATTAGTATTAAAACTCTTTTATTGAACAAAGCGAAATTAAGTGGTGCAAAAGCTCTGTGCAGTAAAAATTACCAAATGGTTGTATGGATTCACTTTATAATTCTTCCTTGTTCGGTCAACTTTTTGCTTAGCTGTTGGTATTTTTTTTGATTAATGTCGTATAACTCAGAGTTGTTAGTAAGTTTATAGAAATTCATGCTAATCCTGTAATAGTCAATTAAATGCTGCCAATGGACACGATTTGATTTTTCAAGACTCAGGTTATAGTCATAAATTTCAGCAGCCGAAATAAAATTTTTCTTTTTTAAATAACTTTCAAAAAGCTTATTGTTTACACTAAATATTCTAAATGTATCTTGTTTAATTTCAAAATATGCTTTATTCCTTTTAAAATAATAAATACTTGAATCAATTTTAGATGCATGATCATAAAGTACTGCCAGGTTAAAATACGAAACAGCTATTCCGGCTTTAAAATGATTATTCTCAAATAATGTTATTGCTTGTCTTATAGTTTCTACCCCCTTTGAATAGCTTCCTCTTTCTCCATAGAGCATTCCCAGGTATTTTAGAAGATTTGCCTCTTTTAGAGGGGCTTTAATATCTTTCCAGATTGAAATTGCTTTATTAACATAGGTAATTGCGTTATCAATATTCTCAAGCTTTTCATAATAAGCAAAAGCAATATTTTGGTAACAAAAAGCCTGCTGTTTCTTATTATCTGATTGATTGTAAAAAATGGCAGCATGGTCTAGTAAAGAGATACACTTTTCAGGATTCGTTTCGTAAAATGAACTGCCAAGATTTAGTAATGAGTCTGCTGTTGAAATTTTAGTTTCCTGTCCATAAAATGTAAATATAAACAGGTTTATAAAAGCTAAAAGAAGATACAGTTTTTTCATAGAATTTTTAGTTACGAACTATCATTAAAGGCTCACAGTTAATCTTATAGCGGAAGATGCTTTGCATCTGCCAAAAAACAAAACGAATATAATATTTTGTCAGCAAACCACCAATACGCTATTTATAGGTTGATTTGATGTAAGTCCCTGATTTTTGTTCTGTCGGGAAGCTTTTCGCTAATTGCAAAATCGTTTAATGTAAGCATGCTTCCTTGCTTTTGAATGGGAGGATGAAGATATACCCGTTTTTTTTGAACCATAAATTTTTTCACTTGTATACCAGTTAAAGAATTGTTGAACCTTAAAAATAAAACAACCATAGCTATGAACACATCAAAAATTTTAGTAACAGCATCCACAGGAAATATTGGTTTACCCTTATCCAAAGCTTTACACGAAAAGGGGATTCCTTTTACAGCAGCAACAAGGGATGCCGAAAAAGCCTTCGAGAAATTCGGGTTCGAAACCGACACAGCATTTCTGGATTTCAAAGATCCGGCAGGATTTTCCGAAGCCCTCAAAGGCATAGAAACCCTTTTTCTGTGTGGCCCTTCAGCCACGCCGGGGGCAGAGAAATTATTGGTTCCTCTGGTTGAGCAAGCCATTGAGTCCGGGGTACAGCAATTTGTGTTTATCTCGTCGTACCCCAATATTATGGAACTGATTGAAAATAGCGGCAGGGATTACACCTTCCTGCGGGCAAATTTTTTCATGCAAAATTTTGAGTTGTATCAAACCGAAGATATCCGCGACAGGCAGCAACTATTTTTACCCACAGGTAAAGGCAAAGCGCCGTATATTGACACCCGGGATATTGGCAAGGTGGCTGCTGAGGTCATTGAACAGCCTGCAAAATTTTCAAAAGAAACGCTCTACCTTACCGGCCCGGAGGCCATAGACCTGCACCAGGCGGCGGATATCTTTTCGGATGTTTTAGGCAAAAAAATTACGTTCAAAGAGCCGGACGATGAAGCGTACCGAAAAGAAATGGAAAAGCGTGGCTTTGCTAAAGAGTATATCGATGCTATGATTGCCGTATTTGGTAAAATTAAAAAGGGACAGGTGGCCCAAACCTCCGATGGGATAGAGAGGATATTGGGCAGAAAGCCAACCCCTCTCAAAGTCTATGTGGAGCGGAATAAGTCGTTATTTATGTAAAAAGACATGCGAATTTCGGGAGGTATCGGGATTATGCGCCAAATGAGGGAGTAAACAGTTAAGCAGAATAACAAATTTCGCCTAACGGGGGGCATTGGCGTTCAACCCAATGTCAACCGTCTACTCGATTAGCCTTTGTAAGCTCAATGAAATGTTAATTTTTCAGGATCTTGTCTTGTATCGAACAATCTCAATATCTCTATTCGCTTTTCAATTTCTCTGTAAAATAAAGTATTCTGTTTTGTCACTACGCACTTTCTCACTTGAAGCTTTCTGTTAATAATTGGATACTGATTTGGAACTTTTGCTATCTGGTTAATTGTTATGTCAATCTTATGAAGAAAGCGGATGATGACTTTTTGATTCCATTTTTCAGCAAGATATTCAAGAATATTTCCTAAGTCTTGTTCAGCTAATGGAGACCAAATAATTTCTCTACGCATTGTGCTTATTCTTATATTTCTTCATAACTTCACTATGGGGAACTCCCTGATTATTATCAAGTTGCTCGATGCTATCAATAATTCCTTTTTGCTGTTCAACAGTCAGGTTATTCCATTCATCCAAATCGTCTTTGCTATTTATATAGTTTAATAAAATACCATAAGCTTCTTCTAACTTGTCTTTATCCAGACCGTCAATTTGCCTGAAAAATTTCAATTTTAATTCTGCTATATTCATAATTCAACCTGTTTTTCTCAAAGATAAAGCAAACCTCAAAAATTAACAATTAATATATCCATTTGTTGCACCAATGAGTTTACAATGCCTAACAATTTGCAATAAGCATGTGTGCGTGGATTAAATAGTTGCTAAACGAAATTGCAAATTATGTTTAGCAGAGATGATTATGTCCTTGAATGAAGAATGTTAAATTAATATACAGAAAATTCACCCCAGGCATAAAAACATTAATCGGTGTCATAAACCATATAAAAACACAGAACATCGATTAACCCTGCCAGTCCGGCAGGCTGGGAATAATGATTTTTGAAGTTAAAATTGCTTATCTAATTGACATTGGCCAGCTACAGCTGGTAAAACAGCAGTATGATTGTCAGTAAACCTCGAAAACCTCATATTTGTTAGGGGCTGGATTTTAAAGTTTCTTTAACTAGTCCAAATTTATTATTTTTTCTGTCAATAACCACCACGCAATTTTCAAAAACCACATTTCCTGTAAATCCATACAAATATCTCCCGGTAAGTGAAAATATTGTATTAAAGCGATCCATCCCTGTAACCTGAACCTGTTGCAAATAAATGTCATCAATATATAAACCCGGGTTTTTTATTTTTTGAATGGTAGCCTTGTACTCTATGTTCAAATTTCCCCAGGAATAACCAGAATCTAACGGTTCAATCTCTCTGTTTAATGATACTCTTTTTAATCTTTTGGTACTTGTAAGCACTTGTGCAGAACTTGAGCCTGTGTCAAAAAATAATCGTATTTTTTTTTCTCCTAATTTAAAGGGTAATATTACAGGAAATTTTTCCAGGTCGGATTTTGGTATGTAGGTTATTTTTTTTTCAAGTTCATCAGGGATTGATTCTACAAGTGCAATTCTGTCATTAACGTAATCAATAATCAGGATGTAATTGTCAAGAATATCATATCCTAATGTACCAATTACAGGCAATGATTCAGGTAGTGAGTCGTGCCCCATATGCTTCCACATGTACAATTTGTCTTTGTGCAAGGTTACCCCCTTATTTAAAGATATTTTGGCGTTTTCAAAATAGGGGGTTCCTTTTTCAGTTCGTTTGATTTTGTCATTTAATTCCGGGATACTGTCACCAAGAAGATTGATCGTTTTATAATAGAATCCACTTAAATTAGCTCCTAAATCGAACTGCATTAAAGCTTCCTGGCCAATATCATTGATGTAAACGGGAACAAACATTGCAGTTTTCCTGCGTTGCGTATCGTTCAGGGTATCATAGCTCCACTCAATAGGAGTGTAGATAACAGTATCAGGAATAACAGTCACACTTGTAAACGAGCTTGAAGGCATCATATTCCTTAGGAGTCCACACGATGAAAAAAGGAAGATAGTTATACTAAAAAAAATGATGCTAAAAGACCTTAAATTAAAATATTTTCTAAAAACTATTTTTAATATCATATTACGTCTTGATTTCAAATTTTAAATGCTTACACCTAATGGCAGTCTGTCTTATCTTATAACTGTTTTATTTTTACTGGAAACTCAAATATAGCTAAATTTCAGTTAATTAAGTGTAAGGTTACACAATCCTTCCGAAAGACTAAAGAAAGGGGGCTTCTTTTTTACGGAATATTATTTAAAACTACGTAAACAGTAAAGTTGATGGCTACTGAACCGGTCAGTACGAGACCCGTATACCGGGTGGGTATGCCTTTATTTCATTCCGGGCTGATAAATGGGAGAGGTGCTCCGGCTGGTAATTAGCCTGTAGGCAGCTTGCTCGATTGTGCGTTCGTGCTTTATTTTGTCTTAAAATCTATCAGTTTATATCTGCTTACAAATCCACTTTTTTCAATAGTTTTCTGTGATGCTTGATTTTCAATGGCACATCCACAAGTTGGTTTAAGGCTATTTTTTATAGAAAATTCTCTCAAGTTTAAAATAATCTGTGAGCCAATAGCATTTCCTCTTTTTGAAGGATGAACCCACACTCCCAAATCACAAAAACTCCAGTCACGATGCGTGCTTATTGCCATTCCACAACCAACAAATTCATTGTTTTTATAAAATTCAAAAACATTCTCATTTTTTATGAAATCAATTAATTGCTGTTCTGTTTCAAAAAGTTCCTTTATAGAATCGTCTTGTTTAAGCATTAAACCTACTGATGAAAGGTCAGCCTTTTTCATTTTTATAGACGAGTCTTTCTTTATCAAAGGGTCAACATAATCACGATACAAGGTACCCAAAATCGAATATGGAAAATTGTTTAATAAACAATTATTTAATAAAAGTGAATCAAATGATTTGCAGTAAATATCCATTATTGATAAGTCTTTCAAGACTTGTAGAAAAATTTTATTGCTGTCCGGAATGTATTTGTTCAATACATAAAACTCAATTAAAACACCCTCATTGCTCCTAATCGCATAACCAATTTCATGATTATCTGCTTGAAAAACATAGTAATCAGAATTATAAATCATTAATTCAATGAACAACTCCTGAAATTCAGGTAATGAGTTCAAATAGTCTGTCCGATATTTATTGATTTTATCAATTGACGTTTTTTCAATTTTCATAAACCATGAATAGTATTAGTTTATAAATCCTTTTTAAGATAAACCATGTCAATAAGTTGTATATCACCATCGAACATAGGGTGGTCATAGTTATCAGTGAAAAAATTTTTAATCCGATGTGACTTTATAAATCCACAACTTTCATAAAACGACAAAATTGTCGGTGTTTCGCCTGTCCCAACAAGCATTGTTTTGAAGTTGTTTTTGTAGAAATCAGAAATATAATTTATTAATTCTCTGCCGTAGCCTTTGTTTTGATATTTCTCATATGTCGCTATGTTTTTTAACTCGCAAGTTTCGCTATTTATTGGCACTACAACGCAAACGCTTTTTAAATCACCGTCATATAAAGCAAATAAATCTCCACCTGGCAAATATTTGTCAATCATATTTTCCTGCTCATCTGCCAATAACAATAAGTCAAGAAACTGTTTCTTATTTTCAATAATTTTTTTTATTCTTATCATAATTCTGTTCCATCATACCGATTCTCTAATTTCTTTCTATTTTGTTGTATCAAGGTTGCAGGGTGTTTTTTAGCATGATGCAAAACTGCAGTCTGTCTAAAAACCGGTTTTATTTTTCAATAGTAACTCAAATATAGTCAATTTTCGGGTAATGAAGGATAAGCTTACACAATTACTCCCGGAAGGCTAAACAAAGAGGGTACTTCTATTACAGCGTACTTTTAAAATTACATAAATGAAGGTTGCTAACCAACGAGTAGAGCCTGTTCCAATTATTTCATCCGGATACGGTGATCATGCCTTTATTTCATTCCGGCAGATAAATGGGAGAGGAACTCCTGTAGGTACTTAGTTTTTCGGCAGCCTGCTCGATTGCCTGATGGCATTTATTTCAACTCATAACTTGTACTTCTTCCTCCTCCTTCTTCTTTTTTTAATATGTCTTTACTTATTAAATCGTTAATGTCTCGTATTGCTGTATCCTTTGAACATTTTGCAATCTTAGCCCATTTTGAGGATGTCAACTTACCTTCAAATCCGTCCAATATTTTGTTCAATAATTTTTTCTGTCTTTCATTAATTATTGTGTTTGAATGCTTTCTCCAAAATTCCGCTTTGTATAAAACCCGGTTTAAAACAATATCGGTAGATTTAAGTGAATTTATCAAACAATTTAAAAACCATTTTATCCATTCAGTAATATCGAGATTACCTTTTTGTATTTTTTCAAGTATTTCATAATACTGTTTCCTTTCAAGTCTAATTTGAGCTGACATACTATAAAATCTTTGCGTGCTTTTATCTGATTGTGCTAATAACATATCTGTTAAAGCTCTGGCAATTCTACCATTTCCGTCATCAAATGGATGAATTGTAACAAACCATAAATGTGCTATAGCTGCTTTGAGTACTAAATCATTTTCAATGTTATTGTTGAACCAATCTAAAAAAACATTCATTTCATTAGCAACTCTTGATGAATCAGGTGCTTGAAAATGCACTTTTTCTTTTCCCATTGCACCTGATACAACTTGCATTGGTCCGGTTGTATCTTTTCTCCAATCCGCCACGGTTATCTTAGACATTCCACTTCTACCAGTTGGAAACAATGCCGCATGCCAATCAAAAAGCCTTTCCTTTGTTAAAGGTTTAAAACAATTTTGTGTAGCATCAAGCATCATTTCAACTACACCATCAACATCCCGGTCAGATTCAACTGAACCTGCAATTTCCATTCCTAATTTTCTCGCAACAGATGAACGTACTTGGTCTGGATTTAGAAACTCACCTTCAATTTCAGAAGACTTTAAAACATCAAGTGTCAAGGTGTCAAGAAAAGCTTCATTTCTGAGGTCGAAACCTAATGACTCCATTTTTCCAAATAATTTTCCTTGTAAATGTCTGGCTTCACTTAATAAACCTATAAATTCATCACTATTCCATTTGAAGGTGGGCCATTGGTTTTGTTGATATATATAAACTTTCATTCGTTGCATTTTTTGCTACAAATATACTGTTTATTCGTCGCACTTCAAAATTATTCGTTGCATTTTTTGCTACAAATAAACTCTCTTTTCGTTGCAACATTTTTTAAGGACGAAACAATGCTTGCAGGCAACGGCAGTATGCCTTACAACTGTTTTTGTTTTCAATGGTAACTCAAATATAGTTAAATTTCGGTGAATGAAAGGTAAGCTTACACAATTACTCTCGGAAGGTTAAACAAAGAGGGTACTTCTCTTTTACAGCGTACTTTAAAACTACGTAAACCGTAAAATTGATGGTTGCTAACTCCGTGTTCATCCTGTCCCGGCACTTTTCGTCGGGATACGGGGGCATGCCTTTATTTCATTCCGGCAGATAAATGGGAAAGGTTTTTTCTGTTAGTTATTTCTGACAGGGCTACCTACTCGATTGGCGCTTGGCATTGTTTTATCTTTGTATTTTCAATAATTCAGTCCAAAAGCCCAAAGAGGAATTACATTTCGATACCCATATTCAATATTGTCTTTTATTACAAATGATTTTCCGTCTTTTTCTATCTGGTTCTGTTGCTTATTTTTTCCTACAACTTCAAACGTATAATCTTTTATTATAAAATCAGCTTTTTTTGAAGATATTACTTCATTTTTTACTCGCATTTGATTGAAAAAGAAGGTTTCTCTGATATTTCCAATAGTAGATTTCTCTCCAACTAAGTTGAAAATGATATTGGTATTATCTAAGTACACCTTATCAATTTTTCCTAATCCCCGAATGCCTCTTGTTTCATTACGTAACTGTCCAATAAGTCCTGCTTTTTCCATATATGAAAAATAATCGTCTAAGGAGTTACGACTTACGCTAATCATTTCAGATAATTTTGAAAAATTGGGTTTAAATGGTACACTTTCAGCAATAATGGAAAGTAATTGCTTTAATTTTCTACCTGTTCCAACGTTTAGGTTTGCATATTGAGGAATATCTGATTCCAATGTATGGACAATAATTTGACCTAAGCGTAAATTCATTTCATTTTCAATTCCAAATGGATAGTACCCTCGTTTCAAATAGTCATTGAATAGAGGCAATGGATGTTGAATATTCTCAAGCTTTACTTCATTGTTTATGATTTGCTCTAAGGTGTAAACTTCAGTATCATAGTTGTGAAATAATTTTAAGTATTCACGAAATGATAGTCCTTGTAGTTTGTAAATGATTGCCCGGCGGCTTAAATCTGCAGAACCCTTAAGTATATCAAGTACAGAAGAACCCGTAAATACAACTTTCAATGCAGGAAATGAGTCATAAATGTTTTTTAATTCCCGGGACCAGTCAGTGTACTTATGAATTTCGTCAATAAATAAATATTCTCCTGCGTTTTTATAGAAATCATCCGCTAAATCAAAAAGTCTGTTTTCTCCAAAATACATATCATCTGCAGAAACATATAAGGTTTTTTTACGATTTAAATGTTCCTTGATATGCTGCAAAATCATCGTCGTTTTACCAACTCCACGAGCACCAATAATTCCAAC